>Ga0114931_10001223_pt1 | contig 32733 bp, 36 predicted proteins | sample 2SBtaG_FD_89579 | JGI IMG/M metagenome (GOLD analysis project Ga0114931, IMG submission 89579) | Deep subsurface microbial communities from Kolumbo volcano to uncover new lineages of life (NeLLi) - 2SBTROV14_V59a metaG | ecosystem: Environmental > Aquatic > Marine > Volcanic | place: Kolumbo...
CGCCCCACCGAAGGCCGCGATCCTTTGCCCGCCGGCGTCGTTGCGGGCTGCTTGCGGTGCCAGCACCGCGGCGCAACCCGCGCCTAGCCGGCGGACAAATGATCGCGGTGAAATGAGTCCCCATCAGCGAGACTTGGTATAACTCAATCCTTGACCGGCACCGTGTAGTTGAGCGCCAAGCGCCCGCCGTCGGGATAGATCGTCTGGCCGGTGATGTAGCTCGAGTCCGCGCTGGCCAGAAAGAACGCGACGCTGGCAACCTCGGACGGCTCGCCAAAGCGCCCGAGCGGGGTGCGGCACAGCGCGCCGCGGCGCTTTTCCGGATCGTCGAGAACCGCCTGGGCCAGCTCGGTGGCGATGGAGCCCGGGCCGATGGCGTTGACCCGAATGCCCGCCTCCGCGAGCGAGATCGCCATAACCTTGGTGAGCTGGGCGACCCCGCCCTTGGCAACCACGTAGGGAGTAATGCTGGGGATCGCCATCACCGCGTTGACCGAGGACATGTTGACGATGGTGCCGTGGGTGCCGCGCGCGACCATGCGCCGCGCCGCCGCCTGCCCGGTCAGAAAAACACCCTTCAGGTTGACCCGGATCACCCGGTCGAAATCCGCCTCTTCCAGGTCGAGAAAATCACAGGCGTGGACGATGCCCGCGTTGGCCACCACGCAATCGAGCCCCGCGAAGGCGCCGATCGCCGAGTCCATGAGGGCCTCCACCTGGGCCTTGTCGCCCACGTCGCAGCGCACGAACAGCGCGTCCGCGCCGCGCGCCTGGAGGCCCTCGGCGGCGACTTCGCCTTTTTCCACGTCCACGTCGGAGAGCACGACCTTGGCGCCTTCGGCCGCGAAGCGCTCGGCGCACGCCAAGCCGATGCCCCGCGCCGCGCCGGTGATGACAGCGACCTTGTTTTCCAGACGCATGGATTATCCCTCCCTGGGATAGCCGATACCTTTGAGGTCTTCCTCTATCTCGCCCAGGATGGCCGGATCGTCGATCGTGGCCGGAGTCTTGAACGCCTCCCCATCGGCGATCGCGCGCATGGTCCCGCGCAGGATCTTGCCCGAGCGGGTCTTGGGCAGGCGTTTGACTACGGTCGCGCTCTTGAAGGCCGAGACCGGGCCGATGCGCTCGCGCACCATGCGCACCACCTCGCCGACGATCTCCGCCTCGGCGCGCTCGACGCCGGCGTTGATCACCAGAAAGCCAACGGGAAGCTGCCCCTTGAGCGCGTCGTGCACGCCGATCACGGCGCACTCCGCCACGTCCGGATGGGCGGCCAGCACCTCCTCCATGGCGCCGGTCGACAGGCGGTGGCCGGCCACGTTGATGATATCGTCGGCGCGCGACATGACGTTGACGTAGCCGTCCGCGTCGATATAGCCCGCGTCCCCGGTCTTGTAGTAGCCCGGGTAGTCGTCCAGATAGCTTTCCCGGTACCGATCGTCCGCGTTCCACAGGGTCGTCAGGGTCCCCGGGGGCAGGGGCAGCTTGCACACGATGGCCCCGATGGTCCCGGGCGCGACCTCATCGCCGTTCGCGCCCAGCACGCGCACGTCCCACCCGGGCGCCGCGCGCGTGGGCGAGCCCGGCTTGACCGGCAGCTTCTCGATGCCCAGGCAGTTGGCCGCGATCGGCCAGCCGGTCTCGGTCTGCCACCAGTGATCGATAACCGGCACCTTGAGCTGGGCCTCGGCCCAGGCGAGGGTATCCGGATCGCACCGCTCGCCGGCCAGGAATAGCGCCCGGAAGCCGGAGAGATCGTACTTGCCGATATACGCGCCCTTCGGGTCCTGCTGGCGGATGGCGCGAAACGCGGTCGGCGCCGTGAACATGGTGCCGACATGGTGCTGGGAGATTACGCGCCAGAACGCGCCGGGATCGGGCGTGCCGATGGGCTTGCCCTCGTAGAGCACCGTGGCGCAGCCGTGCAGAAGCGGCGCGTAGACGATATAGGAATGGCCGACCACCCAGCCTACGTCCGAGGCCGCCCAATACACCTCGCCGGGCTCCACGTTGTAGATGTTCTTCATGGTCCACTTGAGCGCGACCGCGTGGCCGCCATTGTCGCGCACCACGCCCTTGGGCTGGCCGGTCGTGCCCGAGGTATAGAGGATATAAAGCGGATCGGTCGCCGCCACCGGCACGCAGTCGTGGGGCGTGGCCGCGGCCATGGCCTCGGCCCAGTCCTCGTCGCGCCCCGGCACCAGGTTCGCCGGCGCCATGGGTCGTTGCAAGATCAGGCAGTGCGCCGGCTTGTGCGCCGCCATCTCGATGGCCGCGTCCAGCAGGGGCTTGTAGGGGATCACCCGGGTTACCTCGACCCCGCACGAGGCGGAGACGATGAGCTTCGGCTTGGCGTCGTCGATGCGGGTCGCCAACTCGTTGGCCGCGAACCCGCCGAAGACGACGGAGTGGATCGCCCCCAGGCGCGCGCACGCCAGCATGGCGATAGCCGCCTCGGGCACCATGGGCATGTAGACGATGACCCGGTCGCCCTTGGCCACCCCCCTGGCCGCCAGGGCGCCGGCGCAGCGCGCCACCGCGTCGCGCAATTCGGCGTAGGTGAAGGTACGGATCGTGTCGGTCACCGGGCTGTCATGGATGAGCGCCGCCTGATCCGCGCGGCCGTTCGCCACATGGCGGTCCAGCGCGTTATGGCAGGTGTTCAGCACGCCGCCGGAAAACCACCGATAGAAGGGCGCGCGACTATCGTCCGCGACCTTGTCCCAGGTCTTGTCCCAGTCGATCTCCCGCGCCGCCTCGGCCCAGAACCCATCTGGATCGGCCAGCGAGCGGGCGTGCACCTCGTCGAATCGCCCCATCTGCGTCGTCCTCCCGTCTGCCCCGGAGGCGCGTGGGTTTCACCCACTCGCGCCTTGGCTCGGACTTTTCCGTGGCCGCAGCATGGGGCAAGATGGCCGTGCGCGCAATTCCGCGCGGCCGCGGCGCGGCACGGGCTGTAAAAGATTTACGGTCGCGGCCGATTTTCCGGTCAACCATCGTCCAGTCACTGGTCGCAATAAGTTTCAAGGAGGCATGACAAGGGTGACCTCGGAACCAAGTTCGCTCGAAGCCGGGCTCGCGCGGGGGCCGGCGAATTACGCGGCGTTGAGCCCGCTCGGTTTTCTCGCGCGCGCGGCGCGGGTGTATCCGGACCGCCCCTCGGTCATACACGGCGCCCGCCGCTGGACCTGGGCCGAGACCGCCGCGCGCTGCCGCCGCCTGGCCTCGGCGCTCAGCCGGCGGGGCATCGGCGCCGGCGACACCGTGGCGGTCATGGCGCCCAACACGCCGCCCATGCTCGAGGCGCATTTCGGCGTGCCCATGGCCGGCGCGGTGTTGAACGCCCTCAACGTGCGCCTGGACGCCGCCACCATCGGCTTCATCCTGCAACACGGCGAGGCCAAGGCGCTCATTACCGACACCGCCTTCGCGGCCACCGTCCGCCCCGCGCTCGCCCAGGCCCGGCGCGACATCCTGGTGATCGATATCGAGGACCCGGAAGCCGTGGGCGAAGGCGGCGAGTGCCTGGGCGAGATCGAGTACGAGGACTTCCTGGCCGAGGGCGACCCGGCCTTCGACTGGGCGCCCCCCGCCGACGAATGGGAGGCGATCTCCCTCAACTACACCTCGGGCACCACCGGCAATCCCAAGGGCGTGGTCTATCACCATCGCGGCGCCTATCTGAACGCGCTTGGCAACATCCAGGTCTGGGAGATGGGCGCCCATCCGGTCTATCTGTGGACCCTGCCCATGTTCCACTGCAACGGCTGGTGTTTTCCGTGGACCGTGACCGCCCTGGCCGGGACCCACGTCTGCCTGCGCAAGGTCGAGGCCGCCGCCATCCACGCCGCCTTCGCGGAGCGTGGGGTTACGCACTTGTGCGGCGCGCCCATCGTCATGCAGGCGATCCTCGGCGCGCCCCCGGCCGAGCGGCGGGGGTTCGACCAGAGCGTGCGCATGATGACCGCCGCCGCGCCGCCGCCGGCCCCGGTGCTGGCGGCCATGGCCGAGGCGGGCATCGAGGTGACCCACGTCTACGGCCTGACCGAGGTGTACGGGCCCGCCGTGGTGTGCGCGTGGCACCCGGAATGGAGCCGCCTGCCCACGGAGGAGCAGGCCGCGCTGAAGGCGCGTCAGGGGGTCGCCTACCCGGCGCTGGAAGGGCTGGTGGTGGCCGACCCGGAGACCGGCATCCCGGTGCCGCGAGATGGGCAAACCATGGGCGAGGTCTTCATGCGCGGCAACATCGTCATGAAGGGCTACCTGAAGAACCCGAGCGCCACCGCCGCGGCTTTCGCCGACGACTGGTTCCATACCGGGGACCTGGGGGTATGGCACCCGGACGGCTACATCGAGCTCAAGGACCGCTCCAAGGATATCATCATCTCAGGCGGCGAGAATATCTCCTCGATCGAGATCGAGGGTGTCTTGTACCGCCACCCGGCGGTCGCCGCCGCGGCGGTGGTGGCCAAGCCCGACGCCAAATGGGGCGAAACCCCGTGTGCCTTCATCGAACTGAAGCCGGACGCGCACGCCGACGCGGACGAGATGATCGCCTTTTGCCGGGCCAACATGGCCCACTTCAAGACTCCCCGGCACGTGGTCTTCGGTCCCTTGCCCAAGACCTCCACCGGCAAGATTCAAAAATTCACCCTGCGCGAGCGCGCGGCATCGGCGTGACGATGCGCGCCAGGGGTATACCAAGGGTCATTCAGAATGGCCGAGGTCGCCATCTCTCGGGATATATACCAAGGAGCGGTGCGCCTTCAACGTCGCGTCAAACCCAAAAGCAGGCGCCGCCAAGGCCAGCAGACCATCTATCTCGATGCCATTTGGTCGTCGCCCATCGTCGGCGGGGAGCGGCTTGCCAATCAGGCATCATTGACTCACACTTTTCCGCATGGAAGGGTTCTATCTGGGTAATTTCGGCTTGAGCCGCACGTCCAACGGACTTCCAGCCTAGGGGACGACAGTTCCGGAGCCTGGGTTGACAATATGTCGCCGGGGCGGAAATCCGAGACCGGAACTCCGTGGCCCGAAAGGAGGGATTGTGCGGAAAGGACTAGTTCTCGCTCTCCTCTTGCTCGCCGCCTTCGTCGCGGCGGAAGCCCTCGCTCAGATGAGCCAAGGAGGGTCCAGCGGCCGTCGCTGGGGCATGGGGCCGAAGGGCGAAATGATGGGCAACCGCGACTTCGTCCGCCACCGCTACGCCTGGAGGAACGGCATCCCGGAGCCCTACCGGAGCGCGAGAAACCCGCTTTCGCCAACGCCCCGGACCCTCGACGCCGGCCGCGCCGTCTACGAAGACAACTGCGCCATCTGCCACGGACCCACCGGCATGGGCGACGGCGAGGGAGGCAAGGACTTGACCCCTCCGCCGCCACGCCTGGTCGGCACGCAGGCGCGGCGTCTCTACTCGGATGCCTTCCTGCTGTGGACTCTTTCGCAAGGAGGAGAGGCCTTGGGCACCGACATGCCGGCGTTCAAGGACGCCCTTTCGGAAGACGAGATGTGGCGGGTGATCCTCTTTGTCCAGGCCGGTCTGCCGCGACGATAGCGCTCTCCGCCGCGGCGCGGGCACCGCGCCGCGCGCCTAACCGGAGGGCCAATCCGCCCCATGAAATGAGTCATTATCAATGTCCCTTGGTATTATCCCCCAGGCGGGCGGCCGGGGGCGGCTTCGATGCGCAGCGACGGGTTGCCGTAGAGCGAATAGAGCAGACCGAGCGGGTTGCCCGATAGCTCCAGGTGACGGCGGCGCACGGTGAACAACGCCGCCTGCATGGGCTGCCCGGCGGTGATCTCGCGCACCAGATCGTTGCCGAAGTGGTAGGCGAAATTGCGCCACACGGGCGCCTCGGTGACGAAGACCGCGCTCGCCCCGGCGAGGGAAAAGCGGCCGATGAAGCCGTTGTTGTTCATGGGCTCGGTGCCGCCGGTGCCGGTTTCGCAGGCGTTCAGCACCACGATCGGGCGGTTCTTGAAGAACACCGGGTTGATCTCGTCGTCATAGGTCTCGTAGGGCACCAGGTCTTGGATATCGCGCGGCACCAATAGATCGTTGTTGGCAAAGAGCAGGCGCTCGCCGGTCCAGTCGGTGACGAGGCTCGGCTGGGCGCTGAGCGCGGAGGCAATGGCCGTTTCGTTCGGCAGCATCACCGTGCCGCTGGTCGCGTGCCCGTAGAACAGGATCAGCTTGACCGAGCGGCTGTAGCGATCGAGCATGCCCAGGAATTCACTGCGGCTTTGCGCCAACAAGGGTTGGCCGCCGATCATATTCGCCAGGCGTATTTGCATCTCCCGGGCGCGGTCGCCCACATCGTCGTCCCCGCGCCACGAGCCGAACAGGATTTCGTTTGGGCGCGGCGTCGGCAGAAAGGTGCGTCGACCCTGCGCGGCGTGGGCCGCATTGACCTTTTGCAGGGTCGCGAGCTGATAGCGAAACCCCCAGAACCCGTCGGCGCGCGCCGGCTTCCGGTTCGGGGCCCCGTAAAGCATCTGCCAGGGCGCGTAGATATTGGTGGCGCGCATACGTATGCGCAGAGGCCGCCCGGCGGATTCGTAATACCGGTACAGAGCGCGCATGGCCCGGCGCAGGTCCGGGTCGCCATCCATGAAAACGCGCCGGTAGAGATCGGCGCCGGGCCGGCGCAAGGCACCCAAGGTCTTGGCCTTGTCCGCATCCGAGAATCTGAGGCGCGTGGCGCTGGAGCCAAGGCGCAGATCATCGCCGCGCGCCGCGTAAATCGCCTGGATCGCCACCGCGTTCTGCTCCACGACCGCGCGCAGCGCCTTGTAAAGCTCGGCCACCAGGTCGGCCAGATCGGCCGTGGTGACGCCGGATTCGAAGGGCCGCGCCATGTCGCGGCCGCGGGTCGCCGCGGCCATGGCCGCCTTGAGATCCGGATTGACCGGGTTGAGCCCAATCGGCAGCTTGCCCACGCCGCTACCGATATCGATGACCAGATCGGGAATGACGTCGGCCTCCACGTCGGGGCGCACGAAGGTCACCGGCGGCGGCGCCACGAGTCGCGCCGCGATGGCCGGCGAAACCGTGTCCACGAACACCGGCACCTTGATCACGGCGAGATCGAGGCCGTCCACATCGACGCTCAGGATCAGCAGGCCGTAACCGCCGCTTGTCGCCACCGCCGCGCGCGAGGGCCGGATCAGAAACGTCGCCTGGTCCGAACGGCGGGTTGCCGGGTCGTAGGTGACGGCGCCGCGAAAGTACGTCGCCTCGATGCAGACCAGGCAATCCAGCGTGACCGCCAGCTCCAGCGGCCGCCCGGCGGCGAGACGCTCCAACGCCTCGCCGGCCTCGATCGCCGGGATGACCGATTCGGCGGCGCGCGGCCCAATATAAAAACGCACCTTGGTGGGCCGGTCATGGGCCAGCACCAGGGGGCGCGCCTGAAGCTTTTCGTCGATCTCGACGTTGTAGACAGGCTCGTCGGGCGCGAATTCGGACAGCATGGCCCCAGCGCCAGCCGCCACCCCCGCAGCGGTTTCGGGTTCGGGCGCGGGCGCCTCTTCTCTCATTTCCTCCACCTCGGCCTCGGCCGCCGGCGCCTCGCGCGGGACGCTAGTGGACCTCCAGGAGCGCTCGTCGCCGATGATGCGCCCGATCGCGCCGGTAACGCTGCTACCGCGATTGAGGCCCTGGGCGCGCTGGCCCTCCGGGGCGGGCGCCGGCGGTGGGGCTTCGGCGGAGTCCGGCTGGTCTGCCTTGGGTACCTGGGGTGCCCTCATTGCTTCGGACCGGGCCGCCGCCGGCGGCGAGGGCGCCAATTTCGGTTGGCTGCGGGTCAGCTTTTCGCGCGTCAGCGTGCGCGGCGCCGCCTTGGCCAAAGGTTGCGGCGGCGCGGTGGCCTGAGGTTGGGGCGCCAATTTCGGTTGGATACGGGTCAGCTTTTCGCGCGTCAGTGTGCGCGGCGCCGCCTTGGCCAAAGGCTGCGGCGGCGCGGTGGCCTGGGGCGCGGGCACGGATTTTGGCTGTATGCGGGTCAGCTTTTTGCGCTTCAGCGCCTCGCGCGGCGCCTCCTTTGAGCGCGCCGTGGACGACGCGCGCGGCACCGGCGGCGGCCCGCGCCCGGTGCCCGCGGAATATCCGCGGCCCCCGAATGCGTTCCTGTAATTGTTCTGCCGGGCACGCTGGGCCGTTTTGAACACCTTCGCGCTCGTATACTTAACGCCACCCTTGAGTACGAAGACCGGCGCCCCCGGCTTGTCGACCAACCGGCCAAGCCCGGTCAGCACGATCCAACCGCCCTTGGGGGGGAACCATAGGCCCAGGTTGGGGCCATCGGCGATCGTGACGACGGAGTCGGATTTGAACGCAACGATCAGGCGCTGGCCCAGGCGCGCGGGTATGGTCACCACCTTACCCGGCGCCGGGCGGCGCAGCACGATAGTTTCGGCCGCGCTCGCGGTCGCGACCTGGGCCAGCTGCGCCGCGCCCACGGGCACGGCCCACCATAGCATGGCGACCAAAATCGCGACCTGGCGGCGGACGTGTCGTGCCGGCCTCGACCGGGCTTGGCCGCGCTGCCCAAGAGCGCGCGGGGGGGGTTCTATTGGTCCGTCTCCTTCTCAAAGACCTTGTCGATCAACGCGTCGGCGGTGGGCGGCTCCACCGCGCCCGCGCCCAGCACCTCGAATCCGGCGGTCGTGCTGATGGCGCGGCGCACGGCGAACGTGACCGGTTCATCGATCTCCAGCGCGCCCTCGGCGGTGACCTGGTATTTCACGTCGGGCTCGAGCGCCAGTAGCTTGCCCAGGTTGGCGAGGGACAGCTTGAGCTTGGCGCCGGTCTTGCTGAACAGGGTGTAGCGCCCCTTGGAAACCCGAAACGCCTCGGTGACCAGGTAATAATCGGGCTTCTCCAGCGCCTCGACGCAAAACCGCGCCGCGCCATCCAGATTTCCCGGCGTTTCCTGCCAAATACGCAGCTTGATGAGACGCAGCGCATCGGCGCTATGGTCGGTGATGTTCAGGCGCGCCTTGGCGACGTTGGAAAACTCCGGCCCGGCGCTGATGCCCCTGATGTTGAGCACCGCCTTGGCGCCCAGCTCGCGCGCCTTGTCGAAGGTGAGGGCCGGGATCTTGCCAACCTCCGGATCGAGCACCTCGGGCGGATAGCCGCACGAGCGCAAGTCGTCGATGTAGCGAATACCGCCTGCCTCGGTGACCTTGATGATCGCGCCCGGGCGATACTTGGATTCGGGAAACAGCAAGGCGGTCCAGCCGTGTTTCTTGAACAGCGCGCGCCATTCCGCCGGCTGGTAGATATCGCCGACATCCGCTCCGCAGGCCGGCAAAACGATCATCGCAACCACCGCGACGGCCAGATTCGCAAGAAGCTTCATAGCCCCTCCCCCCCCCCCTTGCCGGTTAGCATTGCCCATCGAATCCGGCGGGATCAGGATACCTCATTCGCGTGCCAACAACGAACTCTTTTACGCGCACCGCGCGCAGCGCCATAACGACGGGACCGCGCCCTGGCATCCCCAGGGCGCGGTCCAAATCAGCCCAACGATCGATTCAATCGATTCAACGGACGGCTGGCCGGCGGCAACAGCCCACCACCACAACCGAAGTCGGCGGCGGCCTAGTGCTTGATTTGCACGATTTCGTCCTTGATTCGGAGTTTCTCGCGTTTTAGTTCGGTGAGGTGAAGTTCGTCGGGCAGTGGGCGCTGTTCCTCGTCTTCGATCGCCTGTTCAAGGCTGGCGTGTTTGACTCGCAGGGAGTCGAGACGGTCAACCACCTTCATCCGGACCCTCCTTCAATGCCATAGTGTCAAAAATCTTACAGCCGATTCGGCCGCCCCGCAACGAACCGCGACACAATTTGTGATATCAATGTGTTATGACCGATCTGCCCCGCCTGATTGTCGGCATTAGCGGCGCCAGCGGCGCGCTCCATGGAGTCCGCCTGCTGGAGGTCCTGAAGCCCCTGCCGGTGGAGACCCATCTGGTCATGACCAAGGCGGCGGAGATGACCCTCGCCTATGAGAGCGAGATCAAGCCCGCCGCGGTGCGCGCGCTCGCGGATGTCGCCTATGCGGTGGGCGACGTGGGCGCGGCGATCGCGAGCGGATCGTTTCGTACACTCGGCATGATCGTGGCGCCGTGCTCGATCCGCTCCATGTCCGAAATCGCCACGGGGGTAACCTCGAACCTTTTGACGCGCGCGGCGGATGTGGTGCTGAAGGAACGCCGGCGGCTGGTCCTCGTGGTGCGCGAAACACCCCTGCACACGGGCCACTTGCGCAATCTCCTGGCCCTTTCGGAGATGGGCGCGGTGATCGCGCCGCCGGTGCCCGGGTTTTACGCCCGGCCGCGATCCGTGGACGATATCGTGACCCAGACCGTGGGGCGCATCCTGGATCTGTTCGATCTGGAGAGCGGCGCGGTCACCCGCTGGGGCGAGACCGTGGGCGGCAAGATGGGGCTCGACCGGCTGGATCCGGATTAACAACCATGAGGCGCAGCGCCTCGAGGGGCCGTGTGTCCGGACAGCACGTACATAGGATGGTCGTTGCGTCCGCCAGGTCGGCATCGCTTGGCGGCGCGCCCAGGGTGTTCAGATAAAGCGCCATATTGGCCGCGATCGCCGTGGCGGGCGCCGCCGGCGGCGGCGCGGGCCGATGGGAAAGCGCGTCCGCCAGCATGGCCTGTTCGATGGCTTCGGCCCCGATCTCGTCCTTGCCCACCCGCGCGCGCAGAGCGCGCACGGCATGGGCCGGCGCGCCTCCCGGCGGGGCTTTCAGATTACGACGCACCGCGCGCAAGGGCTCGATCACGGCCGTCCGCCAGGGCGCGACCGTGGCCACCAGGCGGTCGATCTCGTCGCCGCGCAGCACCCGGCCCGCGCCGCCGACCCAGCAGCAGAACAGCAGCAGGTTCACATCGGCGCCGCGGCGCTCCTGCAAGCCAAGGCACGCCGCCGCCACCCCGGCGCGCCCATAAAGCGCGACCGAATAGTCCCACAAGGATGTCTTGGCGCCGGGCGCCGCGCTCATGCGTCGCCCAAGCAGATGCCGAGTCCGCGGGCCGTGCACACCAGGGCGCCCGCCGGATCGACCGCGCGATAACCGGCGATGGCATCGGCGAGCGGCACATCGATCACCCGCCGGCCGCTCCACGCCACCATGCGGTCGAAGCGCCCCTCGGCGATGAGGTCGACCGCGTGCACCCCGAAGATCGAGGCCATCAGCCGGTCGCGCGGGGTTGGGCTGCCACCGCGCTGCAAATGGCCCAGAACAGTGATGCGGGTCTCGGCGCCGGTTTCCTCGGCGATGCGCGCGCCGATGTAATGGCCGATCCCCCCATAGGTCACGTGCCCGCCGGCCTGAAGCTGGGTAACCGACTCCCCATCCTCGGTCTTGACCGCCTCGGCCACCACGGCGAGCGCGAAGTTGCGCCCCGCTTGCTTGAGGGCCTCGATCTTGGCGGCCACGTGGGCAATCCCGTAAGGAATCTCGGGAATCAGGATGATATCCGCCCCGCCCGCGATGCCGGCGTTGAGGGCGATATGGCCGGCGTCGCGCCCCATGACCTCCAGCACCATGACCCGCGAGTGGCTGGCCGCGGTCGGCTGAAGATGATCGAGGCCGTAGGTGGCGACATCGACCGCGGTGGCGTAGCCGACCGAGACCTCCGTATGGCCGAGATCGTTGTCGATGGTCTTGGGCACGCCGACCAGATTGATCCCGCCCTGCAGCGCGAGCCGCCGCAGGATCGCGTGGCTGCCGTCGCCGCCGATGCCGATGAGCGCGTCCAGGCCGAGCATGTCGTACCCCTCGATCACCTCCCCGGAGCGGTCCACGCGGGTCCCGTCCGGTTGCGGATAATCGAAGGGATCGTTTTTATTGGTGGTGCCCAGGATGGTGCCACCGGTGCGCAGGATGACGCCGCTGAAGTCCGCCGGGTCGAGCTCCCGCGCCTCGACCGGGCGCGCGAGAAGGCCCGCCGTGCCTTTCCGTATGCCCACGACCTCCCATCCGTGCCCCTGGCTCGCGCGCAGCACGACGGCGCGCAGGACCGCGTTGAGGCCGGCGCAGTCGCCGCCGCTTGTCAACACCCCGATGCGCCGGATCTTCGCCATGCCCGTCTCCGCCAGCCCGACCGTTCCGCGCTCACGCGCTCACGCGGGTTTGTGCTATCATATCACCCTGCGGCGCGCGAGCGCCGAACGCCGAGCCAGCTGGAGAGAGCCCCTGGACGAATGGACGACGAGGCAATCGAGCGCCTGCGGCGGAAACTGACCGAGATTCAGTCGGAGCATCGCGATCTGGACGACGTGATCGCCAAGATCACCGAGACCGCGCCGTTCGATCAGATTCAGGTCAAACGGTTGAAAAAGCGCAAGCTGCTGCTCAAGGATCAGATCGCGCAAATCGAAAATCGGCTTCTGCCGGATATCATCGCGTGATCGCGGCGCGGCGCTTGTGCGCGTACATGGCCCGGTCGGCCGCTTCCAGCGCGGCTTCGACTTCCTCGCCGCCGCCGAAAGTATAGACCCCGTAGGACACATCGAAGGCGAGCCCCGCGCCGCCCCGCGTGAGGGGCTCGGCGTGAATGCCATCGACCAGCGATTGGGCCTTGGCTATCGCGGCCGCGCCGTCGGCCTGGGCCAAGATCACCCCGAACTCGTCGCCGCCAAGGCGCCCAACCACGTCGGAGCCACGCGAATGGCCGGTCAGGGCCTCGGCCACGCGGGTCAGCACCGCGTCGCCCGCCGCGTGGCCGTGGGTATCGTTGATGCGCTTCATGCCGTCGATATCGAAGTAGAGCACGCTGCCCGGCGCGCCGTAGCGCTCGGCGAACGAGATCAACCGCGCCAGCTCGCGCACGAAGGCCCGGCGATTGAGCACGGGCACCAGGGAATCCCGGTCCGCCAGGTCCTCCAGATAGGTGATCCGCCGTTGGGCGCGCCCCAGGTCTTCGCGCAATTGATGAACCTCGGCCAAGAGCTGGCCGAGGGCGGCCTGCACGTTGGGGGTCAGCTCGGCCGCGGGAACGCCGGCGATCGAGGCCACATCGACGGGCCCGGCGGCGGGCGCGGGCCGGCTGGCCGCGCCGGCCGGGCCAATGCGCGCCGGCCCCGGTGCCGGCGCGGCACCGGTCCGTGTCGTGGAGTCCGCTGTATTTCGAACGCGCATCGCCGATCCCGGCCGATCCCGATTAAAACGAACGCGCGAACCCGGCGGCGCGGCGCTGGATCGCGCCCCGGCCCGGCTCGGCCTCCGGAGGGTAGACACGTTAGGGTAAACGGAACGTTGACATGAAACCCGCGGTTGCGGAATCGGGCGCCGATGTGCTTGCCAGGTCAGGGGCTTGTCTGGATAATGCCGCTCCCCGCGGCGCGAGGCGCGCCGCACCGGCGACGCGAGAACGACGGACATGGCGGAGCCCGCACCACGGGTCGGCATCATCATGGGCAGTCAGTCGGACTGGACTACCTTGCGCCACGCGGCCGAGACCCTGGACACCCTGGGCGTGGCCTTTGAAACCCGAATCGTCTCCGCCCACCGCACGCCGCGGCGCATGGTGGCGTATGCCGAGGGCGCGCGAGAGCGCGGCCTGAAGGTGATTATCGCGGGCGCGGGCGGCGCGGCGCACCTGCCGGGCATGGTGGCGGCCCTCACGCCACTGCCGGTCCTTGGCGTGCCGGTGGAGAGCAAATCCCTGAAAGGGCTGGATAGCCTCTTGTCGATCGTGCAGATGCCGGGCGGCGTCCCCGTGGGTACCCTCGCCATCGGCCGCGCCGGCGCGATCAACGCGGCGCTTCTGGCCACCGCCATCGTGGCGCTGGGCGACCCGACGGCGGCGGCGGCGCTCGACCAATGGCGGGCGCGCCAGACCGCCGCGGTCGCCGACACCCCCGCCGACGACGCCTGAGCGGACCACGCCATGGCCACGACCCCGCGCGAGGCGCTGCCGCCGGGCGCCACCATCGGCATCCTGGGCAACGGGCAACTGGGCCGCATGGCGGCCATGGCCGCGGCGGCGCTCGGCTATCGGTGTCATGTCTACGGGCCCGAGGCCGACGCGCCGGCGGCGCAGGTCACCTCGCTCGCCACGGTCGCGCCCTACGATGATCGCGCGGCGCTGAAACGCTTCGCCGACGCCGTGGACGTGGTCACCTTCGAGTTCGAGAACGTGCCCGCGCGTACCGCCGAATTCCTGGCCGCGCGCGTGCCGGCGAGGCCCCGGCCGGAGGTGCTGCATGTGTGCCAGAACCGCCTGCGGGAGAAGGATTTTTGCCTTGCGGCGGGGGTCAAGACCGCGCCTTACGAGGAGATTACCGACGCCCGCAACCTGGCCGACGCGGTGGCGCGCCTGGGCCGGCCGTGCATTCTGAAAACCGCCGAGTTGGGCTACGACGGCAAAGGCCAAACCCGGATCGAACGAACCACCGACCTGACCCGGGTCTGGGCGGACCAGGCCCGCGCCGCGGCCACGGTGGGCCTGGTGCTCGAAGGGTTCGTGGATTTTCGCCAGGAGATCTCGGTAATCGTCGCGCGCGGGCTGGACGGCGCGCGGCAAACCTACGTGCCGGTGGAAAACCAGCACACCGCGCACATCCTGGATCAGACCATCGTGCCGGCGCGGGTTTCGCCACGCGTGGCGGACAGGGCCGAGGGCATCGCCCGGCACCTGGCCGAGGACATCGACCTGGTTGGCCTGCTCGCCATCGAGATGTTCGTCACCGGCGACGACGAGGTGCTGGTCAACGAGCTGGCCCGCCGGCCCCACAATTCGGGCCACTGGACCCTGGATGCCTGCGTTACCTCCCAGTTCGAGCAGTTCATCCGCGCCGTCGCCGGGCTGCCGCTGGGCGCGACCGACCGCCTGGCGGACGCGGTGATGACCAACATTCTGGGCGCGGACGTGGCCGAGGCGCAGGGCGCGCTCGCCGACCCCCAGGTCAAGCTGCATCTCTATGGCAAGACCGAGGCCCGCCCCGGCCGCAAGATGGGCCACACCACCCGGTTGATCCGGCGCGGCGACTGATTACGCGGTGCGCCGCCGGTCGCCACCCGGTACCAGGCGCCTGAACAGCCGCTCGGGCAGATCGAGCGCCCGGCCGACCGTGCGCCCGACGGTCCCACCCAGGCGAAGGGCCTCGTCCAGGCGCCGCTCCAGAAAAGCCCAGGTCGCGGCGCACCCTTCGGACCCGTCGTCGAGCCAGACCAGAACCGTGGCGGAATAGACCCCGGCCAAAAGCAGGCGCTTGGTATAGTAGTTGTAGTCGGTCGAGGTATCGCCGGCGGCGTACCAGATGGCGTCCACGGTGCGGCACAGGCAACGGACGCCGAGAGCGCCGTTGAGGGGCAGGGCCAGGCAAACCAGGGCGCGCCGCGCCGCCTCCCGGTGGGGCATGAGATACATGAGGCGTTCGCGCACGCCGGCCGCGACCCGGTCGCGCACGCGCATGGACGCCAGATCGAGCGCCTCCAGGCGCTCCAGCATGACACGGTCGGCACGGTCGCTGAACGCCTCGATCATGTCCAGCCCGCCGCCGGGAAAGGCGTTGCGCGCAACCGCGGGATCGAGTCCCGTATCGGCCGCGGCCGCCAGGAGGGCGGCCTCGCTCCACCCGTCGAAGGGGACGTGCGCCAGGGCCGCGTCGAGCAACGTGTCCCGCATGCGCTCCACATCCATGGCGCCTACTCCTCGCGTACCGGCGCGCCCGTCCGCGCCGCCATTTCCGACGTGAACGCCAGGGTGGACAGATCGCTCATGCGCTGGGGATACAGGACCCCATCCAGGTGATCGCACTCGTGCTGCACCACCCGCGCATGGAACCCGCGCGCCTCGCGCACAATCTCCTCGCCCCGGAGGTTGAGCCCGCGATAGCGCACGGCGCGATGGCGCGGCACCTGTCCGGCCAGGCCCGGCACGGAGAGGCACGATTCCCAGCCGACCGCCGTCTCGTCGCTCAGAGGCTCGACCAGGGGATTGATCAGCACGGTGAGCGGAACCTCCGGCTCGTCCTCGTCCTCACCCTCGTCCTTGCCCTCCATCGAGGTGGGCGGGGCGGTGCCCGATGGCCCTTGGGCCTTGGCCGGCTCGTCCGCCGCCGCCGCGCGCCGCGCCCGCGTGCCCGCGACGTAAAACATCACGATGCGCCGCGGCACATGAACCTGGGGCGCGGCCAAGCCGGTCCCGTCGGCATCCTCCAGGGTATCCAGCATGTCCGAGACCAGACGACGCACCTCGGCGGAGGTGGGGTCCGAAATCGGCTCGGCGACCCGCTTGAGCACCGGATGCCCCATGCGCGCGATCTTGAGAATGGCCATGGGAATAATATGATACGGGAGCGCGAGCGGGTAAAGCGCCGGCCGGCCGCCCGATCATACTCTTTTGTGGGCGATTGGGCGTTACACGGCGCTTCCACCGCGGGCATTGGCGTGCTACAAACCGGCTCCCGCTCCGGTGAGTGCCGGCGCGGGAAGGGGTTTTGTTGTGCGCCGCGAATGGGCGCCTCCGGACAAGCCAGACCAAATGGGTCAAGCCAGAAGGGAGCGTGGGTCACACCGTGCTAGTACAGGTTCGTGACAATAACGTCGATCAGGCCCTGCGCGCGCTGAAGAAGAAGTTGCAGCGCGAGGGCGTCTTCCGCGAGATGAAGCTGCGGCGCAGCTACGAGAAGCCGTCCGCCCGGCGCAAGCGCGAGCGCGCCGAGGCCGTGCGCCGCTATCGCAAGCTGCTCCGCAAGCGCATGATGCGCGAGGGCTATTAGCCCCGGCGCTTGCCTCCGTCGCCCTACCGCGCCACCCAGCCACCGTCGATGTTGAGCGCCGCGCCGGTCATCTGCGCGGCCGCGTCCGTGCACAGAAAGCAGGCTAGTTCGCCGATCTGCGCCGTGGTCACGAACTCGCCCGACGGCTGCTTCTCCGACAACAGCTCCGTCTTCACGGCCTCGACGCCGACCCCTTCCTCCCGCGCGCGATCTTCGATCTGCTTCCGCACCAGGGGGGTCTGCACCCAGCCGGGGCAAATCGCGTTGCAGGTCACGCCGCGCCCCGCGGTTTCCAGGGCGATCATCTTGGTCAGCCCCACGATACCGTGCTTGGCCGCTACGTAGGCGGCCTTATGTACCGAGGCGACCAGCCCGTGCACCGAGGCCACGTTGATGATCCGGCCCCAGCCGCGCCCGCGCATGGCCGGCAGGGCGGCGCGTACCGTATGAAAGGTCGAGGACAGGTTGATCGCGATGATCGCGTCCCACGTCTCCACCGGAAATTCCTCGATCGGCGCGGTATGCTGGATACCGGCGTTATTAACCAGAACGTCGAGCGCGCCGAAGCGCGCCTCGGCCTCGCGCACCATGGCGGCGATCTCGTCGGGTTTGGTCATATCGGCCGGCGAATAAGTGACCTGGACCCCGGCCGTCTCGGCCAGGCGGGCGCGCATGGCCTCGATCTCGCCCGCGTCGCCGAACCCGTTGAGCACGATGTCGCAGCCCCTGCCGGCCAAGGCTTCCGCGATGCCTTGGCCGATTCCGCTGGTCGAGCCGGTGACCAGCGCCGTCTTTCCGTTGAGCATGAAGATTTGTCCTTGTTTGCGTTGGCGCCTCGTGGCGCCTGCTCCCGTGATAGCGCCCCGCTCGGCCCCCGCCAAGTCCGGCTTGGCATTTCCGGCTGACACCTCGCGCGATTGTGCGCGACAATTGGACCCATGAGCGAGGCGGACCCATGAGCCAGGTTGTAGTCGCCTGGCTGATTCTCGCGGTAGGCTTCGTCGCGCCCCTGCTGCATGTCGCGCTCTCGCGGCGCGGCGGGCCGTGGCTGCCGCCGCCCGGCGCGCGCTGCCCCCTGGGCCCACGCATCGGCTGGCTCGTGCTGGTTCTGGTTCTGGGGCCGATCGGCTGGCTGCTTTACATGCGCGGCCGGACCAAAAATAGGGGCGCTTGAAATTCAGCTCTTGAAGAACGAATGAGCGCCGGAGAGATAGCTCTTCTTGCTGTCGATCTTGGCTTGGACCCGCTCGGCCTCCGTTTGCAGGTCGAGGAGATAGGCCTCCAGCTCGTCGACCCCCATGGTGTCCAGGTCCTTGGGCTTGGGCCGGATCTTGCGCGGTTCCAAATCCTCGATATCCATGGTCATGCCTCCCGCGCGACGTGCCTTGCCAGTCCGAGCGCCGCATATTAATGCATCTTTCGCGCGCGAGGAAATCGCGCCGGCGCGCGACTGGCCCGAATCGAGTCCGACAGGGAGGAGACCGCCCCATGACCCCGCCAATCCCCGACACCATGACCGCGATCGAAATCCACGCGCCGGGCGGGCCCGAGGTGCTTGTGCCCACGAGCCGGCCCGTGCCGCGCCCCGGCGCGGGGGAGGTCCTCATCAAGGTGGCGGCGGCCGGGGTCAACCGGCCCGACGTGCTGCAACGCCAGGGGGGCTATCCACCGCCGCCCGGCGCCTCGGATATTCCGGGCCTCGAAGTCGCCGGCACGGTGGTGGCGGCGGCGCCGGACGTGGTGGCCATGGCCGTGGGCGATGAGGTGTGCGCGCTGGTGACCGGCGGCGGATACGCGGACTATTGCGCCGCCCCCGCCGCGCAATGCCTGCCCCGCCCGGCGCCGCTTGGCCCGGTCGAGGCGGCGGCCATGCCCGAGACGTTCTTTACGGTCTGGTCGAACGTGTTCGACCGCTGCGGGCTGCGCGCGGGCGAGAGCTTCCTGGTGCACGGTGGCTCGTCGGGTATCGGCACGACCGCGATCCAGCTCGCCGCGGCCCTGGGCGCGCGGGTATTCGCCACCGCCGGCTCGGCGGAGAAATGCCGCGCCTGCGAGGAGCTGGGCGCGGAGCGGGCGATCAACTATCGCGAGGAGGATTTCGTCGAGATCGTCAAGACCGCCACCGGCGGCGGGGTCGATGTCATCCTGGACATGGTTGGCGGCGACTATATCGCGCGCGATATCAAGGCCCTGGCCCCGGACGGCCGGCTCGGCTTCATCGCCTTCCTGGGCGGCTCCAAGGCGACCGTGGATTTCCTGCCGGTCATGCTCAAGCGCCTGACCATCACCGGCTCGACCCTGCGCGCGCGGTCGGTCGCCTTCAAGGGCGAGATCGCCGATAAGCTGCGCGCCCAGGTCTGGCCCTTGGTGGAGGCCGGCCGGGTCAAGCCGGTCGTGCACCGGACCTTCCCCTTGCGCGAGGCGGCCGCGGCGCACCGCCTCATGGAATCGGGCAGCCACATCGGAAAGATCGTGCTGACCACGTAGGGACGGCATGATCGGTGCTTTTCGGGCTTGGCCGGGGCTTCCATTCGCGGTATCCAACGCAAACCCCAAAAAGGAACGCGTCTACTGCCCCTCGGGCGACGCGGGCGCCGCGATACCGGGTCGGCGCACGGAAGGAGGACTTATGGCTCAACCGCTCATGCCCAAGGCCACGGCCGTTTGGCTGATCGAGAACACATCGCTCACCTTCGAGCAGATCGCGGATTTTTGCGACCTGCACCCGCTGGAGGTTCAGGGCATCGCGGACGGCGACGTCGCAACCGGAATTCAGGGCTGCGACCCGATGGCCAACAACCAGCTCACGCGCGAAGAGATCGAGCGCTGCCAGACCAATCCCAAGGCCCGGCTCAAGATGGCGTCGCGCACGCTGCCCAAGCCGCTCAAGCGCACCAAGGGGCCACGCTACACGCCGGTCGCCAAGCGCCAGGACAAGCCGGACGGCATCGCCTGGCTGCTGCGCCACCATCCGGAACTGAAGGACTCCCAGATCGGCAAGCTGATCGGCACCACCAAGAGCACGATCGAGAAGGTGCGCAACCGGGAACACTGGAATTCGCCCAACATCCGGCCGCGCGATCCGGTGCTGCTCGGGCTGTGCAATCAGACCGACCTGAACGCGGCGATCGAGCGCGCGCGCAAGGCGGCGGAACGAGCCGGTATCGTGGTGCCCGCCCCGCCCCAGGTCGAGCTGGAGGAAGCAGCCCCCGAGCCCACGCCGGGCCCCGCGCCCGATCCGTTCGCCATGTTCCGCGACCGCGGCGCGTAGAGGAGCGGGCCGCGCGCGCCCGAGAACGTGACCCCCCTCGCGACGCCATGAATCCGCCTGAATACGAACCTTTTGAGATCGATGGGGTGCGGGCAGGCCCTTGTCTCTCCCCCGTGTCTCCCTCGCGCTTGACGCGAGGGTCCATGGATCAGCGAGACCGGGACCTCAATGGGTTGCCGGATTAAATCCGGCAACGACAAGGCGAGATACCGACCCGCCCAAGCTCTTGAAGTGAGCGCGTTCGTCTTCGGACACGCTCTCAAGACGTTTCCAAGCGCAAAACGTGATTGGCCTCGTCGGGGTTGCCGGCGTTACGGTGGACGTAGTCCCACTGGGGCTTCGCGCGGGGAGGCCTTCGAGACATGGAGCTTGCGCGATGACTGAAAACTCAGACCTGGACGAACGCAAGGTGGCCTGGACCAATGCCCGGCTGGCGGTGCGCCGCTATGCCAAGGATCCGAGCGACGCCAACGCGCGCACCGTCAAGACCGCGTACCGGCATGTGCGCGCCCTGTCGCGGGCGGCGCCGATCGTGGCGCCCGCGGACCCGGCGCGGCGCCAAAAGGGCGACGCGCGCGAATAAGGGCCGAACCGGGGGGCCTCCCGCGATTCGGCGTGACGACGCGTGGTGTTCGCGATGCAGCTTGCGGTGAGCGTCGCGCTGATCGTCGCGGCGGTGGGGATTGTGCCGCCCGACGCGGGGCGGCCCCGTGTCGCCCACGAGATCGAAACCATCCCCATGGCTTGGCGCGTCGATCAACGGTCGCTCCGCGCGCCGGTGCGCAAAAGCTGCGGGGTAGTCTCGCGCGGCGGCAACGTGACCGCGCGCTTGGCGGCGGCGCGCGCCGACGGAACCCCGGTGTGGTCCGTGCGCGTGGGATACGACAATGCCCCGGGCTCGGTGCGCTATCTGCGCATCGACCGCGCCTATTTTACATCGGACCAAGAAAGCTTTCGCGGGCGCGAGGCGGCGGAGATCGTCGCGCGCCTGAAGGCTCCGGGCGTGTTCGCGTTCGAGTGGGCCGCGCGCGCCAACCACGCAAAAAGGGGGGGCCTGTTCGCCACCGGCGATTTCGCCGCCAAGGCGGCCATGTGCGAACGCTGGATGGGCGGCACGCGCGCCTAGAGCCGGGCCCGCCCGGACGCCGGGGACCGCATCAAGAGGCCAGGGCCGCGCGGCCGGTGATGCAGGCGTCGCGCAGCACGTTTACCTCCAGCTCCATCTCCTCCAGGCGGTACTTGACCACATCGCCGATACTGATCATGCCACCGAGGCCGGACCCGTCGACCACGGGCAGATGCCGGATCCGCCCGCGTGTCATGACGGCCATGACGTGCTTGATGCCGTCTTGCGGCCGGCAGGTCTTGACCGAACGGGTCATCAGGTCCGAGACCCGCATCTTCAGCACCGCCACGCCATGTTCGCTCAGGCCGCGCACCACGTCCCGCTCGGAGATGATGCCGATGATCCGTTCGTCTCCCGGGCTGGTCACGACAAGAGCCCCGATACGTTCCAGCGTCATTCTGTGCGTCAGCGTCTGAATGGTCGACTCGCCGTGCGTCGTCACGACCCGGTTGCCCTTCGCCTTCAAGAGCGTTGCGACGTTCATGATCGCTCCTCCAATGCGTGCATTTAATTTCGTATCCACGCGCCGATCCCGGCGCGCAACACCGATAAGTTTACATGGTGACCGGCGCCACTGGTGTGACCGTCGTCACGGCTCAAGGTAACGTGATGGTTGGCCACCAACCCGTGATGGGGCGTCGCCCACGGACGGCGCGCGGCGCCGATACCGGGGCGCACCCCGCGCCTGTCCGGTGGACAGACGATGGCCGTGAAACGGGCCTGGGTCAACCAGGCATGGTATTAATCGTACGGCGCATCATCGAGGTCGAGCCAATAGGGCTGATGATCCGATCCCCGAGCCGCCTCGTCGATCCGCGCCCCAAGAACCCGTTTTTTCATGGACTCGTCGACGAAGGCATAATCGATCCGCATGCCCGGCGCGTCGCTCGGGGAAGGATCGTCGGCATAGGTCACCCCTTTATCTTCTTCATGCCCAGCCGCGACCCAGGTATCGATAAAGTCCTCCTTGGAGGAAATTCGGCCAAGATCGCCATCCCGGGGACCGACCAGATGATCGTACTCGGGGTCCTTGGCTTCCAGGTTGAAATCCCCCAGCAGGACGAACGGCTCGGGCATCGGGGACGGACCGGCATCCTCCGCCCATAAGCCCCGCGCACGATGGCCGGTCCACGCACCGCCCTCGGCCGGCGCGCGGCGAATGATGTGGCGCATGGAGAGGATTTGCGTCACGCGATCATGGCGCGAGCGCGCGCTTAAATGGGCGTTGTATACGCGCAAGGCGCCACCGCGCGGCAATGCGACGATCCCCTCGACAACCCCGGCGGCCATGTTGTGGCGATGACGCAAGGCCGATTTCGGCAGGGTGAAAAGCCTGGTCGACAGGATCGGCGTTTTCGACAAAATCATATTGCCGAACTGCCGCCGAACATTTTTTATCCCGCCGTCGGGTTGGGATACGCTCGCATCCACATCGAAATAAGGGCCATAGACCCAATAGTAGCGAGTCAGAATTTGCCCCAGTCGCGCCGGCTGATCGATGTATCCGCTACGTTGCCAATAGCGCTCGACTTCCTGTAGGGCGATGATATCGGCGCCGCCGACCTCGCTGGCGATTCTTTCCAGATCGTAACGGCCGTCCCTGCCGAGCCCGAACTGGATGTTGTAGGTGACGATTTTCATGGCGCCCTCTCACGACGGCAACCGAACGCCGCCGAATTTGCCCTCGGCCCAGCGGGCGAAGCGCAGCACCGGATAGCAGTAAGCGAAGTACATTAGCGCAGTCATGCCGTAGATCACCATCAGTTCCCTGGGATGGCGCTGGGTGGCTTGTTCACCGGCCCGGACCAGCTCGGAAATGCCGATCACGGAGACGATGGACGTGCCCTTGATGATGATGACGTAAACACCGCCCATGGGCGGGATCATCAGTTTCATGGCTTGCGGCAGCACCACGTACCGCATGGACTGTAGGGCCGTCATTCCGGTCGAGCGCGCCGCTTCGCCCTGGCCGCGCGGGACCGCCTGGATGGCGCCGCGAACGATCTCCGCCACATAGGTCGAGGTATACAGGCTGAGCGCGATGACGGCCGCCGGAAAGGCTTCGAACTGGAGAAACGGGATGCCCGTCTCCGGCAGCATGAAATAGATGATGTAGAGGTGGATCAGGAACGGGGTTCCGCGCAGGGCATGGATGTAGGCCCCCAAGGGATAGTCGATCGCGGCGTAGCCCAGGGTTCGCAGCATGCCCACGACGGCCCCGATCAGGCTCCCGAAAAAGATCGTGAGCAGGGAAATTTTGAAGGTCATCCAGAGGCCGTCCAGGAGGAACGGCATGGTTGACAGAATGACGTCGATCATGTGCCCCTCCCTCGCGGATCCATTAGCTCGCGGCCCCGCCGAGGCGGCGTTGGGCATACTCCGTCACCCTCAACATGAAGGTGTAGATCACCAGGTAGCAGGCGGCGACCGTCAGGAACGCCTCGTTCGGCATCAGTCGTTCGTTGAGGACCACCAGGCCGGCGCCGAACAGCTCGAAGACGCCGATGAAGCTGACCAGGGATGAGTCCTTGATGAGGACGGCGGTCTGCCCCAGCAAGGGCGGCGCGACGCGGGCGAAGGCCTGGGGCAGCACCACATGGCGCATGCGTTGCGGATAGGTCATGCCCACGGACTGGGCGCCTTCGATCTGCCCGCGCGAGATGGACTCGATGCCGGCGCGAATGATCTCGCTCATATAGGCGCCGGCGTTGAGGCCGAGCGCGATGACGCCCCCTTCCAGCTCGTCCAGGCGACGGCCGAGCAGGGGCAGCGCCGGCAACGTAAAATAGATCAGATAGATCTGGATGAGCAGCGGCGTGGAGCGGATCGCCTGAACGTAGCCGGCGGCAATCCGCCACAATATGGGGTTGGCCGATATGCGCATGATCGCGACGATGGTGCCCACGGAGAGCGAAATCCCCAGGGCGAGCAGGGAAATCCAGGCCGTCGATCCGACCCCGCGCGCGAACTCAGGCAGGTATTGGCCGACCACCCGGTAGTTGTAGAAGTCGAGAATCCAGTCCATGCCCGCGACGCGTCTCGATAGACCCTACGACCAAGAAAAGGGGGCCCCGCCGCGATGGCGGAGCCCTCGAAGGCTGTCACCCTTGGAGCCCCGGTCTAGTGGTCTTTTTTCCAGACGGGACCCCGCATCCAGTAGTCGGCCAATTGTTCCAGGCGCCCGTCGTTGCGGATCAGCATAAAATAATTGTCCATCCAGCGCAGCAGATGAGTCTCGTCGGGGCGGGTGGCGAAGCTCAGGGGCCAGCGCTTCGGCGCGCCGTCGAGGATCTTGAAATCCGGGTATTCGATCATGTAGCCGGCGGCCGATGCGATATCGTTGATGCCCGCGTCGGCGCGGTCGGCGGAGACGGCCTGCGCGACCGCGGCGCCACCGCCGGCGAATTCCTTGATGATCGAATCGGGGCACTTCTTCTTCAGCAAACCCACGTTGCTGCTGCCCTGAACGGCGGCGATGGAGACCCCCTTCTTGCAGGCGTCCTGCCATTTCTTGAACGGCTGTTTCTTTTTCGAATACAGCACCACGTCGCTGTACAGGTACGGCTCCGTGAAGCTCAAGACCAGCGTGCGTTTCGCGTTTGGCGTCATGTCGGCGGCCAGGAAATCGGCCTTTCCCGAATTGACCGCCGGGATCAGCCCCTTCCAGTCGTAATCGAGAAGCTTGAGCTTTACGCCCATGTCCTTGGCCATCATCTTGACGACCTCGATGGCAAAACCGGTGCGCTCGCCGTTCTTGTCGACGAAGCTCACGGGCGGTCCCTGCGTCTGAACGGCGACGCGCAGTTCGCCGCGCTTGACGATGTCCTTCAAGACGTCCGCCGAGGCCGATTGGGCAACCATACCCAGCCCGAACGCGCCAAGCCCGAGCGCGCACAGACCCGATGCGAACAATTTGGTGATTTTCTTCATCTCACCCAGTCTCCCTTTGATCGTTTGCTCCCACGCTCGACGGCGCTTCGGCCACCTTAGCCAGGGAGCATCTGGTGTCTCAGTCTCTTTGGTATATACCAAATAAAAATAGTGGTCTAGACCAAAAAAAACCAGGCTCCTAAATGATCTGGCTGAGGAATAATCGCGTGCGCTCATGCCGCGGATTGTCGAAGACCGCCTCGGGGGTGCCTTCCTCGATGATCTCGCCATCGTCCATGAAGGTAACCCGGTCGGCGGCCTCGCGGGCGAAGCCCATCTCGTGGGTCACGACGATCATTGTCGTGCCCGCGGCGGCCAGCTCCTTCATCAGGTCGAGCACGCCGCCGACCGTTTCCGGGTCCAGCGCCGACGTCGCCTCGTCGAACAGCATGACCTTGGGCGTCATGGCCAGGGAGCGGGCGATGGCGACGCGCTGCTGCTGTCCGCCGGAAAGTTCGCTCGGGTAGTTGCCCCCCCGGTCGCCGATGCCGACCCGGTCGAGCAACCGGTGGCCGATCTCATCGGCCTCGCCCCGGGAACGCTTGAGCACCACCATTTGCGGCATGGTGATGTTCTCCAGCGCCGTTTTATGCTGGAACAGATTGAAATGCTGGAAGACCATGCCGACCCCCTGGCGCAACCGATTGAGATCGGTCTTCGGGGAGGTGAGCTCGACGCCGTCGATCACGATGGAACCGCTGTCGACCGGCTGCAATCCGTTCAGCGCCCGCAGAAACGTGCTCTTGCCCGAGCCGCTGGGCCCGATGACCACCAGGACCTCGCCCTTGTCCACATGGTTGGTGACGTGTTTGAGCGCATGCACGGGCGGGCGCCCCGGGATTTCAAAGGTCTTGCATATATCCCTGACCACGATGATGGGCGCTGGACTGGACATTTTGTGTGCCCTCCTCCTTGTCCCTATTCGTTTGCCTATTATTCGACGCTCCCCGCCGCCGAGACGCAGATATCGATGGCATCGTGACGCCAGAATTCCTGGTCGAGCTCGACCACCTCGTTGAACTGATCGAGAATGGCCCGCGACAGATAAAGGCTTGGTGTTCCGACGGCGACCCCAAGCGCCTTGGCCGGGATTTCCGAGAGCACGGTCGGGCGCATATTGATTTGCGCGCGATGTTCCACAATACCGAATTTCTCCGCCATCAAATCGGTCATGGACCGGTCGAGCGGGCACTCTAGAAGGCCGGGACAGCGCGCCGCCTTGACGTGAATCTGCTCGACCAGGACCGCCCGCCCATCGACGGTCCGCAGGCGGCTGATGACAAAGATCGGGTCGCCGACGGCACACCCCAGATGGGCGCTTTCCCACTGGGAGGCGGCCACCCGCTGCTTGGACAGGACAGTCGTGCCGGCCACCCGGCCCTGCTCGGTAATACTTTCGGTAAAGCTGGTGTTGGCGGTGGGGTCATAACGGACTCGGGGCGGGGAAACGAACCATCCGCGCCGCTCCTCGCGAAAGATCAGCCCTTCGGCCTCCATGCGTATCAGGGCCTGACGCACCGTGACCCGGGTGAGGGAAAATTCCTCGGCCAATGCCCGTTCCGATGGAAGCTTGGTACCCGGCGCCAGGGTCCCCGCCTCGATCATGGCCGCGAAATGGTCTCGGAACCGCATGTAGTAGGGAATCCGGCGATCCCACGATTTCCGCGTTTCATCTGGTATAGACCAGTGGATCGATTGTGGTATAGTCCATGGCTTATTCATGGCCAAACTTTAGATTTGGTGGCCTTGCATGTCAATGAGGCAGGCTGGGCAACTCCGCTCGAAGCGCGCGGCGACGACGAAACCGGCGGCGATTTCATGACCCCCCATGTGCTCACCCTGATCGGCAATGCGCGCGCGGCCCCCCTGGAACCCATTCATATCGAACGTGTTTGTCGGCACTTGGCGATAACGGGCGAAACGCACTGGCTGGAGGAAAGGGAGGCTTGCGATCTTTTCATCGACCCCCTCCAGTCCGCCGTCGTGATAGCCGAGCGGGCCCGCGATACCTTGTCCGGGACGGCGATTGACGCGGTGTGTACGCCCATCGAGGGGCGGCGAAAGAAACTTCTTATTTCCGACATGGACTCCACGGTCATAAACCAGGAGTGCATCGACGAATTGGGCGATGCACTCGGCGCCGGATCGCGGATCAGGACGATTACGGCGGCCGTCGTCAACGGAGACATCAGCTTTTCTGATGCCCTGCGCAAACGCCTGGCATTGATGAAGGGAATGGAACGCGGTCTTCTGGAAAGGGTCTATGAGGAGCGCATTTCCCTGCAAGCGGGCGCGCGGACGCTGGTTCAAACCATGCGCCGTCACGGCGCGTTCTGCATCCTGGTGTCGGGCGGTTTCAGCTTTTTCACCCGCCGCGTCGCCGATCGCATCGGCTTTCACGACCATCGGGGAAACAAGCTGGCGTTCGCGGACGGGAAGCTGACGGGGGAGGTTCTGGAGCCAATCCTCGGGCGAACGGCGAAACTGGATACCCTGACCGGGCTGTGCGATGAAAAAGGCTTGGCACCGTCCCAGGTGCTCGCGGTCGGCGACGGAGCCAACGATATCAAAATGATCCAAGCGGCCGGACTGGGTGTCGCCTTCCACGGCGCCGACAGCCTGAAAAAGCAGGCGAACGCCCGCATCGATCATGGCGACCTGACGGCCCTGTTGTATATCCAGGGGTTCCGCAAGTCGGAGTTCGTGCTGTCCTGACGCCTTCCCCGCCATTCGTTTCCGCTCAAAGGCAAGGATGCCTTCAGTGCCTATCCGGCGGACAAATGATCGCGGTAAAATGGGTCCCTATAGCGAGACTTGGTATAATCCGGTGTCCTCCGCATGCCTGTCATTATTCACCTCATAACCGATCTCGAAACCGGCGGCGCGGAAACCGCTCTGGTTAAACTGCTCGCCGCGCACCGCCACGCTCCCTATACGCCCGTGGTCGTGTCGATGACCGGGCGCGGCGCGCTCGGCGACGCGGTCGAGGCCGAAGGCGCGACGCTGCACGGCCTCGCCATGCGCCGCGGCCATATGGACCCGGGCGGCCTGTTCCGCCTGATCGGCCTGTTGCGGCGCTACCGGCCGGAGATCCTGCAAAGCTGGATGTATCATGCCGACCTGCTCGGCCTGATCGCCGGACGGCTCGCGCGGGTTCCGCGCATCCTGTGGAACGTGCGCTGCTCGAACATGGACATGAGTGCCTATTCGCGCATGTCCATCCTGGTTGTGCGCACCTTGGCGCGGCTCTCGCGCCAGCCCGAGGCGGTGGTGGTCAACTCCCTCGCCGGCCAGGCCTGGCACCAGCATCTCGGCTACCGCCCCCGGCGCTGGGCGTATATCCCCAACGGCTTTGACACCGCGCGGTTCCGCCCCGATGCCGAGGCGCGCATGGCGATCCGCGGCGAGCTCGGCATCCCGGCCGAGGCACCGCTCATCGGCATGCTCGCCCGGGTCGATCCGATCAAGGACCACGGCTGCTTTATCGCCGCCGCCGCGCGATTTGGCGAGCAGCGGCCCGAGGCGCATTTCCTGCTCGCCGGCTCCGGCATCGAGGCCGGCAATCCGGCGCTCGCCGGGGCCGCGGTGCTGGGTTCGCGCATTCATCTTCTCGGCGAGCGGCGCGACGCGCCCCGTATCATCGCGGCGCTCGACATCGCGACGCTCACCTCGGCCTTTGGCGAGGGCTTCTCGAACTTCATCGGCGAGGCGATGGCTTGCGCGGTCCCCTGCGTGGTCACCGACGTTGGCGATTCGCGCCGGATCGTCGGCGACGGCGGGCTCGTCGTCCCGCCGTCGGACGGGGCCGCGCTCGCCGAGGCCTGGGAGCGCCTGATCGCGATCGGCCCGGAGGCCCGCGCCGAAATCGGCGCCGCCGCGCGCGCGCGCATCAAGAATGAGTTCACCGCCGAGGCCATCGCCAAGCAATACCAAGCTCTTTATACCGGCGAGTCGGCGGCGACCCAAACGCGCCCCTAGCCACCCCGCTTCCGGGCGCGCGACCAAAACATCCGCAGCGCCTCGATCTCGCGCCGGTCGAAGGCGCGCAGCATGAATAGCGCGGCGACGAAGGCCGCGAGATACATGGCCTTGAGAGCAAGGCTCGACGCGAGCGGCAGGCTTGGCAGATACGCCACGCCAAGGGTGAAAGCGATCAGCAGGGCGATGATCGTAAGCCCGCGGCGACACTCGTAGGCGGTGGCGAACAGGCGCTGAGAGGCGGCCAGGTAGCCGAGCGTCAACGCCAGATAGGAGAACGCGGTCGCCCAGGCCGCGCCCATCATGCCGAAACGAGGGATCAGGACCAGATTGAGAACGATGTTGAGGGCCGCGGCGCAGACGCTCAACACCGCGAGGCGCTTGGTCTTCTTGCGCAAGATGACCCCGATGCCGGTCAACTGCGACGTCGCGTAGGCGACGATCCCGAGCGCGAGCGGGCCGATCACCTTCACCGCTGGATAGAACGCCGGCACGGTCAGCAGATGCACGATCTCGGCGCCGAATGTCGTCACGGCGACACACAGAAGGCCAAAACCCGCCAGCACATAGGTCATGATCCGGCCGTAGAACGCAGGCGCCCGCGCGGGTGCGCGCTCGTAGGCGACGACCGCATGGGGCCCCCAGGCCTGGGCGAGCGCGACGTTCGCCAGGGAGATCACGCTCACCAACGCCGCGGCCACGCTGTAATGGCCGACCGCCTCGAGCGAGGCGAGCTTGGACAGCATCAGGCGATCGGACATGGTGAACACCCAGGCGGCGAGCACCGTGGGCATCAACGGAATGCCGAACGCCAGCACGCGGCGCAACAGGGAGAGCGAGAACCTCGGCCCGAGAAGCGGACGAATGCTCCACAGGCGGAGCGGGAGCATCACAATCTCGGCGACCAGAATTCCAGCGAAAATTCCGAACAGCCCCATCCCGAGGGGCACCGCGCCAATCAATCCGAAAACGACGCTCATCGCCGCCGTCGCAAGATTGAGCGCGGCGCCGAACCTGGATTGAAAGCGCGCGCGCAGCACATGGCCGCAGACACGATTGACGAGCCCGACGGGCACCCCCAGGATCGCGACCACGACCAGGGGCGCGTAGCCGCCGGCCTCGAACGACCAGCGCGCGAGCGCGCCGCTCCAGGGCAGAAGGGCGAGGGCGACCAGACTTCCCCACAGGGCGAGAAACAGAAGCCAGGTCGGCGTGAGGGTCCTTCGCTCCTGGTCACCGGGGGCCTCGAAATAAAAGCGGACATAGACCTGATCGCCGCCGACCATGACAACGGACATGAGCAGCAGCGTGAAGCTGAACGTGTAGCTCAGGATGCCGTATTCCGCGGTGGAGAAAATCCGCGTGTAAATCGGCAGGGTGACGAAACCGAGCAGTTTCGAGACGAAATCGCCGCCGCCGTAAAGCAGGAAATCCCTGAAAATCTTACGGACGCTCGTCGTCATCCGATATGAAGAAGGCTCTTAGGTCGCGCCGGCCGGGCGCGGTGGAAAGCCGCCGTGGGTCCGGTCGCGGATTATGACGATCGGGGCGATTGAGGCGCCGGCGGCGTGACATCGACGGCGGGCGCCTCGTATGTATCGGCGATAACCGGCGCCTTATAAGCGACGAGCTCGGCGATCAGGTTCGCAAGCGTGCCCACCACGCTGACCAGGTTGCGCGGCCGCAGCGCGTTCGATCTGCGGGTCTGCTCGGCGCCCGGCACGTCGACCTCGACACTGTGGCAGCCGGCGCGAATGAGCTTGATCAGGATCTCGGCCTGGAAGCCGAAACCGTCGCTGGTGATGTCGATCCTGCGCAGCAGATCGACCCGATGCAGCGGCAGCCCGTTGTAGTAGCCGATCCGCAGCCCGAACAGAAGATTGAGTAGGGTCGTGTAGGTCCGCGAGATGAAATAGCGGAACGGGGTCTTTATCTCCTTCAGGTTGCTGATCCTCGGAATCACGATATCGGCACGGCCCAGCGCGGCCAGCACCGGCGGCAGGCTCGTCGCCGGGAATCCGCCGTCGCCGCATAGCATCATCAGGTAGCGCTTCCGGGCGGCCGCCAAGCCGCGCTTGTAGGATTCGCCGAGGCCGAGATTGCGCGGGTTGTGGATGACCCGCACGCGGTCGAGGCGGCACGCCAAATCCTCCATCAGCGTGCCGGTCCGATCGGTACTGCCGTCGTCGACCAGAATGATTTCGAAATCTTGCAGCTGATCCGAGACGACGCGATGCACGTCTGTGACGGTCTCGGAAATGATATCTTCTTCATTCAACGCGGGAATGACAAACGTCACGCCCCGAGCATTGTTCGCCATTATTTGGTCTGCCCCCAGGCCAAGAAAACGGACGCGCGCGCCACCCCGCCGAACGCATCGCTCGAAGAGGCCACGGTGGATTCGCAGCGAGGATAATTACGACGGCACGCACGGGCAACTACTATTCCATGGCCGCGAACCGCCATGCACTGGCGATCGCGCGGTTGATCCAACATGAACGAACCAGTAGAACCGGCGCCATGGCCGCGACGCGCAAAAGCCGAGCATACGAACAAGGCGCGATACTACTGGCCAAATTCGCGGTCGTCGCGGCCATCATCTGGCTGATCGCCCGAAGTCTCGATATCGGCGCGGCGATCGCGAATCTGCGATCGCTTTCACCGCTCGTTGTCGTCGCCGTCCTGGCACTGTTCTTCGTTCAGCAAGCCATTGCCGCGCTTCGCTTGCGCTATGTCCTTCCGATGTTTGGCCAAAAACTTCCATTCGGGGCGACGCTGTGCATCACTATGGTCGGAAACTTCTTCGGCCAGACCTTCGTGTCGTTTCTCGGCGGGGATGCCTCCCGCTTCTGGGAGATGCGGCAACGGGGCATCCCCTTGCGCGACGCCGGCAAAGCGGTGTTACTCGACCGTCTGCTCGGGCTCATCGGCGCCCATCTGCTGATCGTCGGCCTTCTGCCCTGGACGCTCGGGGCGATCGACGACGAGGCCATGCGGGGGGGGCTGGTGCTGGTGGTCGTCGGCGGCCTCGCGGCCATCATCGCGGTCTGCGCGGCCGGTTTCCTGCGCGGCGCGGGCGGGTGGCTGCCCGTCGGCCTGCGCGAACACGCGCTGTTCGGGCTGATGCTCGACCTGGCGACGGTGGCGCGGGTCATGTTCGCCCACCTCCGCCTTGCCGCTCTGTCCCTGCTGACCAGCCTGGCCATCGGGGCGATCAACGTGGTGATCGTCTACGTCTTTCTCGCCGATCTGGGCGCGCCCGTGACCTTGTTCGGCTGCTTCCTGGTGGTCCCGGTGGTGATGGAGCTTGCGATGCTGCCGGTTTCGATCGCGGGATGGGGCGTGCGCGAGGGGCTAATGGTCGCGGCCTTCGCCACGCTCGGCATCGCGGGGGAGGATGCGCTTGGCGCCTCGATCCTGTTCGGCCTCACCGGGCTCGCCTTCAGCCTTACGGGCGGCACCCTGTGGCTCGCCACGCGGCGCGGCGCGGGCGGCAGGCGGACCGCGGATATAGGCCGGGGCGGCACCGGGAGCTAATTCGGTACCCTTAGGCCGTGTACTCATTAACGAGTCATCCCGGACGGGACTTTCCTCCAAACCCTTGGTTTGGTAAGGAAAGTCAGCGATCCGGGATCTTTCGTTGGTGCCGGTCCCCGACAGCCCAAAGGTC
>Ga0114931_10001224_pt1 | contig 32710 bp, 32 predicted proteins | sample 2SBtaG_FD_89579 | JGI IMG/M metagenome (GOLD analysis project Ga0114931, IMG submission 89579) | Deep subsurface microbial communities from Kolumbo volcano to uncover new lineages of life (NeLLi) - 2SBTROV14_V59a metaG | ecosystem: Environmental > Aquatic > Marine > Volcanic | place: Kolumbo...
GCCTCACGGCGCGCATCGGTTGGCCCTACGTCTCCATCGGCGCGTCGTTCCTGCTCTAGCCTGCTCTAGCCTGCTCTAGATCGCCGGTCCGGGGCGGCGTGTAGCGCGGCGCCGGCCAGCCCCCGACAGGTCCCGGAGAATCGGGTAATTGACGCCGGAGCGCGCAGCTCCCAGCATGATCACGGGATTATGTGGTCTTCCAACTGGGTCGGCGAGCGCTTGCAGGCGGATGGCGTCATCAACTACGCGCAGCTGCAGTCCGCACTCAACAACATGAAGCTCCACGACGAGCGCATGGAGGAGGCCCTGCTGCGCATCGGCGCTATCGACGAGACAGGGCTGCTCCGCTTCGTCGCCGAGAAGACCCGCACGCAGTACGTCTCCACAGGCAAGCTGGCGCGCCTCGACGTGGCGGAGTCAGCGCTGGACAAGGTGCCCGAGCGCACGGCCCAGAAGCTGCTCGCCTTCCCGGTCCGCTATGACCGGCAGAGCGACACGCTGACGCTGGTTTCACCGGACGCCGGCATTCCGGAGCACGTCAAGCAGATCGCGATCGCGACGGGCGTGAAGAACGTGCGCGTCTACTTCGCGCGGCCGGCATCGGTCGAGGCCGCCATCGCCAAGTGGTATCGCGGGCAGATCCAGTCATTCGCCGGGCTCGACATGGACACGTTCACCCAGATCCAGTCGGCCGTCGACATGTACGAGCGCCACATGCTCGACGAGGCCGGACTGAAGAGCAGGCCCCAGGGCTCGGCTCCCTCGCACGAACACCTGCTGACGCCGCCTCCGCTCGATGTGCGTCCACCTTCGGTGCCGGCTCCGGCTCCAGCCGTAGCGAGGACGCCAGCCACGGTAGCCGTCACGCCGATCCCACCTCGCGCCGGACCGGATCGGCGCCTGCTGGATCTGGCCGAGATGCTCAACGTGATGGTCGCGCTCAACGAGAACGCGCGTGACGAGTTCCGCGGTCACTCTGCATCGGTGGCGCGCTTCGGTCGATTGCTCGCCGAGCGCCTGGGCCTCGACGAGCTGGCACAGATCGAGATCACGATCGCCGCCAACCTGCACGACGTCGGGAAGACGGTTTCCTATCACCTGACCGCGCTGAACGCGGCCCAGTACGCCACCCATCGGACCGCGGCGGAAAAACTCGTGCAGACGCCCGTGCGCCTGCTGGAGAGCGTCGGATTGCCGGAGGGCTCCACGCGCGCGGTGTCGGCCATGTACGAACGCTTCGACGGGCAGGGGTTCCCGGCACGCCTCGCGGGCAAGGATATCCCGCACGGCGCGCGCATCCTCACCCTGTGTGACACGTATTCCGATCTCACGCTCAATCCGCGCAATCCCTACCGCCGCGCGCTCGTGTACGACGAAGCGCTGGGCGTGCTGCGCCAGCTCAAGGGCACCCTGTTCGATCCAGATCTGGTGGAGCTGCTCGGTCACCTGGTGGCGGGGGAGGATCTCAGAAAGAAGCTCTCCGACTCCGACTCGGTCGTGCTCCTGGTCGAGCCGAACCTGGACGAGGCCACGCTGATCGAGCTCAGGCTGGTCGCGCAGGGGTTCGAGGTGCTGCTGGCACGCAGCGCGGATCAAGCCCTGGAGAAGGCAGAGGAGGGTCGGGTTCGCTATGTGCTCTCGGAAGTCGAGCTGAAACCGTTCGACGGGTTCGAGCTCTTGCGCGCGCTGCGCGAGAACGACGCGACGCGGGGGATCCCGTTCTTCTTCGTGGCGCGCGCTTCGGACACAGCCAGCATCGATCGCGGGTTTTCCCTGGGCGCACAGGACTACATTGTGAAGCCGACCAGCGGCGACGTACTGGCCGGCAAGCTCCGGCGCCTCACCGCACCCCAGCCGCACTCCGAACGCGTGAACGGAGGCGTAGCAGGCTCACTATCCGAGATGGGGCTGCCCGATCTCGTGCAGATCCTGGGCGCCGGGCAGAAGAGCGGGCGGCTCGCGTTGAAGTCCGGCGAGCACAGGGGCGAGGTGCACTTCCAGAGCGGACGCATCGTGCACGCGATCTTCGACACCGATGTCGCGGGTGAGGACGCGTTCTTCGAGCTTCTGGCGCTTTCAACAGGCAGTTTCGAGCTCGATCCTGGATTTTCGCCCAGCGAAGAGACGATCCAGGCAAGCGCGGAGTCGCTCATCCTCGAGGGCTTCAGACGGCTAGACGAGCGGAATCGGTGACTTCCGCGAAAAGTCCTGCGCAGAAGTTGGCCCACGACCGACGACTCTGGCAAATGCCACGGAGTAGACCCGTGCGCCCGGCAGCGCCCCAGCGTTGACGAGCACAGGGACTCGAGGACACCGGTGACTGCGCCCGAGGGCGCGGCCCGGAAGGCGCACCCGTACGCGACCAGGAGGCCATCGATGATCAGGAGCAGCGAGGAAGTCGAGCGACCCACCGAGTGGCTGCGCTCCCTCGAGGAGGGGCGGCGCGACTATCAGTGGCTTGTCGGCGACGCCGGAAGTCTGGCCACGGCCGCGTATCGTCTCGCGCGCGCAAGCTGCCGCGTGCAGCCGATCCCGACCCGCATACCGACGGCGCGGGAGCTGTATGCCGCTGCGCGCACCATCGCGCGACGCATCGGCCAACGCGATGTGCCGCGCCCGGCGCTGCTGGTCGCCGAGTGCGACTTCGCCGGCCTGCCCGTTATCGCGCCGCTGTCGCGCCACGCAGCCTAGCGCTCAGTTGTCGAACGGACCTGGACGCGCGTCGACGGCGTCGATGGCGTCGGACAGCTCCTTGCCGCGGCGCAGGCACGAGTAGCAGTCGCCGAGCCCGAGGAACCCGCAGCCGCGATGCGACTTCAGGCGTTTCAGCTTCGCCAGCGAGCGGCGATCGCCTTCCTTCTGCACGCGCGGTAACAGCTCCTTCAGCTCGCTACACTTCTTCGTCTTCCGTAGCTCGAGCGCGATCTTCAGCGCCGGCGAAGCCTTGGCGCGCACCGATTCACGGTCGAGCAGCTCCTTGGCGTGCTGGGACAGCGGCTTACGGACCTTGCTGGAGGTCGCCACGTCGTAGATGATATCGACGCCCACCGACCCCAGTGGGCCGGAAGCCAGCTCGAGCGCCGCCTGCGAGCTCCGGCTGTCCTCGGCGGCCTTGCGCAGGTCGTCGAGCACGACCGGGTCCTTCTTCAGGCTGGAGTCCTGGTCGAGGGCGCGCTCGTAGCAGCGCACGGCCGCGGACAGGTCTCCGCTGCGGGTGTGGCCCATGCCCAGCGCGCGCCACACCGGCGCGCTGCGATGCGACGCCGGTTTGGCTTCGAGCTTGGCGATGGCTGCCCGATCGCCTCCTTCAGCCTGTTTGATCTCCTTCTCGAGCTCGGGGTTGCGGACCAGCTTCTCCTTGGCGCGTTCGAGGACCGAGGGGCCACTGGAGCTGCCGCCCGCGGCGATCGCGACGCCTCCGATGACGAACACGCCGACGACAAGGAGCACTAGCGCGGTCGCCACCAGCGCCCAGATGGGGATCGGCTGACCGCCGACCTGCACGCTACGGCGTAGCGTCGCCAGCAGGTTCTGGCCCGGGCCCGCCGTCAGCGCATTGTCGCCCCCTGCTGGAAGAAGCGAGCCCCGCACGCTCACGGCCGGCTGCGCGCCCACCGACAGCGGGCCTCCAAGCATCGTGTCGCCGAGCGCCAGCGAGCTCGGTCGGGAGTCCGCCGCTGCTACGGGAGGAGACGGCGTGACCTTGCCTTCCAGCTGCCGCAGGCTGGCGACCAGCTCATCGGCAGTCTGGATGCGCTGCTCGCGCGACTTTGCCAGCTGCGTCATCACGAGCCGGGCGAGCTCCGGTTCGACACCCGGCGACAGGGGCGGTGGCTCGGCGGTCATCTGCCGGGTCAGGACGCCCACCATGCCGCCGTCGCCCGCGAACGGCGTGCGCCCCTCGAGCATCTCGTAGAGCAGGATGCCGACGGTGTACAGATCCGAGCGGGCGTCGACCGACTGGCCCACGGCCTGCTCGGGCGACATGTACTCCGGCGTGCCGAACACGCTGCCCACACGCGTCAGCGCAGGCTGGTCGCGCGTGTCTTCCGCGCTGAGCTTCGCGATTCCGAAATCGAGCACCTTCACCCTATCCGGCTCGCCCGCACGGGGCACCAGCATCACGTTGTCGGGCTTCAGGTCGCGGTGCACGATGCCCGCGGCATGCGCTGCGGCGAGCGCCGAGGATATCTGGCTGGCGATGTGCAGCGCGCGGGCCGCGTCGAGCGCACCGCCCTCGTCGAGCACGCGACGCAGGCTGCGGCCCTGCACGTACTCGAGCACCAGATAGAACGAGCCATCCTCGAGCCGCCCGAAGTCCTTGGCACCGGCGACATTCGGATGCTCGATGCGCGCCGCGGCAACCGCCTCGCGCTCGAAGCGCGCGACCACCTCCGGCAGGTAGGTCATCTCGCGGTGCAGCACCTTGATGGCCACGTCCTTTCGCATGTGGACGTGCTCGGCGCGGTAGACGGAGCCCATACCGCCCGAGCCGAGCAGTGCCTGGACCCGGTAGCGGTCGGCCAGCACCTGCCCGATAAGCGCCTCGGCTGCCTCGTCGTCGCCGGATTCGCTGGCCGGTTCCGGGGCATCGGCCTCGGGCGCAGCTGCAATCGTGGGCGCGCGCGACACGCCGCCGTCGGCCTGCGGTAGAGCGTCGCCCTTTCCACCCATCACGGTCGACTGCTCGCTGGAGGTGATCCGGCGCTGGGCGAAGGCCGGTGGTCGGTCATCCAGAAGCCCCCGCACGTCTTCCAGCATGACCTTTGCATCCGTGTAGCGCGCGTCGCGCGAGAAACCGAGCGCGAGATCCACGACGGCGCACACACCGGCCGGCGTGCCCGGAGCGACGCTCGCGAGCGACGGAGCGGGCTTCGATGCCATGGCGATGAGTAGCTCGGAATCATTGTCCGACTCGTGCACCCGGCGCCCGGAGATGATGCGGAACATCATGGCGCCGAGCGCGAACAGATCGGTGCGCCCGTCGATCTCCTGTGTCTTGCCCAGAGCCTGCTCCGGCGCCATGTAGGGCACCGTCCCGAGCGTGATGCCGGCACGCGTCCGGTCCGCCCCGAGGGCAGGATCGAGCAGGCGAGCCACGCCGAAATCGAGCAGATTGACCCGCCCCTGCGCAGTGATGAACAGGTTGCCTGGCTTCAGGTCGCGATGCACCACGCCCTCGGCGTGAGCCACGACCAGCACCTCGAGGATCTGCGCGGTGTAGTCGAGCAACTCGGGGAGAGGCAGGCCGCCTTCGCGCTTGAGCCGCTCGGACAGCGGCTCGCCCTCCAGAAGCTCCATCACGATGTACGCCGATTCCGGGTCCGACGCGCCTTCCTCGATGACCTCGACCACGCCGGGATGCACGACGCGGCTCGCCGTCGAACCTTCGCGCAGGAAGCGGGAGCGCACTTCCTCGCGCTCGCTCATCTCCGGGTGCAGAAGCTTCACTGCGGCGAGCTTGCCCTGCGGACCGCGCGCGGCGTACACCGCGGCTGCTGCCCCCGTGCCGAGCAATCGCTCCAGCGTCCAGCGCCCGCCGATCACCTGCCCGATACGCAGTGCGGCCATCTCGTCGGTGTTCGGCAGTGATCCCTCCGGCTCTTCGCTCGACGCAAGGACCCGGCCGATCCTGACGCCCGGCCGGGCCGAATCCCGAGCCTAACCCTCTACGCGGCGGTGTTCTAGCGGGCCTCCGCCAGAGCCGATTTCCACCAACCGCCAGCGCGGATTTCGCCGTGCATCATGTGCAGAAGTCGCGGACCACCTCGTACAGCACGCGCTGCCCCCAACGGAAGCCGGCCACGGGGATCCGCTCGTTGTGGCCGTGGTACATGCGCGTGAAGTTGAGGTCGGGACCGAGCTCGACGGGCGAAAAACCGTAGCAAACCGCTCCCAACTTCGCGTACGCGAACGAGTCGGTAAAGCCCGGGATCATGTACGGCACTGGCGTCGCCCCGGGCGCGTGCTGGGCGAGCTTGTCCACAATCGCGTCGTAGAGCGGTGTGTCGGACGAGAACACCGTCCCGTCGTGCTGCGTGCGGACGCTGAGCTTCAGATCTGGGCCTAGCACCCGCTGTACCTCGTCGAGGAATTCCTGCACGCTCCGGCCGGGGATCACACGCCCGTCCACCTGCACGCTGGACGACGACGGGATCACGTTCACCTTCTTGCCGCCCGACAGGATGGTCGGGGAAGTCGTGTTGCGCAGCATCGCGTTGATGCCCATCGCCTGGTCGGCGTTCTTCTTGCCAATAACGTCGAGCAGGCGCCCGGCCAGGCGCGGCTCCAGCAAAAGCGGCATCAGCTTGTTCTGCGGAAACGGCGCGCCACGCGCCAGCGTGCGCAGGAAGTTCTCCACCACCGGTGTGTTGTGCTGCGGCAGGCGCGTGCTGCCGAGCGCGGCGATGGCCCGGCCGAGCCGGACCACGGCGTTGTTCGCGTGGGGCATGGAGCCGTGGCCCGGCTCGCCCTCGGCCGTGATCTCGAACCAGCAGATGCCCTTTTCGCTGATCTGGATCGGGTAGAAGCGCTCGCTTCCCATGTACAGCGTGTGGCCGCCCACCTCGTTGAGCACGTAGTCCGCACGCACCAGCTCGGGGTGCTGGTCGACCAGATACACCGCGCCCCGGTTGGACCCCGCCTCTTCATCGGCCACTCCCGCGAAGATCACGTCACGCTCGAGCTTCACTCCCTGGCGCTTGAGCAGCACCAGCGACATCAGGCCCATGGTGACCATGTTCTTCATGTCGATGGCGCCACGGCCCCAGATGCAGCCGTCCGCTTCAGTCGCCGCGAACGGCTCGTGTTCCCAGTGCCCGGGGTCGGCCGGCACCACGTCGAGGTGGCCATTCAAGAGCAGAGGGCCTTTGTTGCCGCTGCCTTCCAGGCGCGCCACGATGTTGGCCCGGGTGGGCTCGCTCTCGTGGATCTCGAAGCGGATCCCTTCGCGATCGAGGATGCGCGCGATGTAGTCGGCCGCCGGCCGTTCGTTGCCCGGCGGGTTCGTGGTGTCGATCCGCAGCAGGTCCTTGAACCAGCCGATCGATTCGTCGGTGACAGCCTTCCAGTCGAGAGACGCTCCCATGACGCCCGGAGCCTACGCGACCAACGGCCGCGTGCGAACCCCTCCTGGTCGCAGCCACCCACACACCGCCTAGCCGAGCAGCTTCGTCGCCAGGAACGAGAGCAGCGGTGCTCCGATGATGACGGCGAAGAGAATCAACCACGCCGCCGGCCGCCCGAAGTTCAGCGTCTGGCCGATACCGCGGCGCTTGGGCACGAGCAGCGCGGGGTCGTCGGGCGCGAAGTAGATGAGGCCCCTCGCCTTCCAGCCGGAGGTGTGCGTCCCGAGCACCTCGGAGCCGGCCAGCGCCCGGATTTCGTCCTGCACGCGCATGAGCGGCCGCAGGTACACGACCAGCGGCAGGAACATCGCGCCGGCGGCGACCAGCAGCGACAGGGCAAGGCCCAGACCGGGCATCCGCGCGGCGCGCACCGCAACGGCGATCGCGAGCCACATGATGCTGATCGAAAGGTTCGTGCCGATGATGAGCCACTCGATGAGCCGCACCATCAGCGCGCGGCGTTCGCGCTGCAGCGCTGCGTAGCGCTCCGCGTGCTCCGGCGGCAGCGCCCAGCGCTCGCGCGACATACCCCAGGCCACGCCCCACATCAGAAGCGTATCGAACACCTGGATGAAGCCGAGCCCCCAAAGCCCGGTCGGGCTGCCGTAGCGGTTGGCGTGGCCCCGCAGGTCGAAGTGCAGCGGAACGCGATCCGGCATGTGCGAAAGGAGCCACAGGAACGCCGCCGCTGTCGCGACGAGCAGCACCAGATTCGCGACCTGGAGCGGCGCCGAGACGTAGCTCGTCGCCGACGGCTGCTCGCCAAGAGGCACCGTGAAGCGACCCGGCACCCGCTCCACGGGCAGCGAACGCACGAGACCCACCATCTCGCCCAGCATCCAGGCCGTGGGCAGGAGCGGCGCCAGGCTCGCCGCGAGCACGAGCTTGCCGCTGGGCTCCGCGACGAACACCAGCGCCGACGCGAGCAGCGAGACGAGCGCGTTGACCCACACGAGGCGCCGCGAGCGCGCGCGGTCCGCGTCGGACAGCTCCCGACCCAGATGGATGAAGAACAGCCGCCGCGGATGCGAGACGCGCGCCACCCAGTGGATGACGAGCGCCACGCTCGCAATCGAGACAACCAGAGCCAACCTCGCGACCAGCGTCATGCTCCACCTCCGTCAGCACCGCCCGCCGCGCGGGCAGCAAAGAAACGATCCAGCGCGCCGCGGATCAGCTCCTCGATCCGCTTGCGATCCGCTCCAGCGAGCACCCAGCGACTGATCAGGTCGTCGAGCCGCCGCTCGTCGTCGGGCGCCATCGCCGAGCGGTACGGCGCATCGGGGATCCGCACGCGCGCGCTCGCCCCCTGCCGGAGCTCCACGAGCCCCTCGTCGGCAAGCGTCCGGTAGGCGCGGGCCACCGTGTTCAGGTTCACTCCCACCTGCGAGCCGAGCTGCCGCACACTCGGCAGCCCGGCCCCGTCCTCGAGCTCACCGCGAGCCACAAGTCCCCGGATTTCATCCGCTATTTGTCGATAGACGGGGACTGCACTATCGAAGTCCACGGTGATCGATGGGTTCGTCTCGGTGGCCATGTGTCTACTGTATGCGTACAGTATACAGTTGTGTCAAGGGCTTCCGTGGCGCGCGCATCCCGAGCAGAGTCGGTCCTCCGGAGGGCGAGATGGACGACACGGTACTGGTCACCGGAGGCTGCGGCTTCCTCGGAAGCGCCATCGTGCGCGCGCTCGTCGAGCGCGGGCGGCGCGTGCGCGTGCTCGCGCTGCCGAGTGAACCTACGGACAACGTCGCGGGGCTCGACGTGGAGATCGTGCGGGGCAACGTGCTGTCGCGGCAGGACGCCGAGCGCGCCGTCGACGGCGTGTCGACCGTGTTCCACGCCGCCGCCATCTACAAGTCGTGGATGCCCGACCCCACGGCCATGTACGAGGTGAACTCGAGCGGCACGTTCAACATGCTGGAAGCGGCGCGGCGCGCCGGGGCGCGCGTCGTGTACACCGCGAGCATCGTCGCGCTCGGGCGTCCGACGGAGGGCACGGTCGGCAACGAGGCTACGCCGTACGAAGGCTGGGACATCGACTTTCCGTACAGCCGCGCCAAGTACCACAGCTACAACATCGCCCGGGACTTCGCTCGCTGGGGGCTCGACGTGCGCGTCGTCTGCCCGGGCGTCGTGTTCGGCCCAGGTGACATCGGGCCCACGCCGTCCGGCAAGCTCATCATCAACTCGCTCAAGGGCAGCCCGCCCGTGTATATGGACGGCGGCGCCAGCTACGTCGACGTGCGCGACGCTGCGGAAGTGCACGCGCTCGCAGCGGAGAGGGGCCGCCCCGGCGAGACGTATCTCGCCACCGCGCACAACCTGACGAACCTCGAGCTATTGCAGGCCATCGGCCGCGCCACCGGGAAAGAGCGGCGCCTGTTCAAGCTCCCGGTCGGCATGGCCCGCGCCGCCGTCGCCGGGATGGATCGCGTTGCGCGCCGCACCGGCAGGGAGCCGCTGCTCAGCCGCAGCTTCTTCGAGTACAGCCTCAAGCCCTCGTTCTACTCGAACGAGAAAGCCCGCAGCGAGCTCGGCGCCAGCTTCCGCCCCGTGGACGAGACCCTCCGCGACGCCATCGCGTATTTCCGCGAGCGCGGACTTTTGCGCTAGCAGCCATCCGCGGCCGCACTCCAGCACCCCCTCGAACGTGGGAAATGTATCGGGAAAAGCCGCATCATGACGTGGATCAACTCGGGCGTGATACCCTGCGCCCATGGTCTGGAACGGGGCTCGCCAGTTGATCCTTCCGGCGGCGTTGACCGTCACTACCTTCGCCGTAGCCGGCGCCGTGATGTCCTGCGGTGGCGGCAGCTCGCCGACGCCGCAAAGCACGGCTAAGGCCTGCAAAGATCTGCCCTCCGACGCCTGCGACAAGTGCAAGGACTCCCAGGGCGACGTCGTCTGTGGGCCGAGTTCGAATTGCTACGACGCCGCGGGCGGTACCTGCGTCTACGGCAGTAGCGGTTGATAGCGCATGGCGGTCCGGTCTGGACCGCGAGAAACTGCGACGATGTCCAACAACGCCCGCTGGCGGCGCGCGCGAGTCGTGCGCATCTACGACACGCTCGACACGACGGTCCTCGTCGGGCCCGACGGTCGCGCGCACCAGCTCCGCGCGGAGTCCGCTGAGCTGGCGAATGCGCTGTTGTTCTTCCTGCTGGAGCCGAGGTCCCGCCAGGAGATCATCGAACACGTCGAGGCGCTCACGGGAGCGGAGCTCGGCGAAGACAGCGTGGTCGACCAGATGCTCGAGCTTCTCGCCGGGACGGGCGCGATCGAATCGGTCGGCGAGGAGGCCCAGCCGCCGGTGTCGATCCGGAGGCACCCTCGCGTGGTCCTCGCCTTGTCGGGCGCGGTGAATGCCATGCATGCGCCGGGGATGGTGAAGCGGCTTCTCGAGCGCAGCTTCGAAGTCCGCGTGGCGGCCACGAAGAACGCCCTCCGCTTCATCAACACCTATGCCGTCGAGACGCTGGTGCACCATCCGGTGGCCACGGACATGTTCGAGGGCGAGACGCGGGTTCCGCACATCGACCTCGCGAGCTGGGCCGACGCGGTGCTCTTGTGGCCGGCAACCGGAACCACGCTTTCCCGACTCGCCACGGGCGACTACGACTCGCTGGTGTCCGCCATCGCGCTCGCGACATCCGCACCGGTGGTCATCGCGCCGTCGATGAATGGGGGCATGTACGCGAGCTCCGCCGTGCAGCGCAACATCGAGCAGCTGGTGCAAGACGGCATGCACGTCCTCCATCCTTCATTCGGCATCGAGGTCGCCGACGCTCCGCTCGAGCGACAGCAGAAGCTCGGCCCGGCGCCTCCGATCGGAGTCGTGGTGCAGCTGCTCGAGACCGTTGTCGCACTTCGCCGCGCCCAGCAGAGGTACATCCCCAAGAGCGGTCAGGAATGGGACGAGCTGTACGGGGCACAGCGCCTCGAGCAGCTACCCTGGTACGCCGAAGCCGCCGACGCGGATCTGATCGAGCTTCTCGACCAGCTGGCCCCTGCGAAGTCCTTCGTGCTGGATATCGGAACCGGCCTCGGGCAGGTGGCCATGGCCGCGGCCGAACGCGGCCACCAGGTCGTAGCGACCGACGTCTCGAAGTGCGCACTCGAAGAAGCAGCCCAGCGCGCCCCCACTTCGCCGGTGCTCTGGCTCGAGGACGACATCACGAAGAGCCGCATCCACCGCCAGTTCGACGTCGCCATCGATCGGGGCTGTCTACACCTTCTCGAGCCCGACGCCGCCGCGCGCTATGCCGAGAGCATCGCCGCGCTCCTCCGGCCTGGCGGGTTTCTGCTAATCAAGACCCACGACGTGAAGGAAGGCGACCGGCACGGCACGGTGCCCTACACGCGCGCCGCTATCGAGCAGCTCCTCGATAGCGCATTCGAGATCGTCGAAGAGCGCGACAGCGACTTCCCCGGCCCCCACGAGACGCCCAGCGCCCGGCTCTTTGCACTGCGGCGGCGGACTTCTCCAGACTGACAGCCGCGGCGATAGCGCACCCGGGGGTGGATGCGGGGGCCAGTGGATCCCGCCCGCCACATTGACGCGGCCCCGGCACCACGAATTGACAGCCTGTCACCACGGCCGTGGCCGGAAACGGCGATCTACGGGGATTTCCGCCCCGGGCTCGGTTGGCATCGGGCTTGCTCTAGGCAGGCCCATGCTCGAGCTCGATGTCGTGAGCCTCCTCGTCGCCGTGTCCGCGGGGTATGCCGGATGGCGGCTGCTGTCGCTGTGCGCGCGCGTCTCCAGGGCGCGGCGAGCCTATCCGCGGGAGCTGCCGGACAGAGCGCGGGAGGTCGGCGAGGAGCACGACCGCGCCCGGGCGACACTGCTGGGCGCGGCCGTGGGCGATGCGCTGGGCTTGCCGTTCGAGAACCTGCCGCGCCAGCTGTCGCGGCGGCGCTATGCTGGCGGGTTGCGCTTCCATCGCGGCGTCGTGCGCTTCATGCGGCGTGCCGGCGACGTGTCGGACGACACGCAACTCGCCATCGCCGTGGCGCGCAGCATCGATCTGCGCGGCGAGTACCTGCCCGAGCGCTTCTCGGACGAGCTCGCGCAGTGGTGGAGCTACCGCGTCGCGGCGGGGCGCACGACGAGCCGTGCCGCGCGCCGGCTGCTCGACGGCAGGCACGAGACCGTGAGCTTCAGCCACGGCAACGGCGCTGCCGTGCGCGTTGCGCCGCTGGCGCTTTCACACCGCTCGGATCTGGACGAGCAGGAACTGCTCGAAGATGTCGCCCTCAACACGGCAGTCACCCATCAGGGGCATGCCGCCGAATCCGCTGCGCGGCTGGTGGCGCTGCTCGTGTGGCGCGCAGTGCGCGAGCCGGCCGGCGCAGTCGCCGACCCCACCGTCGTGGCGCGCTGGATCGAGGCTTCGGCGCATCGCAGTGGCTTCCCCCTGGATCGCTACCACGCGGCGCAGAAACTGGACGCGAGCCTCGAAGAACGGCTCATCCAGTGCGGCACGTCGGGGCACGCGCTGGTGAGCACCAGCGCCGTGCTGGTCACGCTTTCCGGCTGCCGCGGTGATTTCGCGCGCGCCATGTCGGCCGTGCTCGGCGCGGGCGGCGACACCGACAGCATCGCCGCCATGCTCGGAGCGATCCTGGGCGCGAGCCTCGGCACGCGCGCGATTCCGCGCGACCTCGCCGAGCGCGTCCAGCACCGCGCCACATTGATCCATCTCGCCGATCGCTTGGCCGAGCGACGTCCGGATCGGCCCGCACATGTCTCGGGACGCGTGATCGAGATCGACGACGACATCTCGCAGCGCCACGTGGACGCCATCGTCAACGCCTGGAACCAGAACTTCATCCCCGCGTGGCTGCTTCTGCCCAGGGGCGTGAGCCGCGCCATCCGCCTTGCCGGCGGGCGACGCACCCTCGACGAGGTCTCGAGGCGCGGCCCGCTGCCGCTCGGAGCCGCGGTCGAGACTACCGCGGGCGAGCTCCGCGCGCGCTGGGTGCTGCACGCCGCGGGACTGGATCTGTCGTGGCGGGCCTCGCCGGAGTCTGTCCGCGCCGCGACGCGCAGCGCGCTCGCGCTGGCGCGCTGGCTCGGCGCGCGCAGCGTCGCGCTGCCGCTCATCGGCGCGGGCACCGGCGGCCTCCGCCCCGCGTTGGTCCGCCGCATCATGCTCGAGGAGCTGGAGCTCGGTCGCGACCACTTCGCTCGACTGGAGCTGGTATGCCCGCTCAATCCCGCTCCGGAGCGAATCGCGCGGGAGATCTGCATTTCGAGCGCGGTAACGCGCGAGCCGCTCCTTCCTCCGCCCTATCCCCCGCCTTCCGCAGAGCGTCCTTCCCACGCGCCCACACACTCGCCGGCGCGGGCTTCGCTCTGGTAGCCGTCCGCCGGCGCGCCTGTTGTCAAACGGGCTTCAAGATCCTGATCGACGTCTCGAACCCGCTCGACTTCTCGAAAGGCATGCCGCCGTCGCTCTTCGCGGGCAACACCGACTCGCTGGGCGAGAACATCAGTTCGGCTGGAAGAACGTCGTCGACGTCGGCGACATCACCACTGCGCGCGGCACCGAGTCCTACCTGCCACTGTGGCTCAGGCTGATGGGCGCGCTCGGCAGCGCCGACTTCAACGTCAAGACCATGCGCTAGCGGCGCGTCGCGCGCGGGCCTATGCTCCAGGCGCCGTGCCGGCCCGCACTTCCTTTCCATGTGCCCTCGCACTCCTCGGCGCAACCGTAGCCGTGCTAGCGGCGGCGCTCTCCTGTGGTCGACAGCGCGGCGCGCGGAGCGCCGTTTTCGACGAGGCGGCCGACCGCGTCACCGAAAACGTGCTGCGCCGCGACTACGCGGGCTCGCAGACGTGCAAGCCGTGCCACGAGAAGATCTACAAGCGGTGGATCTCCTCGCCCATGCACCGCATGACGCGGCTCATCGGCCAGACGACGATCCACGCGCCCTTCGACGACCGGGTGTTCCGCTTCATGGGCGACAGCGCGCGCATGGAGACGCACCACGGAGCTCGCTACGTCGTGCTCGACTCGAAGCACGCCGGCCATCGCATCTACCGCGTCACCAAGGTCATCGGCGGGCGCTACCGCGAGGACTTCGTGGGCATCGAGGTGGCGGGCACCGGGAAGTACAGCGGCGAGGTGCAGAGCGACGAGCGCGTCATGCCCGTGTCGTGGCTCGTCTTCGATCACGCCTGGCGCTACAAGGGCTACAGCGTGATGACGCCGGAGCGTCACGGCCTGCGCCCCGGCACCGTATGGCGCAAGACGTGCATCTTCTGCCACAACACCGAGCCTTATCTCGACTCCACGCTCGACGAGCTGTACGGGCCCCACTCGCCCGGCTACCAGGGCTCGGCGAGTATCGCGCTGCCGCCGGACAAGCGCTTCCGCTTCGAGATCACGGACGAGGAAGGGCTGCGCGACGCGCTCTCCGGCGAGCTCCGGTTCCTCGGCGCAAAGCGCTATCGAGGCAGCGACAAGCCGCGCGCGTGGCTCGCGGCCAGCATGGCCAAGATGCGCCGGCGCTTTGGCGAAAAGCAGCTGCTGGAGGTCGGCATCGGCTGCGAGGCCTGTCACGGCGGATCGGAACAGCACGCCGATGACCCGCTGCACGTCAAGCCGAGCTTTGCCGTCAGAAGCGACTTCATGCGCGTGGACACGCCCGACGGAAACGCGCCCGACCACGCGCAGAACATCAACCGCGCCTGCGAGCGCTGCCACACCGTGCTCTTCTCGCAGTATCCGTACACGTGGGAAGGTGGGCATCGCTACGGTCACGCGGGCGGCAGCGGCATCACCTCTGGCGAAGCCCGCGACTTCCTGCTCGGCGGCTGCTCCGCGCAGCTGAGCTGCGCGATCTGCCACAACCCGCATACGCGCGACCCGAGGCCCAGGATGGCGGCGCTCGCCGGCTCAGCCGGTACTCGGCTCTGCACGCAGTGTCACACGAAGCTCCGGAGCCCCGCCGCGATCACCGCGCACACGCACCATCCGCTCGGGAGCGCCGGCAGCCAGTGCATTGGCTGTCACATGCCGAAGAAGAACATGGCGCTCGACTACACGCTGACGCGCTACCACCGCATCGGCTCACCGACGGACCGCAATCGCGTCGAGCGCGACCGCCCGCTCGAGTGCTCCCTCTGCCACACGGACAAGAGCGTGAAAAGCCTCGTTTCCACGATGGAGCGCTGGTGGCACAAGCGCTACAGCCGCGCCGCGCTTCACCGCCTGTACGGGCCCGACCTCGGCGACAATGTGATCGTCGCGACGCTGCAGTTCGGCAAGCCGCACGAACAGGCCGCCGCGCTCGTAGTAGCCGCCCGCGATCACCTGCGCGCCGCGCTGCCACTCATGGTCGACCAGCTCGATAACCGCTACCCGCTCGTTCGCTACTTCGCCCGCGCCTCCATACAGCGATTGACGGGGGAGCCGCTGCCGCTCGACATGAGCGCACCCGGACGGACACTGCTCGCCCAGGGGCGCGCCTGGCTCAGGACGCAGGACCGCGCCTCCGCACAGCGCTGAGCGCGAATCCTTCAGCGGCGTTCGGTGAAGTTCGATTCGTGGGCGCTGAAGCCGAGGTTCAGCAGATAGAACGTAGCACCCATGGTCTGACGCACGGCCAGGCCGAAGCTCGGGCCGTCGCGGTTCTGCGAGTAGTTGCCGCCATGCCGCGTCCCGAGAGCGAAGGTGAGCGCCGCTGAAGCCTCGTCGCCGAACGGGGCGACAGGAGCGCCGTTTTCCCGCTCGGGGGCGGCGAGCACCCAGCCGTCGTGGACCCGCGCGGTGACCGCCATCCCCTTGAACAGGTCGAGGGACAGCCAGGCCTCGATGGGAAAGCTCACGCCGAACGGAATGGTGCTCGTGATGCCGTCGATGCCGGGGCCGCTGCCAACGCCGAGCGCGACACGCCGGCCCATGGGCACCGCGCCGCCAAGGATCGACTGCAGCCCGTAGACGAACCCGCCACTTCCGCCGAGCGACAGGTCGAACCCGCCGTAGAGCGCTACCGGATCCGGATCGCCTACGACGCGCAGCGTGACGCCCAGCGCGCCCAGCGCCCGGGCGCCGCCGAGCTTGTCCTGGTCCGGTGTGTAGCCGCCCTGGAGGAAGATCGCCCCGTCGTCGATCCCGCTCAGTCGGTAGCCGACGCGCACGCCTTCCCAGTAGCGCTTGCCCCGCTGCGGGACGACGCGGCCGAGGTGGCATCCGATTTCCTCGCTGTCGAGACAGGTGAGGTCTAGTCGACCCCCGCGTCGAGCACAGCGGTGGTCACGCCGTCTTCCTCGTCGCGCAGCGAAAGAACGCGCGTGAGCAACAGCTGCGCATCGCCGGTGATCGCAGATCCGGGCTCGAGCCAGAGGTCGGCAGGCTGCCACCGAAATCCACGATGGGCAGCGTGACCCCGAGCTCGGTGCGGAACCCGGCGCGGAAGTCGAGCACCTGCGAAGCGAAATCTCGTGCGGCGATGGGCCTCGGCTCACGCGGTGTCAACCTCCGGCCGCCATGCCGCACCGCGCGAAGCGGCCGCGGGTTGATGCCCGTCAAGACCCGGGGCATGCTTGTCGAGCCGGCGCATCGGGTGTGCCGTCAAGCCCGGGAGTCGATGCATGCGTCCGAGTCTTCTTGCTTTTTCCGCTCTGCCCCTGGCGCTGACCCTGCTGGGCTGCAGCGGCAAGACCGTGGAAGGCGGCAGCCACAAGACGCAGGCCAGCGGGTCGCTCCCCTGCGACGTCGATCAGGTGCTCACGAACAACTGCCGCAAGTGCCACACCGACCCGCCGTCGTACGGCTCGCCGATGCCGCTGAAGACGTATGCGGATCTGATGGCGCCGTCGTACAGCGATCCTTCCGCGCCGATCTACAAGATGATCGAGAAGCGCATCCACGGCGATCCGACCCGGATGCCGCCGAACCCGAACCCGCCGCTGTCCGATCCCGACACCAAGGTGCTCGACGACTGGATCGCCGCGGGCGCCCCACCCGCCGCGGCGGGTGACAGCTGCAGCACGGACGGAGGCGCTCCGGGCGACGGCGGCATCATTACGAATCCGCTGTCGTGCACACCGGACGTGCACGTCGCGCCGCCGACCCCCTGGGAGATGCCTGCGACCCTGGACGGCGCCTACGTCTGCTACGGCTTCGACGTACCGCTGAAGTCCGAGCGCGATGTCATCGCCATCGCCCCGCGCGTCGACAACAAGACGATCCTGCACCACATGCTGCTGTTCCAGACGGACACGTCCTATGGCAGCACGCCGAAGCGCTGCGACAACGACATGGGGATGAACTGGCGCCTCATCTACGGCTGGGCACCGGGGGCCAGCACGCTGGTGCTGCCCGACAACGTCGGCATCCCGGAGACGGGCACGGCCCACTTCATCGCGCAGATCCACTACGACAACAGCCAGCTTCTGAGCGGCCAGAAGGACACGAGCGGGTTCGATCTGTGCACGACCGACACGCCCCGGCCGAACAAGGCCGGAGTCATCGCGTTCGGCACCATGAAGTTCACGGTGCCGGCTCACGGCTCGCTCGACATCAGCTGCAAGTTCCCGGTGCCGGCCGGGACGCCGACGATGTACGCGGTCGCCGCGCTGCCGCACATGCACGAGATAGGCAAGCTGATCGAGACGACCCAGCGGGTCGGCGGCCAGGGGACGCCACTTCCCATGGGCAAGAAGGACCCGTGGAACTTCGAGGAACAGAGCTGGGTGCCCATCAACAACACCGTCAGCGCCGGGGACGTGGTCACGACGCGCTGCGCCTGGGACAACACGACCAACAAGGACGTGAGCTTCGGCCTCTACACGCAGGACGAGATGTGCTTCTCGTTCACGATGTTCTATCCCTGGGACCCGGACATCCCGTGGCTGTACCCGTCGTACGCCTCGCAGTGCAGCCCGACGAAGTAGCGCGCGGAACGCACCGAATCCGCTGGTTTCGCGGTGAAAAGCGCCGGGCATTGCTGCCCGGCCCCAAGCCGTGATACCCGATCCTCGTGCTCGACCAGATCCAGGTGCAGCAGGGGGGCTTCGGCCCCGGAGGTCCTCCACCGGGCGGTTATCCGCCGGGGCCGCCTGGAGGCTACGGTCCGCCTCCTGGTGGCGCCCCGCCCGGTGCTCCTCCGGGAGGGCCGCCGGGTGGCCTTCCGGGCCAGCAGCCCCTGCAGTTCGGTCAACCCGGGCAAGCCGGTTACACCGCCACGCCCGGCAAACAGGGCAAGGGCTTCAAGTACGCGTTGATCGGGTGTGGCTGCCTGACGCTGCTCGCCATTGCGATAGTCCTCTTCTTGTTCGTCGGCGGCGGGCTGGCCTTCCTGGGACTGACGAGCAGCTCCGGCACCAGCTCCGGTTCGAGCAGCGGTAGCGGAACATGCGCCGACGCGGTCAAGTGCTGCAAGATGCTCTCCCAGAACGTCCCGGCGGCGACAGCAGCCTGCGACAACCTGAAGAATCTGCCGGCTGTCGGCGACGCGTGCCAGAGGGCGCTCGATGGCTACCAGAAAGCGCTCAAGGCACAGGGCAAGACCTGCCCCTAGCTAGCTCAGCGTCCGAGCAGCCCGGCGAGCACGCCGAGCGGCGTCGTAAAGTAGAGGACGACCGCCGCAGCGACCATGAGCGCGCTGTTCGCGGCCGGGCGCAGCTTGAAGAGCTCGATCCACTCGGCCGTCAGGGACTGTTCCGGCGCGACCTCCGGCTCTGCGAGCGAGGCGGCGTCCAGCGCCTGGAACAACGCTACCTCCATGCGCTCCTGGGCAGCGGGCGGCGGATCGAGCGCGCGCATCAGGAGAGCGAGCTCCCGTTCTCCGGGGTCGTGGTATTCGCTCATGACGCGCTCCTCGTGTGTACAGCCTCGAATGCCGCCGGGCCCAGCGCATGCTCGAGACGCGACAGGAGCCGGCGCCGCTGGCGCTCGCAGATCTTGCGGACGTTGGCCTCGCTGAGCCCACAGATCGCGCCAACCTCGGCAGCGCTGAGCCCACCGCCGTAGCGCAGCGTCAGGCTCCAGCGATCGCGGGCGGGAAGCTCGGCGAGCAACGACAGCAGCTGTTCCCTCAGCCGGGCCTGGTCGAGCTCGGCGCCGAGCGGGTCGCTGCCCAGAGCCTCGGCTCGCTGCGCCTCCAGCACGTCCGGCGCCACGCTCTCGAGCCGGCTGAGCTTCGCCGCGCGCTTTCTCAGCGTGTTCACCGCGATGGTCAGGAGCCACGAGATGAATCGCACCCCCGGGCGGCGCGCGTACCGATCGAGCGCGCCGAGCGCCTTGAGGAACGTGTCCTGCACGATGTCCTCGGCGTCGGCGTCGCTCTGGACCATGAAGCGGACCACCCGATACACGCGCGCGACGTGCAAGCTGTACAGCTCGCGCGCCGCGCTGCGGTCGCCCTCGCGCGCCGCGGAGACTAGGCGTTGTACGGCCTCCTCGTCGGCGGGGTCGGTGCGGGTGGCCGACAGCGCACCCGAGAGAGATGCGAACAGGGCGAACACGTTCCGCCTCAGATCGCTGCCCGGCCGTCGAGGAAGCCGAGCGTCCACAGCGACGAGCGGTACGCGCCGACGGCGCCGGCCACGACGAGCGCCACCGGAGCAACCAGCACGCCACCGACGACGAGCGCCGGGACGAGTCCGGCCAGGAAGTAGACGCCGAGCCCCAGTGCCGCGATGGGCAGCGCGACCAGCACGCCGACGATCTCGACCGCCACCGAGCCCAGCCCGCCCGCGACCAGAAGCTCGAGCGAGCCGGCGATGCGTCCGTGCAGATAGCGCTTCGCCGCGCGGATCGAGTCCATCGCCTTCTTGTCGTCCAGCACGGCGATGCGCATCGCGTACATGTAGATGAAGTAGAGGGTCAGCAGCCACGGCACGGCCACCAACGCAAGCAGCGCGGTCGCCACCGCACCGGCCAGGACGGGATAGGCGCCGGCGAGAGCGCCGCCGATCGGCAGAGCCACGACGGCCACGGACAGCACCATGGCAGCGCCGAGTGCGACCTTGATCGCCGCCAGCGTCCAGAAGTGCCGTCGGCTCGCGCGGAGCTCTTCGCCGATGCGGCCCCGCTCGCCATGCTGCGCCCGCTCGACGCCGTCGATCAGCGCCGCCTCGCTGAGCACGTTCATCACCAGAGCCGCCAGCCCCAGCACCAGCGCGCCCGCGAGCAGCGGCCAGATCCAGGCCGGCAGCGGACCACCATGATGACCGTGGGCGCCGGTGTTGGCGCCAGCCCCGCCGCCGCTGGCGACGAAAAAACCAAAAAATAACAGGTACTTGTGTGATCTTATGGTGGAGAAGGACTGCTTGCCGATGCGGAGGATGTCCATTGCTGCGCTCCTTGGTCGAAGTGCGGATTCGACCTGGAAACCCGGACGGCGCCGATTCGTGACAGATTTCTTTGCGGGCGAGCAACCCGCGAGCCCGCCCTGGGCGCGGCATGTCAGTAGTGCGGCGGCGGCTGGTCGGCGGGCTGCCTCTCTTCCAGCAGCTGGGCCACGCGCTCCTCCAGCGCCTTGACGCGCACGTTCAGTGCGTCGACGAGCTTCTGCTGCTCGAACACCGTGTCGCTCAGCTTGTCCAGCACGTCCTGCTGGTGGGTGTAGCGGACCTCCAGGTCGACCAGACGCTCCTTCATCGGACCTCCATATCCTGTCAGGGCAGCGCGTTGCCGACCTGGTGGAGCATGTGCAACGCGACGAGGATCACGCCGACGAAGATGCCCACCATGATGAGGAAGAGGAGCGGGTTGCGTCCTCGACCGCTTCCGCCGCCCCCGCGCTCCTCCGGACCCGCCACGTCAGCTCCCGTGGGCCTGCTTCAGGATGGCATCGCGGAGCTTCTGCTGCTCGTCCAGGAGATGCTGCGGCGCCTTGTCGCCGCAAGGCTCGAACTTCGTCGCGTGGGCGCCGGAGTTCATCTCGCAGGTGAGCTTGATGCCGAGCCGACCGTCTGCCGCGCTCACGTTCCACACGTAGTGATACTTCGTGTGGGACAGCTCGGACACGTTGTGGGTCCGCTGCACGGTCGTGATCTCGAAGGTGGCCGGGGCCTGCTTTTCGAGGTTGTAGCCGTTGTCCTGTAGCGAGGCGACGGCCGCCTCGTACAGCACCTTGGCCGACACCGAGGTCTTCTGGTCAACCGGCGTGTAGGCCGTCATGTGGGCGCTATCACAGCCGTCCAGCAACAGCACGACGCCGCCGAGCAGCAGCAGCACATGCCGGACCTCGACTCCCATCAGCCCGATCCGGGCCGAAAACGTCGCGCGCATCCGGGCAGGTTACGCCCATCCGCCGGTGTGATCTAGAGTCGCGGCACCGCCTCGGGCAGTGCCGGAGCGGCCTCTCGCTTCGACCCATGTGGACAGGACTTCACCCCGCCGCCTGCAGCGCTGTGGCCGCACTTGCCCCCGCCGCCGCCCAGACCGACGTGGCGAGCTGCCCGCACCCGTTCGCGAGCAAAGCCTGCCTCGCCATCTGGCTGCTCGTCAGCACGCCCTTCGTGGCGGCGGGGGGAACCTACTCGCTTCTGTCACTGATGCGCCGGAAGGTGCTCGCCCCGTCGCGGGTCTCGCTCTACGCGGCGATCGCAGCTGGCTTCGTGTATGCGTTCATCACCAGCTCGATTCTGGCAGTCATTCTGGACGTGGGAGCGCTGCACTCGAGCTCGGCGGCCGTCGAATTGTTCCTGTTCATGGTGTGGACGCTGGTTCTCCAGGCCCTGTACGTTCGATTGGTCACGATCGTCTGGCTACGCTGACGGCCGGAAATACCGGGGCGGACCGGCCCGACGCAAGGGCCCACCGAGCTGGCCCGGTGTGTGCATAATGCGGGGCACGCGCCCTGCCCGGGCTCGCGACGAGATGCGGGCCTGGCCGGCTCGAACCCCCACTCTAGAAGGAGGATGTCGTGATGAGAAAGTACTTGCTTGGGTGCATGGCGCTCGGCGCTTCGCTCGCCTTCGTGGCCTGCGGCGGCAGCAGCACCAGTGACTTTTCGAACGGCGGGAGCGGCGGTGCCGCGGGCAACGGCGGCGCAGCGGGGAGCGGTGGTGCCGCGGGTATGCCGCTTTCGGCCGTGCCCTCGAAGCTCGCCAAGACGTACTGCGATCTGTACGCGAAATGCTACGGGCCGCTGTGGTCGGTGTTCCAGCCCGGCGAGGACTGCGTGACCCGCACCCAGAAGTCGATCGAGGACGGCAGCTTCAGCAAGCTCCAGGACGAGATCGACGCAGGCAAGGTCATCTACCACGCCGACAAGGCCCAGGGCTGCCTCGACGCCGTGGCAGCGCTCAGCTGCGACCAGCTGCTGCAACGCGATACGCCCGAATGCGACGCGACCGTGGAGGGCACGGTGGCCATGGGCGGCGACTGCACGATCGACTCCGACTGCAAGGGCCAGGCCTATTGCAAGGCAGGCGCGGCCTGCCCGGGCAAGTGCGCGCCACTGGAGAGCGCGGGCGGCGACTGCCAGGCCGATGAGCAGTGCCAGGCCGGCCTGAGCTGCGATAGCACGACCAACAAGTGCGTGAAGCCGGCGGCCAAGGGACAGGCGTGCCAGGGCGGCACCGAGCCGGATTGCGCTCCGCCGCTCATCTGCCTGGGCGACGACTCGACCAAGGGCCAGACCGGCACGTGCATGGATTGGCACGACGTGCTCATCGCGAAGGCAGGCGCGAGCTGCGACCCCGTCAACTTCAAGTGGTGCGAGAACGCCGTCCCGTGCGTGGTGCAGAGCGTCGCCGCCGGCCCCACGCTGATCGCAACCTGCGGGCAGAAAGTAGCGTCGGGCGCAGCCTGCAAGGCCGCGTTGCCTGATCAGTGCCCGACCGGCGAATACTGCAAAACGCCTGCCAACGCGATCGACGGCACCTGCACGGCGCTGCCGAAGTCGGGCGACCCCTGTGCGGGCAGCAGCAGCGACCAGTGCGACGCATACCTGCGCTGCGACTCGACGAGCCAGACCTGCAAGCCCCTGCAACGGCTCGGCGAACCCTGCAGCGACGACCAGTTCTGCTACAGCGACCACTGCGCGAGCGGCGGCTGCGCGCCGCCCGGCTGCAAGCAGTAGGCGGCCACCTGCGGCGGAACGGTCTCGCGCGCGGCGTCCGGCTGGGCGCCGCGCGACGGGCCGGGGGGGGCCGATGCGCTCGACGGGCGGTGCGGCTCAGGCCGCCGCGTACTTGGCGGCGAGGGCTTCCTCGGCGAGCTCGTCGAAACTCATGCGCTCGGCTCGCTTGCGCTCGGCCTCCGTGTACAGCCGGCTGATCATCTCGGCGTCCACACCCAGAACGCGCTCGATGAGCCGGCCGAACACCAGGCGCACCACGGCCTGCTCGTTGTAGGCATCCTGCAGCGCGGTCATCACCTTGACGAACGAGCTGCGCCTCACGGTGGGCTTCGTACCGATGAGCTGGATGCGCTTGAACGCCTCCTTCATGCGCCGCCCCGACGGATCCACCACCTGCATCGGCCGGAAAAACACGCCCCGGAAGAACGGCGCCGCGAAGTACAGCACGTTGGCGAACGCCCACACGGCCTTGGCGCGCTGTCCGAGCGGCGCCTTGGGCATCTTCTTCAGCTGCTCGGCGTACTCACGCGAGCAGTAGTAGTCGACCATGTGGAAGTCGATAGCGATGTGCCGCGACTCGTCGCGATTGATCAGCGCCATCGCCTTCTCGCTCATCTCGTCGTGGACGTGATCGTTGATGGAGCGCAGCAGCGCCACGTCGAGAATCAGCTCGCCGGCGGTAATGTAGGTATTGGCGATCTCGGCGGATAGGTACTGCACGGCGTTGATGAAATGCGGCGTGAAGCGCCTGAGGGCCGGGTTCATCTCGTACGGCTTGTGGCGGTGCACGTCGTAGTAGTCGGCGAGCATCTGCGCGGCGTGCGAGTGGCGCACCTCGTCCTTGACGAAGATCTGGAAGATCTGCTTCAAGCGCGGGTCGTCCACCTTCTTCGCCTGCTCGGCGAACAGGGCCCCGGCCAACCGCTCGATGCCGGCCATGTCGGTGAAGTACTGGACAATCGCGATCTCGTCGTCCTCTTCCATCTCGCGCGGACGGCCGTTCCAGTCCAGGTCCCCGACCTGCCACTGCTCTCGGCGGCACTTGTCGAGCATCGAGTCGAGATTCATCGAATCCTCCTCCAAACGCCCTGAGCATACCACCCCGGGCCGGCGCTCGCCGGCGGGTGGGAGACTGTGCTCCCGGCCCCGACATGCGACGTGGTAGGAGCAGGGTATGCGACGCTCCGGTCTGCTGGCTCTGTTGCTGTGTGCCCCGCTGCTCGCCCTGGGTTGCGCCTCTGGCACCCCGGGCGCTTGCCGTCCCGGGATCAACGAATGTGTCTCGCGCTGCCCGCAAGGCGGCAGCAACGACATCCGCCAACCGCCGCCGCCGACCACCCAGAACAGCGAATCGCCCTGCGAGCGCGCCTGCCGGACGCAGTACTGCCGCTAGATGAGCGCACCCCCGAGCTCGCATCGAACGCGGCGCGGCCCCGTGCTCGCCGCGATGATGCTCGCGATGTTCATGTCGGCCGTAGAAGCCACGATCGTGGACACGGCGATGCCGACGATCGTGGCGGATCTCGGCGGTTTCTCGCTCTTCAGCTGGGTGTTCGCGATCTTCCTGCTCACGCAGGCGGTGACGATACCGGTCTACGGCAAGCTCGCCGACATGCGCGGGCGCAAGCCCGTGTTCTACGCCGGCACGACGATCTTCCTGGTCGGATCGCTTCTGTGCGGCTTCGCGCACAGCATGGTCCAGCTCGTGGTGCTCCGCGCGGTTCAGGGCGTGGGCGCCGGCGCCGTCCAGCCCATCGCTACCACCATCGTGGGCGACATCTACACGCCCGCCGAGCGCGCGAGGATCCAGGGTTGGCTGTCCAGCGTGTGGGGCATCTCGTCGGTCGTGGGGCCCGCCCTCGGCGCGTTCTTCGCCGAGAAGCTGAGCTGGTCGCTGGTCTTCTGGATCAACCTGCCCGTCGGCGTCGCCTCGATGCTGATGCTGGCCGCGTATCTGCACGAGGACGTGGAACACCACGAACACCAGGTCGACTACGTCGGCTCGGTGTTGCTCATGGTCTCGACCACGCTCGTGATGCTCGCGCTCATCCAGTACGACCAGCTCTCGCGGCAGGGCGGCTACGCGCTTCCGGCACTCGCCCTGCTGGGCGTCGCAGGTCTCGTCGCGTTCTTGCTGCACGAGGGGCGCGCCCCCGAGCCGCTGCTGCCACTTTCTCTGTGGAAGGATCGCGTGATCGCCGTGGGCAATCTCGGGGCGCTGGTCACCGGCGCGCTGATGATGGGCATCACGTCCTTCCTACCGACCTACGTGCAGGGCGTGATGGCCCGTTCGGCGATGGTCGCGGGCTTCGCACTGGCGATGATGTCCATCGGCTGGCCCATCGCCAGCACCATCGCGGGGCGGCTCATGCTGCGCACCTCGTATCGCTTCACAGCCATCGCCGGCGGCGTCGCACTGATCGGCGGAACGGGGCTCCTGATGGCGCTGTCGCCGCGTCACGGCGCGCTGTTCGCCGCTCTGGCGTCCTTCGTCACCGGCGCAGGCATGGGGCTGACCAGCACGGTCTTCATCGTGTCGATCCAGACGGCCGTGCCCTGGAAGAAGCGGGGCGCTGCGACCTCTTCCAACATGTTCAGCCGCATCGTGGGTCAGGCCATGGGCACCGCCCTGTTCGGCGCCGTGCTCAACGTCTGCATCAGCGAACGCGCAGGCAACTCCGCGCTGTCGTCCGGCTCGCTGGATCTGCTGATGGAGCCGGGGAAGCGCTCGACGCTCGCGCCCGAGCGCCTGCGGGAGCTGGTGGACGCCCTGGCCGGCGCGCTGCACAACGTGTACCTGATCGGCGGCGTGCTCGCGCTGTTGACGCTGCTCGTCGTGTTGGCGCTGCCGCAGAAGCTCAGGCCAGAGCCGGACTAGAACGCCGGATTATGCGTCAGGCGCGCCCCCGGCGCGATATCGAGCCGCTCGGCAAGCTCCGTGGCGGAGTGCGCGCGGTCGACGAACAGGAACCGTTCGACGCGAAGCGCCCGGTCCGCCGTAGCCACCAACATGCCCTCGCGGCCGACGTCGAGCACCGTGCCGGGAGCGCCCTCGGCGGCCTCGGAGTGCGCAGCGAGCACGCCGAGCTTCATGCCAGCGTAGAAACAGTGGGCAAGCGTCGCGCCCTGGCAGGCGCGCACGAACCTCGAGAGCCGCTCGGCGCCGTCGGCCCAGTCGACAAGCCCGTGCTCGGGACGAAGCGGCGGGAAGTGCGTCGCCTGCTGGGCGTCCTGCTCGCGCTCGCCGGGCAGCGAACCGGAGACGAGCTCGACGGACAGCTCCGCTCCCACGCGGTCGACCGCCTCGGCGAGACTTTCGCTGGTGGCATCGCCCGGTACCGACAGCGCGCGTTGCAGCAGAATCGGCCCTGCGTCGAGCTCCCCGGTCACGCGATGCAGCGTGATGCCCACTTCGCGCTCGCCGTTCAGGATCGACCAGAACAGCGGGTTTCTGCCCCGATAGCGCGGCAGGAGCGACGGATGGCAGTTGACTGCGCCCAGCTTCGCCGCGCCCCGCACCCCGGCCCCGAGCTTCTCCGGCCAGCCCGCCACCAGCAAGAGGTCGGGCTGCGTGCGCGAGAGCCGCGCCACGAAGCCCGGCTCGTTGGCGCGGGCGTGGCGTTCGAGCGGAGCGCCTTGCCTCGACAGCGCCGCCTCTGCCGGCGCGCCGGGCCCCGTCACGACCAGCAGCGGCGCGTGCCCGCTCTCCACGAGCGCGTCGAGGTACAGACTTGCGGTCCGGCACCAGGCGAATAACACCACCTTCATGACGAGCACGTCTAGGGCCGTTGGCCGCTTCGCACAAGGTGCGCGCAGCCTGTTGCTCGTTCTGCCGAAAACCAGCTACCGGGGGGAAGCCTACGTGCAGGCCGCCGGAAGGCTCGGCGTCGAGCTGACGCTCGCCTGCGACGCCGCCTCCGCGATGCGCCGCCACAGCCGACCCGTGCTGGAGCTGGACCTTTCGCGCCCCGAGGCAGCCGCACAGAACGTGCTGGCGTGCGGGCAGCCCTTCGACGGCGTGCTCGGCACCGACGAGCAGAGCACGCTCGTCGCTGCCCACCTCGCCGCCGCGCTCGGACTGCGCTCGAACGATCCCGACGCCGCTCTCGCCGCGCGCGACAAGCGCCGCATGCGCCAGCGGCTTGAAGCTGCCGGCGTGCCCGGACCGCGCGTCCGCGTGCTGCAGCCGGACCAGGGCGCCCGCGACCTGGAAGATGCAAGCTTCCCGTGCGTGGTCAAGCCGCCCATGCTGAGCGGCAGCCAGGGCGTCATCCGCGCCGACGACGAGGCCGCGCTCGACACCGCGATCGCCCGCGTGCGCCGCATCCTGGCGCGGCATCCGAGCAGCTGGCGCGAGCACCGCGACTTCCACCGGCTGCTCGTCGAGGACTACATCGACGGGCCCGAAGTTGCCGTCGAAGCGCTGATGCACGACGGCCAGCTCGAGCTCATCGCACTGTTCGACAAGCCCGACGATCTGGTGGGACCGTTCTTCGAGGAAACGATCTACGTCACGCCGTCGCGCCACGCGCCCGACAAGAAGCGGCAGATCCTCGACGTGACGGAGCGCGCCGCTCGGGCGCTCGGCCTCGTCCACGGTCCGGTCCACGCCGAGCTCCGCATCGGCGCCGCGGGCCCCTGGATCGTCGAGCTGGCCGGCCGCTCCATCGGCGGACTGTGCTCGCGCACGCTCGAGCTCTGCGCCGACAACCTTGAAGAGAGGCTGATCGCGCATGCGGTCGGGCTGCCCCAACGCGGCGGGCAGCGGGCGCCGGGCACCGCCGCCGGCGTCATGATGATCCCGATCCCGCGATCGGGTGTGTTCCGGAGCGCAGGCGGCGTCGAGCGCGCCCGTGCCGTCCCCGGCATCGAGGACATCGCCATCGCCGCCCGCCCTGGCGACGCCCTGTACGCCCTGCCCGAGGGGTCGAGCTACCTGGGCTTCATCTTCGCCCGCGGCGCGGAGCCCGCCGGCGTCGAATCGGCGCTACGCGCCGCTCACGCCGAGCTCGAGCTCCAGCTCTCGCCGCTCCTGTCGCTGCTGTGATCGGCACCGAAGCTGTCCGGCCCTGGCGCGCCCCGCCGTTCCACGTCGCTTTTCCGCTGTAGTCGGCGCCGCGCTGGGCTAGCCTCGCCTCCATGTTGAGCGAGCTGTCCAGCGAAGAACGCCTGCTTCTGCTCGAGTTCGTGTGCGCCTTCGCGTGGGCGGATCTCGAAATCCGCGACGAGGAGCGCGCCTTCGTGCACCGACTCGTGCGCCAGCTCGAACTGCCCCCGGATGAAACCGAGAAGGTCGACGAGTGGCTCAGGGTTCCGCCCAAGCCCGAGGACGTCGACCCCAACAAGGTCCCGCGCCGCCACCGCGAGCTGTTCCTGGCGGCCGCCCATCTGATGATCTCCAGCGACGGCGAGATCGCACCGGAAGAGCGCGAGGACTACGAGCTGCTCCAGCAGCTGCTCAGCTGAGGCCGCGGCGGGCAGCCAGCGCACGCCCGGCTCGAGCGCCTCAGCGCGCGGCCAGGTGCACTTCCGACCACAGCTCGAGATCCTGCGTGCCGGGGATGGGCAGCGGGCGCTTCATGATCTCACTGCCTTGGGGAAAGACGCGCCCCTGGCGGTAGACCCATTCGCCCTCGCTGTCCTTCTTGACGACCTTGGCATCGCCCGCGTCCGATCCCGGTGCGAACACAGGCTGTTCATGTTCAACGCGCAGGCGCGCGCGGTCGGCGCCGAGCGAGACGAGCCGGTAGCGGGCAACCAGATCGACTTCCTGGCCACGCACGTCGGCGCTGCTGTGCACGCGCCAGCGTGCGCCGGTTCCCAGCTTGGCTGACGGCAGGGCCTCGGCACTGGACATGAGCGAGGCGGCGAGCGCCAGGGCGACCGCCTCGGGGTGCTTCTGCGAGCCCTCGAACTTCACGTGGTCGACCAGCCCGTGCCCGGTAATCGTAGCGTGGCCGTCGATGGTGTCACCGAGCACGCCGGCCTTGGCTCCACCCTGGGTCATCATCCGCACGAGCTCCGGATCGCCACGGGTGCGGTAGCGGAACGGCCCGAGCCGGGCTTCGAAGCGCGCGGCGCCGTCGGCAGTGACCTCGCGGACGTGCACGTCCACGGGCGCCTCCACAACGGAAGCGGCAAGCTCCGCGCCCTTCTGCATCACGCGCGTCACGGTGGACAGCTCGAGCCGCTCACTGCTACCCGCCTGGAACACGCGTCCGAGCTCGCGGCGCGGCTCCCTGCCGCGATCGGCGATGGCGAAGCGGGGATCCGTGGCCGGGCGGCCTGCTTCCTCCCCGGCATCCGCAGTAGGCGCCGGGGCGCCCGCGTCGGCCACGGGCTTCTGCCTGGGCGCGGCGGCGGGTTCTGCCAAGGGGCGACTGCCGCCGCAGCCGGCGAACACCGCGATCGCCAGGAACAGCCGCCGCTTCATCCCGGATCGGATACTCCGTGCTGCGGGCCGTGGCACGCTCCGCATGCCTCGACGCGGCCGCGAGCGATGCGCTCGAACTGCTCGGCGCTCGGCTCCGCGCAGCAGAACCATGACTCGGTGAGCCGCGGCACGAAGGCCGGCGCAGGCGCACGCGGCAGGGGCCGGAGCGCCCGCCCCGCCGCAGCATATGCGAGCCGGCGGATGGCCGCGAGGGTTTCCCGGTTGTCCGCGCCGTCCCGCGCGCCCTCCTCGACAGCGCGGCCCACCTCGCGCTGCAACGCATCCATGCGCGGGTCCGGATGGGTCCAGCGGTAGCCCAAGGCCTCGGCGTCGAAATCGTCGACCCATGCGGGCAGCTCCGCCGCGACCTTTCCGCCGCTCCCGGCGGGGCGCCGCGGGCTTCCATCCTCGGGCCAGAGCAGCGCCGAACCGGGCGGCACGAGCAGCCGGATCGACAGCTGGATGGGGTCGACGTGCTCGGTGAGCTGTTCGGCGAACACGAAATCGACGAGCTCCACGTAGTCGTCGAGCGTGGCCCAAGGCGAAAAGGGCACCAGCGACGGCCTGAGCGGGATGCCCGCCTCGCGCGTGATGCCGAGCGCCTCGACGACGTCGGCGCGGGTGTGGCCCTTGTCCAGCTCGGTGAGTACGCGGTCGGCGAGCGATTCGACGGCGGAGACCATGAACGCGCAGCCGAGCTCGCCGAGCTCCTTGAACAGCTCGCGGTGGCGCAGCACGTGCTCGATCTTGACGGTGATGTCGAAGCTCACGCCGCGATGGACGGCATGCAGACGGCGCACCACGTTCATGGCGTGACGCGGGCCGTTGAGGAAGTCCGGATCGCCGAAGGTGATGTGCCGGGCGCCCAGAGCCACCTGCTGATCGATGTCCGCCAGCACCACCTCGGCCGGCACCACGAAGAAGCGGCCGTCGTAGACCGGCACGACCGGGCAGTGACGGCAGCGGTAGCGGCAGCCGCGCGTCGCCTCCGTGTAGCCGACGATGCGCTCCTCGCCCGGTCGCGGACCGAGCAGACGCGCATAGCTTGCGAGCGGCGGCAACCCGTGCCGCACCGGCAGCTTGAAGGGGGTCTTCTCCAGGCGAGGCTGCCCAATCGCGCCGCGCGTCGACAGGCCGTCGATGCCTTCGAGCGTCTCGCCGCGCGCCAGGCGGGACGCGAGTTCGACCAGCGCCGGCTCGATCTCGCCGCCGAGGATCGAGTCGACCGCGCCGTCGAGCAGATGGGTGGCGTTCATCCAGGCGTACAGCCCGAACATGCAGACGTGGGCTTTGGGCGCCATCGCCCTGAGCTCGGCCGCAAGCGGGACTCCGAGCCGGAGCGCCGTGTGCATGGGCACCGAAATCGCGACGAGGTCGGCGCCCTGCACCAGCCCGGGCTCCGGCGCGCCGAGCGAAGCATCCAGCGCAACCACGGACGCGCCCGCCGCCTCCAGCGCGCCCCATGCCGACGCGAGCGCGAAGGGCTGGTGGCCGAGCTCGTAGCAGGAGACGAGCAGGACTCTCACGCGGCCTCCAGCCGGCACTCTACTTGGTGGGCCGCGGCACGAAGTCGGGTGGCAGCTGCGAGCCTTCCCCGAAAAAGAAGTTCTCGAGCTCGCTCATCCACACCTTCTGGCCCTGCTCGCTCGTGAGGTCGAGCCGGTATTCGTTGATGAGCATTTTCGAGTGCTCGAGCCACATCTGCCACGCTTCCTTCGACACGCTCTCGAAGACCCGCTCGCCCAGCTCGCCTCTGAACGGCGGCTTGTCCAGGCCCTCGGCCTCCTTGCCGAACTTCACGCACTGCACCATTCGCGCCATGGACGTAGGTTCTGGTCGCTCCGCCGGGCCCCGTCAACCGAGGCGGCGGCGCTGGGCCCGGCCGCGGGGCCCGCGGCGGGCGATTCCCTCCAGGCGCCTTCCTTTCTATATTGCGAGCAGCCAGATGCCGCTTTCCGACACGCCAGAGCGTGAAGGGACCGTCTTCCGTTTCGAGGATCTCCCCGACGAGCTGCCGCGCCCTCCGCTGGCAGCACTGCGCTTCTTCCGCCGCGCGGGAGTCAAGATCGCGCTCAAAACGTGGCTCAAGCTCCCCGTCGACGTGCGCTGGGCCATGGCGGCGGAAGGCGCACGCGATCAGGTCGAAGAAGCGGTGGCCCGCGCGCTGCTCCGGCACGTCTCGCTGCGCGAGCTCGAGCTGATCGCGGAACCGCGTTACAGCGAGAGCAGCCCGGTCGCGGGGCTGATCGAATCGCTCGGGCTCGGCGAACGCTGGCGCACCGAGGGCTGGACGGCACTCCGCGCGTTCGAGCGCTTCGTGCTCAATCACCTGTCGAACAACCCGCGGCTGCTCTGGCGCGCCTTCGAGGAGATCAGCGGGCTCGCCGCCAGCCCGTCCAGCGAGTGGACCGGCCTGGTAGCCCACGCCGAGGTGCAGACACGGGCGCCGAAAGAAGTGCAACGGGATTTGATGCGGCTGCTCGCCAGCGAACAGTTGCTCGAAGGCCGCGCGCTGATCCTGGCGCGGACATCGGGACGCCGTGCGGCACGAGCGGCCGGTGACCTCTTCGACCTGTACTCGGAGCTGACGCCGGGAACCATCGAGCTCGACTGGCGCGTGCGCGAGCCGCAGGCCACCGTGCTCTGGCAGGCGCACGTCAGCACCCACATGGGCGAGTTCTTCCCCGCGGCCTCGCTGCTTGCCGCCACGACCGCCGCCGTGTGCCTCTACGATATGATCAAGGAGTTCGATCCGGACGCGCGCGTGCAGCAGGCCCGGCTGGTGGAAGAAGCGTGGGAGGTCGGCAAGTTCACGTGGGACGAGGCCACGCGCCTGTACCAGACCCCGCGCTGAACCCCGGGGCCGCGCCCGGCGCGGTCGAGGGGGAGGCTCGGCGAAGCCGAGGGGGCGCTGCTGCGCCCCAGACCAACGCTGCTAGTCCCGCGTTGCGCGGCGCAGCCGCGCGTGCGAAGCACCCATCGCTTCGATGGAAACGCGGGACTAGTAGAGCGAGCCGAGGAAGGTGCAGCTCTTCGGATGCCGTGCGACGCGCAGCAGGCACCGCACGTAGGCGCGCACTCCGAAATTCCGCACGATCAC
>Ga0114931_10001225_pt1 | contig 32677 bp, 31 predicted proteins | sample 2SBtaG_FD_89579 | JGI IMG/M metagenome (GOLD analysis project Ga0114931, IMG submission 89579) | Deep subsurface microbial communities from Kolumbo volcano to uncover new lineages of life (NeLLi) - 2SBTROV14_V59a metaG | ecosystem: Environmental > Aquatic > Marine > Volcanic | place: Kolumbo...
CAGGGCTCGAGGCACTTCTCGACGAGATCCCCGATGAGCTGCTCGAACTTGGCTCGAGACAGCTTCAGGTTCATGTGCTTCGGACCGGCCTGGTCGGCAGTGACATAGGGAAGGTTGATATCGGTGCTGGCAGAGGTGGAGAGCTCGATCTTGGCCTTCTCCGCGGCCTCGCGCAGGCGCTGCATCGCCATGGGGTCCTTGGTGAGGTCGATTCCCTGGTCCTTCTTGAACTCTGCCACCAGGTATTCGATGACCCGCTGGTCGAGATTGTCCCCACCGAGGTGCGTATCGCCGTTGGTGGATTTCACCTCCACCACGTTCTCGCCCACCTCCAGGATCGAGATGTCGAATGTTCCGCCCCCAAAGTCGAAGACGGCAATCTTCTCGTCCGATTGCTTGTCGAGGCCATAGGCGAGCGCTGCCGCCGTGGGTTCGTTGATGATCCGCTTGACGTCGAGGCCGGCGATCTTGCCCGCGTCCTTGGTGGCCTGGCGCTGGGCATCGTTGAAGTAGGCCGGCACCGTGATGACGGCGGCTTCCACCTCCTGACCGAGGTAGTCCTCGGCAGCCTTCTTGAGCTTCTGGAGCACCATCGCCGAGACCTCCGGCGGCGTGTACGCCTTGCCGTCGATCTTGACGATCGCCATGCCCTCCTTGCCCTGCTCCACCTTGTAGGGAACGAGCCGGACCTCCTCGGGAACCTCCGACAGGCGCCGCCCCATGAAGCGCTTGATGGAGTATACCGTGCGCTCCGGGTTGGTGACGGACTGGCGCTTGGCGACGGCGCCAGCCAATCGCTCTCCCTCATCGGTGAAAGCCACGACCGACGGGGTCGTCCGGCCGCCCTCTTCATTCGTGATCACGGTGGGCTGTCCGCCCTCCATGACCGCCACCACCGAGTTCGTGGTGCCGAGGTCGATACCGATGATCTTCCCGGATGCTGCCATGGTCGCGTGGCCTCCTGTCCGCATGAAATGTGCGTCGAAAGCTGTGGTCTGGCAGGAAGTTGTCAACTGCCCGCTGAAAAAAAACCGCCGGAGACCCCTCTGGGGGACTCTTCCCCGCCTCCAGGCAGGTCCAGGCGAACCTCCGGAAGATGTGAACCCCATCACGCTCGCGGGGTACTAACTACCCGATTTCACGATGAAACCCCGAGCTGCCGGTTTGGTCCGGCAGACAGGCGCCGCTATGCTTCACCGAACCGGACACGGGATTTCCCTGCCGCCCGGGGCGTGGAGCGTCCGGGGGCACATTCGGGGATGCCGGGGCTGCACATGGGGAGCTGCTCCGACCATTCCCCGCCACCGCGTCCGGATCCGCTGGAAATCTCCCATGGGGGTGGGATGCGCCCGGGTGCAGAAGCCATGAATCGAGCCTGGATTCTGACGGCCAACGGTGTGCTGCTCGCGCTCTGTTGCTTCTTCACCGCACGGATCGTCGCTGCGGGCGCGGGCGGCTGGCTCGCCATGCCTCCCGTGGCGGGCCCCACAGCCAGCGCCCTCGCCCCAGAGACGCATCCGAGCTGGGAGGACCGTCAGGTGATCCTCACGCGCAACCTCTTCAACGTCTCGACCCTGGAGCCGGGCAAGCCGGTGCCCCCGGTGGATGAGAGCTACGCGAAGACCCGGCTTCCGCTGCGCCTGCTCGGCACCGCGTCCACGAGCGACGGAGACACCTCCTCGCGAGCCGCCGTCGAAGAAACGGACACCCATACCCACGTCGTCGTCCGGGTGGGAGACCATTTGAAGCAGACCGCCGAGGTCGTGCGAATCGATCGCCGACGCCTCGTGCTGCGCAATGCCGGCAAGCTGGAAGAGCTGGGCTTCGACGAGACGAAGGTCTCCAATACGCCAACGGCCCGGCGTCCCATCCGCAGGACGGCGGGCCGAACGGCGCGCCTCGGAGCCCGCCGGCAGATCGCACGCCGTAGCCCTTCCCCCACGGTGCCGATGCCTCGCATCCAACGACTCGCCCCCAACCGCTTTGCCGTCCAGCGCTCGGACCTGAACGCCATGGCGGGAAATCCCGCTGCCCTCTTCTCTCAAGCCCGCATCGTGCCGAAGATGCAAGCAGGGGGCGGAATGGCGGGCCTGCAGCTGAATGCGATCCAGCCGGGCAGCGTCTTCGCGCAGATCGGAATCCAGGACGGGGACACCATCACCGAGTTCAACGGAATATCGCTGGATAGCCCGTCGAAGAGTGCCGAGGTGTATCGACAGCTTGCCCAGGCGGAGCAGTTCAACGTCACGGTCCGGGGGCCAGACGGGAAGCAGCGTGATCTGCGAGCCGAGATCCGCTGAGCCGTGCCTGGACCGCACCCGCTGGATGGGCTCTGGGAGCACATGAAGAGCAACACCCGAAGCCGGGGTTTGACGACAACCCGCGGCGCTCGGCGGGCCGGAGCAGCCTGCGCAATTCTGCTCCTCACCTTGGCACCGGCTGCCCTGGCGCAGCCCCACGCCGCCACGAGCGACGGCCAATCCGGCGTCCAACTCGACTTCAACAATGTGGACCTGCCGGTGGTGATCGACACCATCGCCCGACTCACGGGCAAGAACTTCATCTACGACGAAGACGTGCGCGGCAAGGTCACCATCGTCTCTCCCACCCGGATCAGCATCCCCGAGGCCTATGCCGTCTTCGAGTCGGTGCTGCGCGTCAAGGGCTACACCACGGTAGAAGGGCCTGCTGGCGTGCTCAAGGTGGTTCCCCTGGGCCTGGCGAGAAAGCGCAACCTTCCGCTGCTCCAGGGGGCGACGCCAACCCCACAGACCGACCGCTTCGTCACGCGCTTGATTCCGCTGCGCTACATCGACGCCGAGGCCATCGCCGCCACGCTGAAGGACCTGGTCTCCCAGGAGGCCTCCCTGGTGGCCTATGCGCCCACCAATACCGTGATCCTGACAGACGCCGCCTCCAACATCTCCCGGATCCTGAAGATCCTGCGCGCGATCGATGTCGAGACCTACAAGAGCGAGCTCACGGTCATCCAGGTGAAGCACGCCGATGCCGCCACCCTGGCAGATCAGCTCTCGGAGATCTTCGAGGCGGATGTCAGTGCCACTGCAGCATCGCGCACCCGCGCGGTCCGCGTGCGCGCGAGCCCCCTGGCCATCCGGAACTCGCGTGCCCCACACGGCCGCATCCGCATCATCACCGACTCACGCACCAACTCGCTGATCGTGCTGGCCCCGCGGCCGCGCCTGAAGGAGGTTCGCCGCACCATCGCGCGTCTGGATGTGCCCGTGACCGGGGGCGGCCGGATCCACGTCCACTACCTGCGCAACGCGGATGCCGAGGAGCTGGCGGCCACCATGACCTCGCTCCTCTCGGGTCAACCCGCTGCGGCCACGACGGGCCCAGTGCCTGGCCAGGCAAACGCCCAGGCCATGCGGGCCGCCATCTCCGCCATCTCGTCCGGCGTCACCATCACGGCGGATCCGCCCACCAACTCCCTGGTGATCCAGGCCAGTCAGGAGGGCTACAACACCCTCGCCCAGGTCATCAACCAGCTCGACATCCAGCGGCCCCAGGTCCTGGTCGAGGCGCTGATCATGGAGGTGGACGTCAACGACCAGCAGAATCTGGGCTTCAGCGGGCTGGTGAGCATCACCACGGACGGCAACCAGTACAAGATCGGGACCCTGACGGATTCGGGTCTGGGGTCGTTCGTGGGAAGCGGGACGACCGCAACGACTCCCCCGACGCCGGCTCCGTCGGCCACCGACCTGACCAGCATTCTCGGGGCCCTCGCGGCGAGCACGCCGCCGGGCCTGATCGGTGCCGGTGCCGTCGCGGGAGGGAGCACTCTGATCCAGGGCGTCATCCGGGCCTCGGCAGGTCTCGACGGCACCAACATCGTGTCGGCCCCGCACATCCTCACGGTGGACAACGAAGAGGCGGAGATCAAGGTGGGAGACAACATCCCCATCCCCACCAGCCGCATCGATTCCGCCCAGGGCATCACGGGCTCGAACACCCTGGCCAGCCGCACGAACATCGAGCGCCAGGACATCGGCGTGACCCTGCGGGTCACGCCCCAGATCAGCGAGGGCGACCAGCTCCGCCTGAAGATCTTCCAGGAGATCAAGAACGTCAACGCGAGCCTCACGAAGGTGACAGGCCAGCCAGAGGACGTGGGCGTCGCCCTCTCCAACCGAACGGTCGAGAACACCGTCGTCGTCAAGGACGAGGAGACCGTGGTGATTGGCGGCCTGATCAGCGACGACAGCCAGGATTCGACCACCAAGGTCCCCTTCCTGGGAGACATCCCGGTCATCGGCTGGCTGTTCAAGACCACCAGCCACCAGCTGCTCAAGAAGAACCTCTTGATCTTCATCACGCCGCACATCGTGCGCGACTCTGCAGACCTCGAGTACGCCTCCATCATGAAGCGCGAAGAGTTCTGGGATCGCTCGAAGGAGGGCCTCCAGCTCACGAAGAAGGAGGAGGAGGAGCAGGACAAGCGCCGCGCGGCCGCCGAGAAGACCGGGGCCGAGTTCGTACCCATGCATGGCGGGAACCCGGTACGCGGGCGCCTGCTGGACCTCGAGAAACGCTATCCCGTGGAGCGCATGCGGGCCCTCGAGAAGCAGCGCCATGTGCCGACACCCCAGCCCGAGGAGTCCGAGCCCCACGCCGAAACCGCACCCTCCCAGGCCGGGCCGACTCACTACGGCATCCTCGCAGCGACTTTTGGCAACCCCACCGCCGCGTCGGAGATGCTCCGGAAGCTCATCGCCGCCGGCTTCGATGGCACGCTGGTCTCGGGGGAGCACAACGGTACCGTGCTCTACGAGGTGCGCCTGGGCCCCTACCCGAACCTCGAGGACGCCAACGCGGCCCGGGCTGGCATCCCGGAGCGCCTCGACCTGACGCCCAGAATCCTGGTCCTCCACGCAGATGCCGACTCGGATACCCCGTGAGCGCGGCCTCCTCGGAGGTGAGCTCCCTGGGCCTGCGAGAGGTCCTGCTGAGAACGACGCGCCTTCGCCCCGAGCAGTTCGAGGAGGCCGTCCAAAAGCGGGAGAAAGCCGGGGGACGCCTGGTCGACCACCTGCTGGAGCTGGGGTTCCTGAAGGAGCAGGAGCTCCTCACAGCCCTCGGCGAGCAGCTCCGCCTGCCCGTGCGCAGCGCACTGGGCTCCGATGAGATCGATAGCGAGGTGGCCACCCGCATCTCGATCGGCTTTGCCAAGAGCCACGCCGTGCTGCCCCTTTGCATCGATGCAAGGGGGGATCTGCATGTGGCCTGCGCCGATCCCCTCGGTACTCCCTGCTTCGACGATCTGCGGCTGCTCTTCGATGCGACGGAGGTGCGCCCGGAGCTCGTCCCACGGCCCGTACTGCTGGCCGCGATCAACCAGGTCTTCGAGCGCGGCGGAGGCTCCATCGACGAGATCGTGGAGGACGCCGCGGACGATTTCTCCGCACTGGCGAGCGAGATCAGCGCCGAGCCCCGCGAGCTGCTGGATTCCAACGACGATGCGCCAATCATCCGCCTTGTGGATTCTCTGCTCCAGCAGGCGGTCAAGGAGCGGGCGAGCGACGTCCATATCGAGCCCCTCGAGGGCGAGATCCGCGTGCGCTTCCGGGTGGACAATGTCCTCTACGAGCCCGTGGGAACGCTTCCCAAGGCGCTACTTCCCAGCATCGTCTCGCGAATCAAGATCCTCGGCGGCCTCGACATCGCCGAGAAGCGCATTCCCAGGATGGCCGGATCCGGCTCAAGATCGCCGGCCGCGACTACGACGTGCGCCTCTCTACCGTGCCCATCGCCCACGGCGAGCGCCTGGTGCTGCGGCTGCTGCCCCGTAGCAGCGACATGCTCGACCTGACGCGCCTGGGCTTCACAAAGGACCAGCTCGCCATCTGGGAGAAGCTGATCCGTCGCCCCAACGGGATCGTCCTGGTCACGGGCCCCACAGGCAGTGGCAAGACGACGACACTCTACGGGGCGCTCGCCCAGCTGAACAAGACCGACCACAACATCATCACCATCGACGATCCCGTGGAGATCCAGCTGCGCGGCGTCAGCCAGATCGAGGTCAACCCCAAGGTCGGCCTCAGCTTCGCGAGTGCACTGCGCTCGGTGCTTCGCCAGGACCCGAACATCGTGCTGGTGGGAGAGATCCGCGACCTGGAGACGGCAGAGATCGCCATCCAGGCCTCCCTCACCGGACACCTGGTCTTCTCCACGCTGCACACGAACGACGCCCCGAGCGCAATCACGCGCCTGGTGGACATGGGAGTGGAAGCCTATCTGGTGAGTTCTTCGCTGGTGGCCGTGCTGGCGCAGAGGCTGGTACGCGTACTCTGCACGAAGTGCCGCGAAGCCTACACGCCCAGCGCGGAAGAGTTGGCCGAAATCGGCGTGCGTTCCCGCACCCCGGTCCAGCTGTACCGACCGGCGGGCTGTGCCGCGTGCCACCAGACGGGCTACAGCGGCCGGATTGGGATTTTCGAGCTGATGATCCTGGATGACGCCATCCGCAGCCTCGTCACCCAGAGCACCGATGCCAAGACCATCAAACGCGTGGCGATGGAGGGGGGCATGCGCACGCTGCGCAGTGACGGCGCCCGCAAGGTCCTGGAAGGCACGACCTCCGTCGAGGAGATCTTGCGCGCCACCGAAGAAGAAGGCGTGGTGGCGCAGGTCTAGCAGGTGCCCGTCTATGCCTACAGAGGGATCACCGCCAAGGGACGCAACACGCGCGGCTTCGTGGACGCCGAGAGCGACCGCGGTGCGCGGGCGCGCCTGAAGCGCGAGGGCATCTTCCTGACGGAGCTGCTGGAGAGCGCCAGCCGGCCGGGCGAGCCACGGGGTGGCCGGGATGTCCGGGCGCTGCTGACGAGCCTGCGGCCCGTCTCGCCGACCGATCTCGCCATCGCCACGCGCCAGCTCGCCACGCTCCTCGGTGCAGGCATCCCGCTGATCGAATCCCTCGGTGCCCTCGCGGACCAGGTGGAGAACGCCCGCCTGAAGGGGGTGATCGGGCAGGTCCGCGACCGGGTGAACGCGGGCGCTGCCCTGGCAGACGCGCTCGCTGCGGCAGGCCCCTTCAGCGAGCTCTACGTCAGCCTCGTTCGCGCCGGCGAGACCGGTGGCGCCCTCGACACCGTACTGCGGCGTCTGGCAGACACCCTCGAGGCCCAGGTCCGCACGCGGAACAAGGTCAGTGCCATCATCCTCTACCCCGCCATGATGCTGGTCGTGGCCAGCGGCGTGGTCGTGGCCCTGGTGACCGTGGTGCTCCCCCGCATCACGAGGCTCCTGGAGAGCCTGGGGCAGGAGCTTCCCTGGTACACCCAGGCCATCATCGGTGGGTCGCGCTTCGTACAGCAGTGGTGGTGGGCGCTGCTGGTGGTGGCGCTGGCAGGGGGCGTGGGGTTCCACGCGTTTTCCAGGAGCAAGGGCGGCCGCCGCAGCCTGGACGCCATCAAGCTGCGTCTGCCCGTGGTGGGCCGGCTGCTGCGCATCCTGGCGATCGGCCGCTTCACCCGCACGCTCTCGGCGTTGCTGGCCGGGGGCATCCCCATCGTGCGCGCCCTGGAGATCTCCAAGCAGACCACCGCCAACCTCGTGATCGGAGCGGCCGTGGAGCGGGCCAAGGAGGCCATCGTAGAAGGAGCCAGCATTGCCGCCCCCCTGCGCGCCAGCGGTCAGTTCCCACCTCTGGTTACCCACATGGTGGATATTGGCGAGCGCAGCGGCGAGCTCGAAAGCATGCTGGCCAAGGTCGCAGATACCTACGATGAGCAGGTCGAAACCGCCATCACAAGGCTCACGGCCCTGCTGGAGCCCGCGCTGATCCTGATCATGGTCGGCATCGTGCTGGTGATCATCCTCTCGACGCTGGTACCCCTCTTGCAACTCACCAGCCGCATCCAGGGCTGACGGGAGAGACGCAGATGGAAGAGACGGAAATTCCTGGCAAGTGCCGGGCCGGATTCAGCCTGATCGAGCTGATGGCCGCAGTCATCATCATGGGCATGCTCGCGGGAATCGTGGGGGTGGCGGTGTTCCGCCAGCTCGACACCGCACGTGTGAACGCCGCCCGCACCCAGATCAAACAGCTGGAGTCCGCCCTCGCGTTCTACCAGATGGAGAACGGGCGTTTCCCCACCAGCGACCAGGGCCTCGATGCGCTGGTCCACAAGCCCACGGTCGGCCCGGAGCCGCAGAACTACCGACCCGGAGGCTATCTCGAGAAGGATCAGCTTCCCCTGGATCCCTGGGGCAACGCCTATCAGTACCGCTACCCCGGCCAGAAAAACCCCCACTCCTTCGACCTCTGGTCCCTCGGCGCAGACAATGCGCCGGGCGGAAACGGCACGGACCATGACGTCGGAAACTGGAGAGAGGACATCGAGCAACGCTGATGGCTGCGGAAGCGGAGACATGCCGTTCGGCCACGCCCGGCTTCTCCCTGGTCGAACTCCTCGCAGTGATGCTGATCATGGGCCTGCTGGCTGCGGTGGCCCTTCCCAACCTGGGCCTGCGCGGAGCGCGCGAAGTGCAGGACGATGCGGCACAACTCGCAGCCAGCCTGGAGTTCGCCCGGGAGCGCGCCGTGATGACGGGCATCCCCCACCGCCTGATGCTGGACCTCGACCAGCGCGCCTGGTGGATCGAGTGGCAGCCGCCGCCGGCGCCCGGGAGAGACGACTCCCCGGCCCCGGGCCCCGCGCGCTGGGCCGAGGAGAAGAAGCTCCCCCTCGAGGCGCCCGCAGCCGACTCCGTGGGCCACTTCGAGCCGCTACCCCGACCGCATGGCGCGCCCCAACGCTTTCCGGGCGGCCTGCGATTCGTGGAGGTGGAGAGCGCGACCGGAAGCACCCGTGAGGGCCGCGCCTGGGTTCGCTTCGACCCCGACGGAACGGCCCCGGCCACCCGCCTGCTACTGGTAGCCAAGGATGGGCGCGAGATCGCCCTCGATGTCGCGCCCCTGGCGCAGGCGATCCGGATCACCCATGCATCGGGCTGAGCTTCGCGCTGCAAGCGCAGCGGGATTCACCCTCATCGAGGTGCTGGCGGCGGTCGCGATCCTGGGCATTTTCGTCTCGATACTCTCGGAGCTGGCGTTTCAGGGCTTGCGCGCGGAAGGCGACAGCGTGCGCCGCGTCGAGGCATCGCTGCTCGCGGACACGCGGATCCAGGAAATCGAAGCCCAGGCTGTCGCGGGCAACGGAGCACTCGGACGCCGCGAGACCAGGCAAGACCTCTTCACCATCACCCAGGAGCTGCGCGGCTTCGATCCCGCCAAGGACGGCCTCGCCGCCTGGCTGGCGGCCCTCGCCCCCAAGGCCTCCGCCCGCCCCGCCCGGGGTTTCGAGCTGCTGCAAGCGGGTCGGAGTGCACCCCTGCGCATCGCCCACGTCGAAGTGCGCTGGAAGGAAGGCAGCAATGCTCGTCGCGTCACACGCTCCACGCTGGTGGTCGATGAAGCCGCCCTGGAACCCCAGCTCGACCCGCTGGCGGACGATCGGACGCAGAAGGCAGGAGGCCCCAACGCGGACGGGGGGCCGGCCAACAGCGAAGCCGCGAGCGGAAGCTCCGGACCGGAAAGAGGGAGCCCATCGCCGTGAGGAAGCGCAGGGCAGGCTTCACGCTGATCGAGCTCCTCGCCGTCGTGGTGATGACTGCCCTCGTGCTCAGCACGGCCGTGGGCTTCTACATCCAGACGGCGCGCGCCAGCGAGCGGGCAGCGGATCGCGGAGCCCGCAGCCGACGTGCCGCGAACCTTCTCGACCGGATCGCCCACGAGATCGAGGGCGCGACGCTGCTCACCCGACCCAAGGGGGTGGACGCCCTGGCGTACCCCTGGCTCTTCCTGGCGGAGCGCGGCTCCGGGGGCATGGCGGACCACCTGAAGTTCCAGACGCGGGCTCACCATCCCCGCGACACTGCAGGCGCAGAATCGGACCTGCTCACGGTCGCCTACTGGCTGGCCCCCTCCCCGGATGGCAGCTCCTCGCAGCTCTTGCGCTGGGCCTCACCCCAGCTGCCGCAGGAGCTGGACCGCGACTTTCCACACTCGGACGGCGCGGGCGTCCAGCAGCTGGCCGAGCCCATTGCGGGCTTCGGGGTGCGGCTCCTCGATGACAATGGCCAATGGGTGGATCAGTGGGACTCCTCCACCGTGGCCCGCGCGAACCAGCTTCCCCTCGCGGCGGAGATCCAGATTTCCTGGCCTCCTCTCGACCCCGGCGGCTCCGTGCAGCGCTTCTCCCGGCGCGTCGCCATCCCGGTCCGTCCCCTGGACCTCGAAGCCACCCTGCAGGCGGCCTCCGGCGCCCAGCCCGACGGCGACCAAGACCAGACCCGCGAGGACACCGCGTGCGTGACCGTGGGCCAGTGCATCGAGCGCAACGCCAGCGCCTTCGAGAGCTTCCTCGCCGCCCAGCCGGAGCGGTCCAGGATCGAGGAGGTACTCGATTCGATCCGCGATCAGTGTTTCGCCGATCACGCCTCCAGCCTGGGTGTGGTGGTGACGGGATGCGAGTGAGCAGATCGCGACAGAGCTCAGGTCTGGCCCTGCTGGGTGTGCTTCTCTTCGTGCTGCTTTCGGTGAGCGGCCTCGCCACCTTCCTGGGCGTTGCGACGCTCGACCGCAGCAGCGTCTACAATCGCGATCTCAGCGCGCGCTGCGAGGCGCTCGCCCGTGGTGGCCTGCGCCTGGCCACCGTGCTGCTGCTGCAGGACCGGTTGGACGAAACGCGAGACGGTCTGCGCGTGGAGAGCGACCAGGATCTCTGGCAGCGTGCCACACCCGTCGTGTGGGAAACGCAGGAGGGCACCGTGCAGATCCGTATCGAGGACGCGGGCGCCCGCCTCGACCTGAACGCGCTCTTCGTGGATGGCGCACCCCGGGACAGCGCGACGGAGGCGCTCCTCGTAGCCTTGCTGGACAAGGTGGTCCATGCAATGCCCGAGCGTGCGGGTCGACAGCCCTACGACAGCGAGAAGCTCGCCCGGGCCCTCATGGACTACGTGGACGCCGACGACGTCTCCCAGACCGGCAGCTCAGAGGACGAGCCCTACCAGCGCCGCTCTCCGGGCAGCGGAGCGGCCAACCGGCCGCTGCTCTCGGTGGACGAACTCGGCCTGGTAGCCGGCTTCGACCGGCCCCTGGTGGAGGCGCTGCGTCCCTACGTGGGTGTGTACCCCCTGGCTGGCGGGAATGGAATCAACCCGAATACTGCGCCGCCCTGGGTGCTCGCGCTGCTCTTCCACGGTACGGGAGGAGATTTCCGACTTGCTGACGAAGAGACCGTGCGGCACATCCTCGACTTGCGAGAGAACGGCGCAATCCTCTGCGCCGACGAAGCCGAGAACCCCGCCTGCACGCCCTTGCGCGACGCCGTGGACGGAGAGGTCTACCCTCCCCCCACTTTCAGCAGCGACTTCTTTCGGGTTTCTGTCGAGGCACGCTCGGGGAGCGTCCGTCGTACGCTCGAGGCCGTCGTAGATCGTAGTGATCCGAAGCAGGTCGCGGTGCTCTCCTGGAGCCTGCGGTAGCGTGGAAACCGGCGGCTAGTCGCCAGGGAGCAAGACGCAAGTTGGCGAGGCGCATCCTCGGACTGGACATCGGCAGCCACACCATCAAGGCGGTGGAGCTGCGGCAGACCCTGCGCGGCCTCGAGTTGGTGCAGCTGCGCAGCCTCTCCCTGGAGGTGCCCTCCCCGGCCCCGTCCCGGGAGCTTCGGGACCTGGTGCAGATCTACGATCTGCCCTCCGAAGCCGTCATCGCGAGCTTGCCGGGGGACCGCCTCTCCACGCATCCCCTCCGTTTCCCCTTTCGGGATGCGCGCAAGATCGCTGCCGCCGTGCCCTTCGAGATCGACGACCAGACCCCCTTCGATCTGTCCGAGTACGTGCTCGACTGGGAGACCGCTGCCTGGGACCGGGACCACGCCGAGGTCAGCGTGACCCTGGTGCCGAGAGCAGAGGTGGCACAGCTGCTCGAGACCCTCCAGGAGGCGGACCTGAACCCCCGGGTGGTGGAGGCGGAGGGCAGCGTCCTCGCCAACCTCACGGCGCTCTTCGAGCTTCCCGGCGCCCGCCTCCTCGCCGATGTCGGCCACCGCAAGACGACGCTGTGCCTGTGCGTGGAAGGGCGCCCCATGGCGACGCGCAGTGTCCCCATCGCAGGCAAGGCCTTCACCGATGCCCTGGCCGCCGAGCGCGGGATCGGTGAGCTGGAGGCGGAGGGCGTAAAGATCGAGCACGGCGTCTTCGGCAGAGCGGGCGCCGAGACATCACCGCAGGGAATGGCCGTGGCGGACCGCCTGGCCCGCGAGATCGCGCGAACCCTCGGCGCCTTCGAGCCGATCCTCGCACGCCACGGCGGCGGGCTCGAACACATCGACCTGCTGGGAGGCAGCGCCCACCTGCACGGGCTGGACGTGTACCTGCAGGAACAGACCGGAATTGCGACCCGTCGCATCGCCCCTCCCGGCGGAGCGCTGGGACAGGCGTTTCTAGCCGCGGGGGACCCCGCGCTCTTCGCGCCTGCTGCAGCCCTGGCCCTGCGCGGTAGCGCGCGGGCGACCACGGGGATGGACTTCCGACAGGATGAGCTCGCCCGCCGCATCGATCTACGCAAGGTCGGCCGCGAGCTGCGCTGGACCGCCGCGCTTTTTGCCTGTGCCGTGGGGCTGGCCCTCGGCTCCGTGGCGGCGAAGGCGGTGATCCAGGACCGGCGGGCTGACGCCCTCGAGGTACGTGCCGGAGCGCTCTACCACGAGGCCTTCCCCGCCGACCCCGTCCCGGAGCACCCCGTAGCGGCCCTGCAGGCCTCCCTCCAGGAGGCGGAGCACCGCGCGAACACCCTGGGCGTCTACCGCGGCAACCTCTCCGCCCTGGACCTGCTGAGCGAGATCTCGAAGCGCATCCCCAAGGGCCTGGATGTCGTCTTCGAGGAGCTCTTGATTGACCGACAGGGAATCCAGATCGAGGGGCACTCGACGAGCTTCGGCACTGTGGACCAGCTGCGCGCCGAGCTCGAAAAGTTTCCGCCCTTCCAGGAGATCGGCGTGGGCGACATCACGCGCGACTCCCGACGGGGCGGGCAGAGCTTCAGCGTACGCATCCGCTTGGCACCCGAGGGAGGGGCCTCATGAAGGCCCTGCTACGCCGCATCCTCCAGACCTTCCTGGGCCTTAGCGCGAATGAACGGCTGCTGGTCGGGAGCGCCGGCGCATTGCTGGCTGCATTGCTGTTTTGGCTCGCCGTGGCAAGCCCCATTCTCACTGCCGCTGGCACGGCGTCGCGCAGGGTCGCGGCTGCAGAGCAGCAGCTTGCCGCCGTCGAAGCCCTGCGCGCCCGGTACGACGCGTTGAGCGGCCAGCTTCAGGTGGTGGAGAATCGCATCCGAACGGGTCCGCGTGGAAACATCTTCACCATCCTCGAGGAGCTGGCCCGGCGCTCCGCCGTCCAGGTGGCCTCGATGGAGCCGAGGACTGCCCCGGCCAGCGACCACTATCGCGAGACCAAGGTGCAGCTGAAGCTCCAGGGGGTGAGTCTGGCGCAGGTGGTGAACTACCTGCACCGCATCGAGAATGCCCCGCAGCCCTTCTCGATCAAGAGCCTCCGCATCCAGACACGCAGCGACAAACCCTCGCTGCTGGATGTCACCTTCACTGTCTCCTCCTTCGAGCCACTCGGGACTTGAGCGATCCGGCTCCCGCTGCGCTGGGGCGCGGGGCTCTCTGGGCCCTGGCCCTCGGCTGCCTCTTGCTCACGGGCCTGTTCAGCGTCGCGCTCTTTCCCTACGAGCAGCTCGCGCCGCTCCTGCGCCGCTCCCTTGCTGCTGCGACGGGCGCCGAGGTGCAGGTGGGCGCTGTACACGGCGGCCTCGGGCTCAGCGGGCCGCAGCTGAGGGCGGTGCAGCTGCAGCTCCACTGGCCCGATCCCCACGGCGAGCCCCGGCGGCCCGATCTGCATCTGGATTCGCTCCACCTGCGAGCGGCCTGGTCCCTCTCCTGGCTCGAGGGGCAGCCCGCACTCCACCTGGATGCCCGCAGCCCGGCCGGTCGGCTGCACGGGACGCTGTGGCCCGGGCGCCTCGCCTTCGATGGGGGGCTGGAGATGCCGGATGCCAGCCGCCTCGCCGGGCTCTGGCCCGCACTGGATTTCGCCACGGGTCCTCTCCAGGCGGAATTCGAGCTGGCGCCGGCGTCCAAGGGGCCCCTGCCCATCGCGGGCACGCTCTCGCTGCACGGCCAGCGGGGCAGCGTCGCGCTCCCATCCGTGCCCCTGCCCGCCATCCCCTACACGTCGCTGGAAGCCGACGCGAGGATCTCCGAGGATGGCTGGTGGACCGTGCGGACGCTGGACCTCGAGGGCCCCTTGCTGGCGTTCAGCGCCCACGGCCGCCTGGCGCCGCTGGGAGGCATCTCGGCGCCCGAGACACTGGACCTGGATGTAGACCTCCGCCATCTGGACCCGAGCCTCCAAGGGCCAGCGGCCTCGCTGGGAATTCCCGCAGCAGGCGGCTCTTTTCACCTGGGAGGCAACCTGGCCCGTCCCTTCCTGCGCTGAAGTCCATACCTTGCGCGGCCGATTAATCTATATATCCTGATGAATTGATTCAACTTGCGGCAGGAGCCCGCTCATGAGCTCGGAGACGCTTCAGAAGGTCTTCAAGACCCTCGCCGACCCCACGCGCCTGCGCATCCTGCGCCTTCTCGCGGAGCAGGAGCTGGCGGTGCAGGAGCTCATGGAGGTCCTGGGAATGGCCCAGTCCCGGGTCTCCCGGCACCTGGGAATCCTCCGAGAGGCCGGCCTGCTCGCCGACCGCCGGGAGGGAACCTGGTCGCTCTATCGCTTCGAGAAGCCCGCCCCAGGCCCCTGGCAAGAGGCCTGGGCCCTGGCCCGGGCAGCCCTAGACAGCGAGGCCCAGACCCAGCGGGACCTGGCGGCGTTGGCACAGGTGGTCGCAGCCCGGGTCACGCGCAGCCCCAGCTTCTTCGACACCGTGGGCCCCGAGTGGGACACCCTGCGGAAAGTCTGGAACGACGCATTGCTGCGCGCCCGCGCCGTGACCCGCCTGGTGCCGCCGGGCCTGCGCGTCCTCGACCTGGGCACGGGCACCGGGGTCCTGGCCCGCGAGCTGGCCGAGGCGGGGCTGCAGGTCGTCGCGGTGGACCACTCGCCCGCCATGCTCGCGGCGGCCCGGAGCAAGCTTCAGGAGATGGGCACCGCCGGGGTCGAGCTGCGCCAAGGGGATGCCTCGGATCTCCCGCTGGCGGACGCAGAAGTGGACGCAGCCTTCGCGCACATGGTGCTCCAGTATCTGGCTTCCCCGATCGAGGCCGTTCGGGAGATGGCGCGCGTGGTGCGCCCGGGCGGTCGTGTGGTGGTGGTGGACTTCGTGCGCCACGACCGCGAGTGGATGCGCCAGGAGCTGGGGGTCCTCTGGATGGGCTTCGCACCCGAGGAGATCCGCGCCCACATGGAGGCCACGGGGCTCGCCGAAGTCCGCACCAGCATCCAGCCCCCGCTTGCGCGGAGAGCCGACCTTCCCGACACCTTCATCGCCGATGCCCGTCGGCCCGAGGAAGCAGCCCAGTGAGCCCCTCCGCCCGCCAGACGGCAAGCGCACCCCTGCGCGCCCTGCTCCGCGAGCGCATCCTGATCAAGGATGGCGCCATGGGCACGATGATCCAGACCTACAACCTCTCCGAGCAGGACTGGCGCGCCAGCCGCTTCGAGGCGCACGGCCAGGATCTCGCGGGAAACAACGACCTGCTCGTCTTGACCCAGCCCGAGCTGATCCTGGAAATCCACGAACGTTTCCTCGAAGCGGGCGCCGACGTCCTGGGCACGACGACCTTCAATGCCAACGCCATCTCCCAGGCCGACTACGGGACCCAGGCCTGCACGCGGGAGCTGAATGTCCGAGCCGCCGAGCTGGCACGCCAGGCAGCAGAGAGCTGGACCCGGCGGGATCCCCGCAAGCCCCGCTTCGTGGCCGGCTCGATCGGACCCACGAACAAGACGCTCTCGCTCTCTCCGGACGTCGAGGATCCCGCCTTTCGCGCCATCCACTGGGATGCGCTCAAGAACGCCTATGCGGAGCAAGTGGACGGGCTGCTCGAAGGCGGCGTGGATCTGCTCGTGGTCGAGACGATCTTCGACACCCTGAACGCCAAGGCGGCCCTCTTCGCCATTGAAGAGGTCTTCGAGGCTCGGGGGAGCGGCGTCCCGGTGATCGTCTCGGTGGCGATCACCGACGAGAGCGGACGCACCCTCTCCGGCCAGACCCTGGAGGCCTTCTACGCCTCCGTGCGGCACGCCGAGCCCCTCGCCATCGGCCTCAACTGCTCCCTCGGTGCCGCGAAGCTGCGCCCCTACGTGGAGGAGCTGTCGCACATCGCCGACACCTTCCTCTCCTGCTACCCGAATGCCGGACTGCCCAACGCCATGGGCGAGTACGAGGAACAGCCGGAGACCACCGCCGGCCTGCTGCGGGAGTTCGCGGAGAGCGGCTGGCTGAACCTCGTGGGCGGCTGCTGCGGAACGCGCCCCGAACACATCCGCGCCATCGCCCAGGCCATGGAGGGCGTCGCACCGCGGCAGATCCCGGATCACAGCGAGCACTTCACGCGTCTCTCGGGGATGGAGCCCCTGACGATCCGTCCGGAGTCGAACTTCCAGATGATCGGCGAGCGCACCAATGTCAGCGGCTCGATCCGTTTTCGCCGGCTCATCAAGAACGCGGACTACGACACTGCGCTTTCGGTGGCCCTCGAGCAGGTGCGCGGCGGCGCAAACCTCCTCGATGTCAACATGGACGAAGGCCTGCTCGACTCCGTGGGCTGCATGCAGATCTTCCTGAACCTGATCGCCTCCGAACCAGAAATCGCCCGCATCCCCATCGTGGTCGACAGCTCCAAGTGGGAGGTGCTCGAGGTCGGGCTGCAGTGCATCCAGGGCAAGGGCGTGGCCAACTCGATCTCGCTGAAGGAAGGAGAGGCGGACTTCCTGGCCAAGGCTCGGCTGGTGCGCCGCTATGGCGCCGCGGTGGTGGTGATGGCCTTTGACGAGAGCGGGCAGGCCGACACGGCGCAGCGCAAGATCGAGATCTGCGAACGCGCCTATCGGCTGCTGACCGAGGAGACCGGCTTCCCGCCCGAGGACATCATCTTCGATCCGAACATCCTGGCCATCGCCACGGGGATCGAGGAGCACGCCGAGTATGCCAAGGCCTACATCGAGGCCACCCGCGAGATCCGGGCGCGCTGCCCGGGCGTACACATCAGCGGGGGGGTCTCGAACCTCTCCTTCAGCTTCCGCGGCAACGAGCGGGTTCGGGAGGCCATCCACTCCGCCTTCCTCTACCACGCGACCCAGGCCGGGATGGACATGGGAATCGTCAATGCGGGCCAGCTGCAGATCTACGAGGACATCCCCGCAGATCTCCTGGAGCATGTCGAAGACATCCTCTGGAACCGCCGTCCCGACGCCACCGAGCGCATGGTGGAGCTGGCGGAAACGGTGCGCGGCGGTGGCAAGAAGCGTGAGGTCGATCTCCGCTGGCGTGAGCACCCGGTGGAGGAGCGCCTGCAGCACGCCCTGGTTCACGGCGTGGTGGACTTCATCGAGGACGATGCCGAGGAGGCGCGCCAGAAGCTGGGCCTCGCCCTCTCCGTCATCGAGGGGCCCCTGATGGACGGCATGAACGTGGTTGGCGACCTCTTCGGAGCGGGCAAGATGTTCCTGCCGCAGGTGGTCAAGAGCGCCCGCGCCATGAAGCGCGCGGTCGCCTACCTCGAGCCTTTCATGGAGCGGGAGAAGACCGGAGGCCCCTCCCACAAGGGCCGGATCCTGCTGGCCACGGTGAAGGGAGACGTCCACGACATCGGCAAGAACATCGTCGGCGTGGTCTTGGGCTGCAACGGCTACGAAATCGTCGATCTCGGCGTCATGGTCCCGCTGGAGAAGATCCTGGAGACGGCGAAAGAGCGGGAGTGTGACCTCATCGGGCTCTCGGGGCTGATCACACCCTCCCTGGACGAGATGGTGCGGGTGGCCGGCGAAATGAAACGCCGGGGCCTGGGGCTACCCCTGCTGATCGGCGGCGCCACCACCAGCCGCCAGCACACCGCCGTGCGCATCGCCCCCGCCTACAGCGGCCCTACCGTGCACGTGCACGATGCCTCCCGCGCCGTGGGCGTCGTGGCGAGCCTGCTCGACGCACACGCCCAGGAGGAGTTCATCCAGCGCAACCGACAGTCCCAGGAGCGCCTCCGGGCCGTTCACGAAGGCAAGCAGGCGAAGCCCCTGCGAAGCCTCGCGGAGGCCCGTGGCTGCGGCTTGAAGCGCGACTGGAGCCGGGAAGCGCCGGCCATCCCCGCCTTCCTGGGGCGCCGGGCGCTCCGGGAGCTTCCCCTCGAAAAGCTGCGCCCCTACATCGACTGGACCTTCTTCTTCTCCGCCTGGGAGCTGAAGGGCCGCTATCCGAAGATCCTCCAACATCCGCGCTACGGAGAGCAGGCCCGTGAGCTCTTCGAGCATGCCAACCAGCTCCTGGATCGGATCGTGGCGGACAAGTCCTTCACCGCGAACGGCGTCTACGGCTTCTGGCCGGCGGCCTCCGTCGGCGACGACCTCGTGCTCTTCGAGGACGAGGCGCGCCACCAGGAACTCGTCCGCTTTCCCATGCTGCGCCAGCAGCGCCCTCGCGAGGAGGGCGCAAATCTCTGCCTGGCAGATTTCGTCGCGCCCCTGGCAAGTGGCGTCCGCGATACCCTGGGCGCCTTCGCAGTGACGGCGGGAATCGGGGCCGAGAGCCTCGCCAGACGCTACGAAGCGGAGGGCGACGACTACAACGCGATCATGGTGAAGGCTCTGGCAGACCGCCTGGCCGAGGCCTTCGCGGAGTTCCTCCACGAGCAGGCGCGGCGCGACTGGGGAATCGAGCCCGAGAACCCCCTGGATCACGACGCATTGGTCGCCGAAGATTACCGGGGCATCCGGCCCGCCTTCGGTTACCCGGCCTGCCCGGATCATACGCAGAAGGAGACACTCTTCCGGCTGCTCGGCGCAGAAGCCCTCGGGATCTCGCTGACGGAGAGCTTCGCGATGAGCCCGGGAGCCAGCGTGAGCGGTCTCTACTTTGCCAGCCCTGCGGCGCGCTACTTCAACGTGGGCCGCATCGGTCGGGACCAGGTCGCCGACTACGCGCGCCGCAGCGGCCGCGAGGTCGCCTCCGTAGAGCGCTGGCTGGCTTCCAACCTGGGCTACGAGCCCGGCTGAGCCGTGGGCTCCCGAGCCAGCTAAACTCCCCGCCATGGCAGTCGTGCGCCTTCAGGCCGTGATCCTCGATGCGGCTGGCACCCTGCTGCGGCCTCGGGAACCCATCGGGGAGACCTACGCCCGCATCGCCGCCGTCCACGGAGTCGCGCTTCCCGCATGCCGTCTGGACGAGGCCTTCCACCGCGTCTTCGCGGGCCGCCCTCTCTACACGTACGGCGGCCGGGATCTCGCTTTGGCCCAGCACGTCGAGCGCCGCTGGTGGTGGGAGCTGGTTCGCAGCACCTTCCGCGCAGCCGACGGCAGCGCCCGATTCCAGGACTTCGACGCATTCTTTGACGCGCTCTGGGAGCACTACGCTGATGCGCGCGCCTGGCAGCTGTTGCCCGGGGTCCCCGCAGCCCTCGAGGCCCTGCGCAGCGATGGCCGACGCCTGGCCCTGCTCTCCAACTTCGACCAGCGGCTGCGGCCCCTGCTCCGCGACCTGGGCCTGCACCCCTGCTTTGAAGCCGTCACGTTGCCGGCGGACGCCCAGGCAGCCAAGCCCGACTGCAGGATCTTCGAGGTGTGCCTGAAGCGCCTCGGCCTGCCCCCCCACCGCGCAGTCTATGTGGGCGACCACGCGAGCCACGACGTCAAGGCGGCCCGAGCCGCCGGCCTGCACGCCATCGACATCCACACGCTTTCGGGAATGGATGCCCTACCCCGGGCCGTCCGGGCCCTGGAGGATTCTCCATGAGCGGGCCTGCGCCCGGCGCGGCGCTCTTCGAAGAGCGCTTCGGGATCGACGACCACAGTCTGCAAACCGCGCTGGGCACCGCGCTGGAACGAGACGTAGACCACGCCGACCTGTTCTTCGAGTACAGCACCCAGGACGCCGTGGCCCTCGAGGAGGGCCTCGTCAAGAGTGCCGACCGCCACCTGGAGCAGGGGGTGGGCGTGCGCGTCCAGGTGGCAGAGCGGCAGGGCTACGCGCACTCTGACGAGATCACCACGGAGAGCCTGCAGCTTGCCGCGGGCACTGCCCGCGCCATTGCAACCCAGGGCGGATCCCCGGCGCCAGTGGCAGTGCGTGGGCCCCAGAACCCCGACCTCGACCTGTATCCCGTGGACCAGGCCCCCACCGCGGTGCCCGTGGCCGCCAAGGCCGACCTGCTCGGCGAGATCGATGTCTACGCCCGCGCCCGGGACCCCCGCATCCGGCAGGTCATGGCAAGCGTCACGAGCCAGCAGCGCACCGTGATGATCGCCGCGAGCGATGGCACCTGGGTCACCGACGTGCGCCCCTTGGTGCGCCTCAACGTGCAGGTCATTGCGGAAGGGCCGGATGGCCGCCGCGAGGTCGGTTACCAGGGCTGCGGCGGCCGTTACCCCCTCGCGCGCCTGCTGGAGCCCGCTGGCTGGCAGCCCCTCGTCGACGAAGCCGTCCGCCTTGCGCTCTTGAACCTCGAGGCCCAACCCTGCCCGGCCGGCTCCATGGACATCGTCCTGGGACCCGGCTGGCCGGGGATCCTGCTGCATGAAGCCATCGGTCACGGCCTGGAGGGCGACTTCAACCGCAAGGGCACCTCCGCCTTCTCCGGCCGCCTGGGAGAGCGTGTGTCCGCCCCCGGCGTCACCGTGATCGACGACGGCACCCTCCCGGAGCGCCGCGGGTCGCTGAACGTCGATGACGAGGGCACGCCGACCCAGCGCACGACGCTGATCGAGGACGGCATCCTCACGGGCTACCTGCACGACCGCCTGAACGCACGGCTGATGGGTCACACGGCCACCGGGAACGGGCGCCGGCAGAGCTACGCCCACCTTCCGCTGCCGCGCATGACCAACACCTTCATGCTGGCCGGAGAAGATGAGCCCGAGGAGATCCTCCGTTCTGTGCAGCATGGCATCTACGCGGCAACCTTTGGCGGTGGACAGGTAGACATCACGAATGGCAAGTTCGTCTTCAGCGCCAGCGAGGCCTACCTCATCGAGGACGGCCGAATCACCCAGCCCCTGCGCGGCGCCACCCTGATCGGCAACGGCCCCGATGTGCTCACCCGCGTCGCCCGGATCGGGAACGACCTGGCACTGGACCGCGGAGTGGGGACCTGCGGCAAGGACGGCCAGTCCGTGCCGGTGGGTGTGGGCCTGCCCACGCTGCGCATCGACGACCTGACCGTTGGCGGCACGCAAGGATGAGTGCGCCGCTCCAGGGGCTCACCGCGGTGCACACGGCGCTGGCCGCAGCCGAGCGCGCCGGCGCGGCCGCCGGCGATGCCGTACTGGTGGAGTCCGACGCGGTAGAAGTCCGGGTGCGCGGCGAAGAGATCGATTTCGTCAAGCAGGCCCGCGAGCGCCGTCTGGGCATCCGTGTCTTCGTGGGAACAACGGGTGGCCTGCGCCAGGCGCTGACCTCCACCAGCGATCTGTCCGCCGAAGCGGTGGAGCGCCTGGCAAGGGAGAGCGTCACCCTGGCGACGGCCGGCGCGCCGGACCCGGACGCGGGTCTGCCGGCGGACGACTTCGCCTGCGACCTGCCGGACCTCCAACTGCTGGATCCCGCCGATCGCACGATCCCGGTGGAAACGCACATCGAGGAGGCGCGACGCGCGGAGCGGGCCGCCCGTGGCGTAGACCCGCGAGTGGTCAACTCGGAAGGCTCCGACGCCGGTGCGGAGCTCCGCCAGGTGGCCTACGCCAATAGCGCCGGCTTCTCGGGAGCCTACGAGAGCGCCTTCCACTCGCTCACCGCACAGCCGGTGGTCGCCTCCGACGGTACCATGCAGAGCGACTACTGGTTCAGCATTTCGCGAGACCGCGCCCACCTCGATGCGCCGGAAGCAGTGGGCCGGCAGGCGGCCCGACGCGCCCTGGCCCAGCTCGGCGCCCACTCTGTGCCCACCACCGAGGTTCCGGTGATCTTCGACGCGCCGACGGCCCGCAGCCTGCTCGCCAACCTCGCCAGCTGTGTCTCTGGCTACGCCATCTACCGCAAGAGCAGCTTTCTGGCGGACCGCATGGGACAGACCATCGCGAGCCCCCTCGTCCAGGTCGTCGACGACGGTCGGATCCCGAGCGGCCTCGGCAGCAAGCCCTTCGACGGCGAGGGTCTGCCCACGCGGCGCAACGTCGTCGTGGCGCAGGGACGGCTTGCGAGCTGGCTCCTCGACAGCTACTCCGCGCGCAAGCTCGGCCTTGCAAGCACCGGCAACGCCACGCGCAGCGCCGGCAGCTCTCCTTCGGCGGGGCCCACCAATCTCTGGCTGGAGCCGGGCTCCACCTCCCTCGAAGAAATGGTGCAGGATACGCAGCGCGGGCTCCTGGTGACCGGGCTCTTCGGCCACGGCTTCAATGCGGTGACGGGGGACTTCTCCCGAGGCGCACGGGGCTGGTGGATCGAAGCGGGGCAGCGGGTCCATCCCGTGGAGGAGATCACGGTGGCAGGCAACCTGGGCGCAATGCTGCGCGACATCGATGTCGTCGGCAGCGAACTGCTGTGGCTGGGAAGCATCGCCTCTCCCCCACTGCGTGTGGCTCGCATGACGGTGGCGGGGGCGTAGGCCGATGAGCGCCCCCGTGATGCTGGGCATGACGCTGCCGGATGTGGACCGCTGGTCCGAGCGGGTGGTGGTGGCCCTCGGCCAGAACCCGAGTGCCTTCACGGGCCCGGGCACCAACGTCTACCTCATTGGAACGGGCCGCCGACGGCTGCTCCTCGACCCTGGCGGCGGCGAGCCCACCTTCCTCCCGGTACTGGAGCGCGCCATGCGCCGCAGCGGCTGCGAGGAAATCCAGGAGATCGTCCTGACCCACGGGCATCCGGATCACGTGGGCGGTGTCCGACAGGTGCTGGAGCGCTTCGGCGAGATGCCGGTGCACAAGATGCCGTGGCCGGAAGTCGATGCGAAGCTGGACCTTCCGCTGCGCGCCCTGGCCGAGGGCCAGACCCTCACCACCGAGGGCGCTCGCCTGCGGGCTCTGCACACCCCGGGCCACGCGCCGGACCACCTCTGCTTCATCCTCGACGAAGAAGGCGCACTCTTCTCCGGCGACAATGTACTGGGGGTCGGAACCACAGTGATCCCCCTCGGCAGTGGTGACCTCGGCCAGTACATGGCGAGCCTCGAAAAGATGCGGGCCGCGTCCCCCGGCCGCATCTATCCAGCCCACGGCCCCTGCATCGAGGACGGTGTGGGCAAGCTGCAGGAGTACATCGAGCACCGCAAGCAACGCGAAGTGGAGATCCTCCGGGTCCTCGAGAAGGGGCCCTCGCAAATCCTCGAGATCGTCCGCGTGATCTATGCCGCCTATCCGGCCCACCTCCATGCCGCCGCCGCGCAGTCGGTCGCCCACCACCTGCTCAAGCTCGAGCGCGAGGGCCGCGCCCAGCGAGAGGCGGCCAGGCCTCCCTTGGAAGCCGTCTGGAAGCGACCGTGAGCGGCCATCCCCAGGCCCACGGAGATGCCCCATGACCCACCCCATCCTTCACCGCATGGCGAGCCGCCACCCGGAGGAGCGTCGGGCGGCGTGCCTCGACGCACGCGGGGACCCCGCGGCAGTGCTCTTTGCCGAGGCCCTGGTCGGCCTGCTCGGCGACCCGGTGAAGGCGGTGGTCCGGGCCGCATCGGATGCGCTGGTGGAGATCTCGCGTGGGGCGGATTCCGGCGTCGAAGGAGCCCTGCTCGGAGCGCTGCACAGCGACGAGCCGACACGCCGCTGGGGAGCGGCCTTCACGGCGGCGCGTGTCGCCCAGCCCAACCTGCGCCTGCTCCCGGCGCTGGTCGAGGCCCTGGGCTGTACCGATGGGGATGTGCGCTGGGCGGCGGCGCGCATCATCGTGGACGTGGGCCATGGACACGGCGAGGTGTTGCCACTGCTGGTGGGGCTGGTGCGCGGCGGCGAGAACCCTGTCGTGCGCCGCATGGCGACCTATGCCTTGCGCGAGCTCGCTCCGGACCGTCCCGAGGCCGCCGCGGTGCTGCTCGAAGCGGCGACGGACCGCGACGTCCAGGTGCGCCGCGCGGCCACGACCGCCATGGCCTCACTGCTGGGCCCGCCGCCCCAGATAGGCCGTCACCTGCTGGGCGCCCTCGTGAGCGACCCAGACGCGGCGACCCGACGGCTCGCCGCGCTGGCGCTGGGCGAGCTCGGTTCCGAAGATCCGCGCGCCGTCCCTGCAGAGACGCGCCAGGCCCTTGCCACGGCCTCGGAACACAGCGAGGACATCGACTTGCAACGCGCCGTTCGCTTGGCACTGCAGCGGCTGGAGCCTGGGCCGGCCCACTAGGGCGGTGCCTCTCCCCGAGCGTGCGCAAGAGCGAGTTCTACCACGAGGCCCGCCGCGACCTGACCGGGCCCCTGCAAGGCATCCGCGTGGTCGAGCTGACCACCACCTGGGCGGGCCCGATGTGCGGGTGCATGCTCGCCGACTATGGTGCCGACGTGATCAAGGTCGAGCACCCCAGGGGCGAGGTGGCACGCCGCTCCCCGCCCTTCCTCCCCGGGACGGACCCCCCGGTCTCGTTCATGCAGGCTACGGTCAACCGCAACAAGCGCAGCCTGACCCTGGACCTGCACCATCCAGAGGGCCGCGATCTCTTTCGCCGTCTCTGCGGCCGCGCAGACGTCGTGATCGAGAACTTCCGGCCCGGTATCCTGGAGAGCTGGGGGCTCTCCTTTGCCGAGCTGCGGGCCATGCGCCACGACCTCATCCTCGTCTCCATCTCAGGCCACGGGCAGTTCGGCCGCGACCACCAGCGCGCCGGCTACGATCCCCTGGCCCAGGCCGCAAGTGGCTTCCTCTCGCTGAACGGCGCCCCGGAAGGCGAGCCCGTGAAAAGCCCGACCTTCCTGGGCGACGATCTGGCCGGCCTCCACGCCGCCTTTGCCGCGCTGGCTGCCCTGCGCCACCGAGATCTCACCGGCGAAGGCCAGCATGTGGATGTGGCACTCCTCGACGCCCTCCTCTTCCAGTCCACCGGCTACCCCACGCTGGGAGCGATGGGCGTGGAGCTGCCACGCATGGGCAACGAGTTCCGCATCGCCGCGCCCGCCAGCAGCTACGCCTGCCGCGATGGCCGGGTGATGGCGGGTGTGCTGGTCGACGCCCACTGGAAGCGGCTGGCGAGGTTGATCGGAAGGCCCGAGCTCGCCGACGACCCCGGCTATGCAACCGCCCCGGCACGGATTGCGCGGCGGGCTGCCGTCAATCAGCTGATGGCAGATTGGCTGGCGGAGCACAGTGTCGAAGAGGCCGTCTCCGCCTTCGTCGCCGAGGGACTGCCCATCTCACCGGTGAGGAGCTACCGGGAGGCCGCGCGCGATCCCCATGTGGCGGACCGCGAGATGCTGCAAGCCACGCAGGTGGAAGGCAACCCGGACATCCCGGTAGTCGGACCCGCTGCGAAGCTGTCGCGCACTCCCCTGCGCGTGCGCCACGGGGCGCCGGCCTTGGGCGCGGATACGGAGCAGGTCCTGGAGGAGCTGGGCGTGGATGCCGAGGAGCGGGCGCGCCTACGTGCGGCGGGCGTGATCTGAGGCCTGGATCCGGCTGCCTCTTCGCCGCCTACTCGCCGCCTACTCGCCGCCTACTCGCCGCCCACCGGCTCCCTACTGGCCGCCTACTGAATCCGGGTGCGCCCCGCGAAGCCTTCTGCGTAGCTATGAAAGTACTCCAAGCGCTCCTCGGGCCACTTCCAGCAGTAGTAGCCCGTACCGGTGTCGAAGTCGACGAGCCAGGCGCCCTTCACCTCGACACCCAGGGCTTCCATCTCCCGCGCCCAGCGGGAGATGGAAGCCTGGATCTGCGCCTCCAACTCCTCCCGCAGGGCATCTCCGGGCGCCAGGTCCTCGCGCTGAGCCAGCAGCCCGAGAGCCTCCTCCACAGCCTTGGCCGTACGGCTTCGCACCTCGGGAAAGAGCTGCTGTGCGGTGGCCAGGGTCCAACGGCGCATCATGGGTGCCCCGCTTTTCCAGTGGACAGGCGGATCAACGAACGCACCACGAGGCTGCGCTCGGCGCCTCCCACGAGATTCTTCATGTCTCCATATAGCGTCGGATCATTCACCAGCAGGCCAAGGGTCCCCGTACCCCCATCGATCTTCTCGAGCACGCTGTTGAGCCGCGAGGCCGCCTCGAGGGCCTGCCCCAGCACCTTCTCCTCGGGCCCCGAGGCATAGATGAGCTGATGCAGCAGGCCTCCTCCCTTTGCAATCTCCTCGAAGATCGCATCGATGTTCCCCACGGTCCGCTTCACGCTCTCGAGCTCGCTCCCCTCATAGGGATCGTAGACCAGCCCGTGCAGCAGGCCGCGCCCGTCCTCGATCTGCTTCACGATGTCTGTCACGCTCGTCATGGCCTCGGCGAGCTTCTTGCCGCCCATCTGCTTGCCGAACTGCGTGACCACCTCGTTCATGCTCGCCGCCAGCTTCGCGACCTCATCAATGGCTTCGGTCCCGCGCAAGATCGCCACATTGACGTCCAACGGGCTCACCGAGGCAATCTCGTCGCCGGGCTGCAGAACGCGGGCGTCGGTACTCCCCATGGAGAGTTGGACATATTTGTCTCCAAGCAGACCAATCGTGCCGATACTGGCCACCGAATCGCTGCGGATGCGGTCTGCCACGGACTTCTCCACCTGCAGATCCACACGCACCGGCGGTAGATCGCCGGACACCGGTGCAAAGGTCACCCGCTGCACGGTGCCGATGCTTTTGCCGGCGAGCAGCACGGGCGCCCCACCCACCAGGCCCTGCACGTTCTCGAAATACGTGACGAGGCGATAGCGTGGACGCAAGAGGCCGCCCTGTGTCCCCAGCGTCACCAGCGCAAAGGTGCCGACCGCCAGCGCTCCCACCACGAAAAGCCCCACCCACAGGGCCAGACGACGCTGCTCATCCATGGCTCCACTCCTCGTCCGGGTTGCCGCGAAGGGCGGCGGAGGCGTCGGGCTCTCCCTCTCCATCGAGGAAGGCCCGCAGCTCGGGATGGTCGCTCCTGCGCAGGTTCCCAGGTGCGTCTACTACGGCGATCCTGCCGTCCCGGAGCAGCGCGACACGGTCCGAGACCGCGAAGCACAGCTCCAGATCGTGGGTCACGACCACACCGGTAATGTGCAGCTCCTCCTGCAGCTGGTGGATGAGCGCGCCGATGCGCCGGGCATTTGCAGGATCGAGGCCCGTGGTGGGCTCGTCGTAGAGAATCACCTCCGGCGCAAGGGCGATGGCACGCGCCACCCCGACGCGCTTGCGCATCCCGCCCGACAGCTCCGAGGGCAGCATGGCCTCTATACCCGGAAGGCCCACAGCAGCGAGACAGTCCGCCACGCGCCGGCGAATCTGCTCCTCCCCGGCGCGCTGGTGCTCGCGCAGAGGCCAGGCGACGTTCTCCAGCACACTCAGCGAGTCGAAGAGCGCCGCGCCCTGGAAGACCATGCCAAAGCGCCGCCGCACCGGCACCCAGGCCACCTCGGAGAAGCGGGTCACGTCCTCACCGAACACGCGGATTTCCCCGGAATCCGCACGCAGCAGGCCGATCATGTGCTTCAGACAGACGGACTTTCCAGAGCCCGAGCCGCCGAGGATCGTGAAGGTCTCCCCGACCGCTACGCGCAGGTCCAGACCCCGCAGCACCGGCCTGCCGCCGAAGGCCTTCGAGACACCGCGGAACTCGATCGCCGGCGCGCTCATGAGCCTCGCCGGAGGATCAGGCCGAGGAGCAGCTCCCCTGGCAGCAGCATCAGCAGCCGGGTGAGGAAATAGTCCGAGATCAAGACCCCGATGGAGGAAACCACCACCGCGCGCGTGGTGGAACGCCCCACCCCCGCCGTCCCGCCCTCTGTATTGAGCCCGACCCAACAACCGACCATGGCGATCCACCAGCCGAAAAAGAGCGTCTTGGTGACTCCGGCGAAGAAGTCTCCGATCTCCACGCTGGTGGTCACCGTGGTGAGGTAGAAGCTTGGGCTGATCGAGTACTGCAGGTCCGCCACCAACATGCCGCCCAGGACCCCGAGCACCACGGAGAAGATGGTCAGCAGCGGCAGCGCCAGGGTGCTGGCGATGACCCGGGGAAGCACCAGCTTTTGCACCGGGTCGGCCCCCATGGCACGGATCGCATCCACCTGCTCCGTCACCTTCATCGAGCCCAGCTCGGAGGCGATCCCTGCCCCCACGCGCCCGGCCACCATCAGGGCTGCCAGCACGGGCCCGAGCTCGCGAACGATTGCGAGCCCGACGATGCTCCCGACATACGGCTTGGCCCCGAAGCGCGCCAGGGCGAAGGCCGTCTGCAGCGCCAGCACCATCCCCGTGAAGAAGGCCGTGACCGCCACGATGGGGGTGGACTGCGCGCCTACCGCCGCAATCTGCTCCAGGGTGGCGCGCCACGGGAAGCCCCGGTGCCAGAGCGAACGCACGCTCTGCCCCGCGAGCAACACGAAGGCACCACAGCGGTCCACCAGCCCGAGAACCCGGTCCCCCAGGTGTTCCACGCGGGCAGCTGCCAGGGCTTCACTCATGAGCCGCCTCGTCCCGAAAGGAGGCCCAGAAGGCTCTGAAGGCCGCAGCCGGCGCGGGAGCAGACCCCGGCTGGACCCACAGGAAATCGTCGGTACAGCCCCCGCCCACCCGGGTCACCGCCTCCAGGTACACACTCTGGCCCTCCTTTCCAGCTGGGCCAGCGAGACGAGTATGGCCGGCGAGACGCCAACCCGAAGCCCACGCCACCTCCACAGGCCCCTGCTCCGGCGCCGGATCGAAGACCACGCCCATCACCAACAGGCGCAGCGCGATCCGGGGCTCGGGGCTACCGGCCCCGCAGTGGCGGATCCAGCTCAAGCTTGCGCCGGCCGGGCCCGCGAAGCTGAGGGCGGTGCCCGCGACCTCGCGCCGCTGCCAGGGACCAGCGGCAGGATCGGGATCTGCCACCGACGCGTGCAAGGTGCGCTGCCGCCAGCGGCCCTCGGTATGCACGACGTCTGCCGCACAGGCCGGTACCTGGGCCAGGGCACTCGCCAGCAGGCCAGCCGCCAACCAGCGATGCCCCCACCGCCGCGCAGACCAGGCCGCGCCGCGCCGAGCTCCCACGCCCTCTCCCATTCCCAACGAGGCTACCGCGAACCCGCGCCCGCTGCTTGACGCGCTGCCGGCAGCCCGGTACCCCGAGGAGCGCCGTGACCGGCTCCAAAGCCCGCCTCATCCTCGCCAGCGCCTCCCCGCGCCGCCAGGCCCTGCTCACGCGGGCGGGGATCGCTTTCGAAGCCATCCCCGCACACATCCCGGAGGCGCCTCAGCCCGGCGAGCGCCCGTCGCAACTCGTGCGCCGCCTGGCGCACGGGAAGGCCCTGGCCGTAGCGGCGCGCCTTGCGCCACACGACGCTCGCTGGATCCTGGGCTCGGACACCGTGGTGGTGCTAGCCGGCTGTATCCTTGGCAAGCCCCGCGATCCGGAGCATGCGGTGGCGCTCCTGCAGAGTCTGACCGGCCGCACGCACCGGGTACTCACGGGCGTGGCGGTGTTGGAGCCCGGCGGGGGCCAAAGCCACGTCACCCACGTCTAGAGTCGCGTGGTGATGGGCCCCGCCGACGAGGCGTGCATCCGCCAGTATGTGGCCGGGGGAGAACCCCTCGACAAGGCCGGCGCCTATGCCTTGCAGGGCGAAGGCCAGCGTTTCGTCCAAGCTGTGGAGGGCAGCCGGAGCAATGTGATCGGCCTGCCGCTGGAGGAAACCCTGGCCTTGCTGCAAGCCGCCGGGCTTCCCATGCAGCCATGAAACACATGCAACGGCTCAGCGGGAGCTCCTAGGCGTGCGCATCGCGGAGCGCTACGAGGCAGTCCAGACGCGCATTGCCCAGGCGGCGACACGCGCCGGGCGCAGCCCGACGGAGATCACCCTGGTCGGGATCGCCAAACATCATCCCGCCGAACAGGTGGTGGAGGCGGTCGCGGCGGGTCTCACCCATGTGGGCGAGAACTTTGCCCAGGAGGCGCGTGAAAGGCTTCCGCGGGTTCAGGCGCTGTTGGCCGAGCGCGGCCTCGCTCTGCCTCGCTGGCATTTCGTGGGGCGGCTGCAGCGCAACAAGGCCCGCCTCGTCGCGGGGCTGGCCGACTGTGTGGAGTCCGTGGATCGCGAGAGCCTGGCGGTCGCCCTCGATCGCCACGCGGCCGCGGCGGATCGCATCCTCGAAGTCTGCCTGCAGGTCGATCTCAGCGGCGAGCCACAAAAGGGTGGCGTCGCTGTCGAGCAGCTGCCGGAGCTGCTGCGGGCCGTGGCAGCGCTGCCGCAGCTCCGTCCCGTGGGCCTGATGGGCGTTCCTGCGGCCCACCCGGATCCCGAGCAGGCGAGGCCTGCCTTTGCGCGCCTGCGGGCCCTGCGGGAACGCTTGTCTTCCACGCCGGAAGGCCACACCCTCCAAGCGCTCTCGATGGGAATGTCCGCCGACTTCGAGGTGGCCATCGAAGAGGGGGCCAGCTGGATCCGGGTGGGCACCGCGCTCTTCGGGGCGCGAGAATCCACCACGAAGCTCCCGGCGGAGCCTTCCGACACGCGGAGTACGCAGGGCAACAAGGAGTGAGCATGAGTGAAGCATGGGCAGCACTGCGGGTGGGCCTTGTGGGCGCAGGAGCGATGGGCGAGGCGCTGGCCTCGGGCATGGTCACCGCCGGCGTCCCGGTAGACCACGTGCGTTCGGCGGATCCCGACCCGCGTCGCCGCAAGCACCTGGAGGAGCGCCTCGGCATCACCACCGGCGCGGACAACCGCGAGCTCGTAGAGGCCTGCGACGTCGTCGTGCTGGCCGTGAAGCCGGGCCTTGTCGAAGCGGTGCTGGCCGGCCTGGGGGGCCCCGCCGACACGGCCCTGGCGCGGCCTCTGTGGATCTCCATTGCGGCGGGCGTGGGCCTGGCAAAGCTCGCGGCCGGGCTCCCGCCGGAGGCCCGGGTGATCCGTGCGATGCCGAACACCCCCGCCCTGGTCGCGGCGGGCGCCACCGCCTTTGTCGCCGGCGCTGCCGCCACCCCACAGGATCGCGCCACGGCGCGCCGCCTCTTCGAGTGCGTCGGCGTCGCCTGGGAGGCTCCGGCAGAAACGCTGCTGGACGCCGTCACGGGCCTCTCCGGCAGCGGCCCGGCCTATGTCTTTGTCTTCCTCGAGGCCTTGGCGGACGCGGGCGTGCGCATGGGCCTGCCCCGAGAGGCCGCAGCGACCCTGGCCACCCAGACGGTGCTGGGCGCGGCTCAGCTGGCCCAGCAGAGCGGCCGCCACCCTGCGAGCCTGAAGGACCAGGTCCCCTCCCCGGGCGGCACCACCATCGCCGGACTGGAACGCCTGGAGGCCGGTGGCCTGCGGGCCGCCATCCACGAGGCCGTCGCGGCCGCGACCCAGCGCTCGCGGGAGCTCGGCGAGTAGGCTCACACCCGCTGCGGAATTTCCCTCAAGCCCACGGCACCTTGGACCGATCCCTGCCTGTGGGAGAGGGAAGCCCCATGCGACTCACGCCGCTCGACATCCAGAACCACCGCTTCAGCCGCCGCCTGCGCGGCGTGGATCCTCTGGAGGTCGAAGGTTTCCTCCAGCTGATCAGCGAAGACTACGAGGTACTGGTGCGCCAGCGCGATGCCCAGGCCGAGCAGCTTCGCGTCCTGGAAAGCCGCGTAGAGGACTTGTCTCGGAATGAAAAACTCCTTCAAGAAACGATAGTTACCGCCAAGGCATTAAGCGATGACCTGAAAAAGACCGCCCTCAAGGAATCCGAGGTCATGATCGCCCAGGCAGAGGTCAAGGCGGAGAAGCTCCTGGAGGCCTCGCATCGGCGCGCCGCCCGCCTGGCGGAGGATATCCGCGAGATGAAGGCCCTGCGCACCCGGCTGGCCGACGCGCTGCGCGAAACGCTCCAGACCCACCTCGCCCTTGTCGACACCCTGACCGAGGTCGATGCGGCCGATCCCTTGCAGGACAGAGTGGCCTATCTGGCCCCACGGAGCTCTTCGCGAGAGGCTTGACCGCGGCCCACCCGCGCCGATGCTCCATGGAAATGGCGAAGAAAGTGCGGAGTTCACCGGGCATTGGCCTATGGATTCACGTCACGCCGCGGGCCCGCCGCCCTGGCGTGGGTGGGCAGCGGGGGGACGCCTTGTGCGTCGCCGTGCAGGCCCCGCCCGTGGACGGCAAGGCGAACGCGGCGTGTGTCGCGGCCCTGGCGGCAGCCTTCGGCGTCCCGAAGGCCCGCGTGCAGCTCGACCCCGCGGCGCGCGGCCGGCGCAAGCGCGTACAGATCCTGGGAGAGCCGGCCGTTCTCAAACAGCGTCTCAGTGAGCTGGCAGGACCGGGAGGTCTGGGATAACTACCCCCGCGCCAGCGCAAACATCCGAGGTTCCCGCAAATGCCGGTCTATGAGTACGAGTGCAAGGGCTGTGGCCACGAGTTCGAGAAGCA
>Ga0114931_10001226_pt1 | contig 32672 bp, 6 predicted proteins | sample 2SBtaG_FD_89579 | JGI IMG/M metagenome (GOLD analysis project Ga0114931, IMG submission 89579) | Deep subsurface microbial communities from Kolumbo volcano to uncover new lineages of life (NeLLi) - 2SBTROV14_V59a metaG | ecosystem: Environmental > Aquatic > Marine > Volcanic | place: Kolumbo...
CCAGGATCCTGGACATGCGCGGCGTGGAGGGAGGGCGACGGCCGTGCCGTGACGGGCACATGCGAGTCCCCATATGCCGGGCCATGCTACACAGCCGGCGGGCACTTTGCCAGACCCGGCCGTGTACCCGCAGCGGGAGGTCGAGGGTGCAGCTACTCCGCCGTGCCCTCGGAACCGGGATTGCCGAGGACGCTGTCGAGCACCGCCATGCGGACATAGACCGCCCCGCGGGCCTGTGCAAAGTAGGCGTTGTGGGGGCTGTCGTCCAGGTCCAGGCTCAGCTCGCGGATGCGCAGGCGGGGATGGAGGACCATGGCATCGGCCTTGAGCAGGCTGATCCCCTCCAGACGGTCCATGCGCGAGATCTCCGGGGGATTGAGCATGTGACTGTAGACCACGTCCTGCCGGGGCAGCTCCTCCTTCAGGCAGTCGAGGAGGGTCTTCTCCGGATGGGCCTCCGCAGCGACCTCGATGCGCAGCCCGGCCTCCTCCAGCTCCTCGCGCTGACCGGGGGCGAAGATCTGGGCGGCACGCCCGAAGATCGTGATCCGGTCGATGGCCTGGGGGAAGAGCCTCAGGCCCAGCAGGAGGCTGCGGATGGTGCGGGTGCGCCAGGGTTCACCGAAGATACCGATACGCAGCCGCTGCTCGGGTGGGACCGTCTCGGCCAGGAGATCGGGGCGCCACTTGAAGATGGTGTAGAGGTCCACAACGGCCTGGGTGGGATTCTCGTGGGTGCCGTCACCGGCGTTGATCACCGGAACGCGGAAGTCCTCGAGCATCTCCGCGAAGCTCTCCGGGTCGCGGGTGCGCAGGGTGACCACGTCGCCATAGGTGTTGAACATCTCCACCAGCTCGGTGAGGTTGACGTCCAGTGCGCCGGTCCCCTGGAGATGCTCGTTGATGGACATCACCCGGATGCCGAGGTGCAGGGCGGCGCTCTCGAAGGACAGACGGGTCCGGTTGTTGGGCTGGTCGAGGAAGGCGCTGATCACGATACGCCCCCGGCACCCGGCGGAGGGGGCGCTCTCCTTGGCCTCGTAGCAGGCGGCCAGTCTGAACAGCTGGAGGACAATATCGCGCGACAGGTGGCGTACCGAGAGGATGTGCCGGCCATAGAGTTGGTCGAGGGTCTCCGGCTGGTCCGGGATCTCGTCGAACAGCCGGCGGGCCCGCTCCGGCTGGGCGACTTCGTGTTCCTGGAAGCGGGGGGTCTTCCTTGGGGCGGGAAGCTCTGTTGGGCTCATATAGGTATCCTCTGTGAAGGTCTGTGGACTCTATAGAATCTGCACACTGTCCTGGATACAGCTTAACCGATGGTCGGGGCTTTGGAAATCGCCACCGGCTTGCCCCGGAGCCCGTTATCGACCGGTGCCGGGCGGGGAAATACGTGTTTTTGATGACCCAGATCAAAGACGGGCCTGCCTGCTCGCAGTACCGTATTTCGGGCCTGCGCAACGCGGTCAGGGGCGACCCGGTCCTGGCTGGGGATGCCCGCCCCGCAGATCAGCAATAGACCTGTCGCACCGGGCATTGCGGTCTCCAGGTCTCCGGGCGCATGGCGGCGTTGAAAATGCCTGTCATACACATGAGATGGCTACGTTGTCCGCCTTGTCCTGCACCCGGGTCCAGGCCTCCTGAGGGCCGAACTACCCCGTGCGGCAGATATACGGCTCAATTTCCGGCAAGCAAGAGAAGGGGACAACGATGGATATCAATCTGGCAGACGTTACGATCCATATCGACGAGACACTCGAGCCCGCCAAGCGGCACGCACTCGTGGACCAGGTTCGTGAGGTGAACGGCGTGGTCGGGGTGGGCTATCACGACGACAAGCCCCACCTCATGATCATCGAGTACGATCCGGACAAGACCAGCTCTGCCGAGCTCCTGCAGACAGTCAAGGCCCAGGGCGTGCACGCGGAGCTGATTGGCCTCTGAGGCAGGGCTGCGGCACTCAGTCCACGAAGCGCACCGAACAGCGCAGCCCGGCCGCGATCCTGTGCCCGGGGTTGGGCAGCTCGAGCTCGACGCCGAAGGTGCCACTGGCCGCGTCGACCACATGGTCGACAGCGGTGACCGTAGCGCGGTGTAGCGTGGCATGGGGCGCCAGGGGCATGACCTCGGCCACCATGCCGCGGTGGATCTCACCCAGGCGTGCCACCGGCACGATGATCTCCACCCGCAGGGGGTCGACCTGTGCCAGACGAACGATGGGGTGGTCCTTGACCGACTCGCCGGGGGCCAGCAACAGCTCCATGACCACGCCGTCTATGGGGCTGGTGAGGGTGCGCAAGCGCAGGGCCGTCTGGGCGCGGTGGAGCTCCAGTCGGGCCACCTTGAGCTCCTGGCGCGCCTGGCGCAACCTGAGCTCGGCCTGCACCACATCCGTGTCGGCCTTGTCCTTGTCCTCGAAGGAGATGGCCTTGTTCTTGTAGAGTTCCTGAACCCGGGCCCGGCGGCGTTCCGCGAAGCCCTTGTTGACCTTCTGTTCCTCGATGAGGGCATCGCGGTTCGCCCGGCTCCGGGCCAGCGCCACGGCCACCCTCTCGATGTCCGACTCGAGTTGCGCCAGGGGCTGCCCACGGACGACCTCGTCCCCCCGCTCCACCCGCATTTCCTCCAGGACCCCCTCCTGGCGGGTGCTGACCTCGGTGACCCGGTAGGGCTCGATCAGGCAGTCGAAACCCTCGAGCGCCTCGCCGGCACGGCCGCCCTGAGACGCCCCGAGCAGGCACATGGCAAGGCACCCGGCGCCGAGGCCTGTATCTCTGATCATCGGCAGACTCCCTGTGTGATACCCGGGCCGGCCGCCACGACTACTCCACGCGCCGGGTGAAGGCCAGCGCCTCACCCATCCGTTCGTCGGCACGCAGCAGACCGCGCCGGATCCGCGCGTGGCGCCGCTCCGCCGCCCGCTGTGCGGCCGCCGTGACCCATCGGCTCAACCACCCGGACAGCGCCCGGTCCCCGCGCAGCAGGGCCTGGACCACGGGCACCAGCCCCGCTGGACCATAGACCGTAAAGAGCTCGTCTTCAAGAGACAGGAAGGCGCAGTAGCTCCCCGGATCCCCCTGCCGCGCACAGCGTCCGAAGAGCTGGCGATCGATGCGGCCCGCCTCGTGGCGCTCGGTCGCCAGCACATGCAGCCCACCGAGGGCCACCACGGCCCCGTCGAGTCGGATATCCGTACCGCGCCCGGCCATGTTGGTGGCGACCGTGATCCGCCCGCGCCGGCCTGCCTGCTCGATGATCTCCGCCTCCTGCTCGTCCTGACGGGCATTGAGCACGCAGTGGGGCAGACCGGCCCGGCTGAGCAGGCCGCTGAGGTGCTCCGAGGCGCCCACCGAGCGGGTCCCCACCAGGATGGGCCGCCCCTGCTCGTGCAGCGCCCGGATGGCCGAGACCACCGCCACCCACTTCGTCCCGGTGTCCCTGAACAGGCGCTCCCCCCGGGCGTGTCTGCGCAGCGGGCGGTGGGGCGGCACCCGCACCGTGCGCAGACGGTACACCGACCACAGCTCGTCGGCGACCTCCTGGGCGGTGCCGGTCATGCCCGCCAGGCGCAGATAGCGGCGAAAGAACCTCTGATAGCTGATCCGGGCTAGGGTCTCCTTGTGCGCCGAGACGGCCACCCCCTCCTTGACCTCGATGAGCTGATGCAGGCCCCGCTCCCAGGAGCGGTCGGCCATCACCCGGCCGGTGAACTCGTCGATGATCTGGACCCGACCGTCCTTGAGCAGATAGTGGCGATCCCTCGCGAACAGGTGCTCCGCCACCAGGGCCTGGCGCACCAGTTCCTCCCGCCGCCTGCGACCGCGCCAGATGCCACCCAGCGGCGCGCCGGCCGCCTCCAGGCGCCGCCTCCCCCCATCGGTCAGGCGCACCTCCCTGTCCCGGGTCTCCACCAGATAGTTGGCCCCCAGACTCAGGCCCCGCGCCAGCGCCAGTGCCTGCTCGAAGCTCCGGCGCTGGTCCTCGTTGCCTCCCGGCCTGGAGATGATCAGGGGCGTCCTCGCCTCGTCGATGAGGACACTGTCGGCCTCGTCCACGATGGCGAAACACAGGCCCCGCAACAACAGCGACTGCAGACGTGGGCGCTCGGTGCACAGGGCCTCGACCTGGAGCCGCAGGGGGCTGGTCACACCGGCCAGGGTGAGCCGGTCCTTGAGATAGTCGAAGGCCAGCTGCTTGTTGGAGCAATAGGTGATGTCGCAGGCATAGGCGCGGCGCCGCGCCTCGGCATCCATGCCCTCGGTGATCGCACCCACGCGCAACCCCAGGAAGCAGTAGATCGGTCCCATCGCCTCGGCATCACGGGTGACCAGATAGTCGTTGACCGTGACGATATGGACCGGGATCCCGGCCAGTGCCGCCATGCACGCCGGCAGGGTGGCCGTGAGGGTCTTGCCCTCCCCGGTCTCCATCTCCGCCAGCATGCCCCGGAGCAGGATCCAGCCCCCCACCAGTTGCGCATCGTAGTGGCGCATGCCGCAGCTGCGCCCGGCCACCTCGCGCACCAGGGCAAAGCCCTCAGCGACCAACTCGCGGCTCAGCCCTTCGGCAGGCAGCCGCAGGCGCAGGGCCCCGGCCCGGGAGCGGAGTTGTGGATCCGATTCCTCCGCCAGCACCGCCCCCCACCGGTTCACCGCCCCCACCAGGTGGGTGCATCTCCGCACCCCGCTCCCGGTCAGGCGCCTCGACAGGGCCACCGCGCCCACCCCCATGCGGTCGAGCACCCCGGAGCCTGGCTCGGCCCGCTCCGGGTAGGGTCCAATCACGACCCCCGGGCGCGCGAGCCCCTCAGACATTGAAACGCCTCAGAAAGAGCTGTCTCAGGCTGCGGTACCACTGTGCGGCCAGGGGCTCCAGACCGAGATCGAAGCGTACATGGACCCGCTGACCGGGGCGCAGCGGGACGGACTCGCCGAGGCGCAGATCCAGCTCGAAGATACGCTCCAGGGCCTTCCTCCCCTTGGGGTCCGTGGGGTCGGCAGGGATACGCCCTCCTCCCGCTGAGCCCAGTGCCGGGCTCGGCAGCTCGAAACGCCCGGCGGGGACGAAGCGGACCACCCGCGCCGGGAGGGGATGGATCTCCCAGTCCGCGATCAGCGCCTCCACGGCCTGCAGGCGGCTGCGTACCAGACCGACCTCGTCCTGGGTCACCGAGACCCGCACCGTCGCCGTCCCGGCATCGATCACGTAGCCGATGAGTGCCCCCTTCCTGAGATATCGCCCCGCGAGGTCATGGGCCCCGGGGACCACCAGCACCCCGTCTGCGGGGCTGTGGACGGTCAGGGCGGCCAGACGCTGACGGGCCCGGTCGAGGTCGAGACGCACCGCCTTGAGCTCCTCGCGGGAGATCGCCGCGCGCACCCGGTCTTCGACCTGCTGTGCCGTGATCCGGGCCTCCAGCTCCCGAATCCGGGCCTCCAGCACCTGCACGCGTGCGCGCAGCAGGGGATCGTCCAGCGAGACCACCGCCTCTTCGGCGTGGACCTCACTGCGATCCGCTACCAGCAGGCCCTGCACGAAGCCCTCGGTGGCGGCCCGCACCTGGCTCTGTTCCGGCACCCAGACCACCCCCTGGGCCCGTGCCGTCAGCGGGACCGGCAGCCACAGCACCGGCAGGAGCAGGAGCAGGGTGATCCCGACACTGATGGCGACGGCCCGCATGCGGTGGGGCAGGACATGGGGGTCGGTGAACAGGTCGTGCACGGACTTCCCAGCCGGCACGAGTAGACCGGTGGTGAGGGCCCACAGGGCCAGGACGACCCCCAGACCGAAGAACTTCTGGGCGACGAACAGGACGATGACCGCCATGATGAACATCCGGTAGACGAAGGCCGCGATGCCATAGGCCACGAACCAGCCCCGTTCCCCCGGTGCCATGGCAGGACAGTCGAGCTCCTTCACCCCGAGCAAATAGCGCTTGAACAGGTAGCCCAGATAGCGGTTCGCCCGGGTGCCCAGGTTCGGTATCTCGAGGGCGTCGGCCAGGATGTAGTAGCCATCGAAGCGCAACAGGGGATTGCCGTTGAACAGCAAGGTGGAGACCCCGCCGATGAGCATCACGTTGTAGGCCAGGGTGCGTGCGACCCCGGACCCCATGTCGACCCACAGGATCAACGCCACCGAGGCCAGAAAGAGTTCGACTACGATCCCGGCCGCGGCGACCAGCATCCGCTTGCGCTTGTCGGGGAAGGCGGTGGCCGCAGAGGCATCGACATAGGGCACCGGCATGAAGACCAGGAACATGATACCCATCTCGTGGACCTCTCCGCCCCAGCGCTTGACGGCGAAGCCGTGACCGAACTCGTGGACCGCCTTGACGGCGGGATAGATCAGCCACAGCAGGAAGAGGTTGTGCGGGGCCAGCACCCGGTCCGAGACGTCCGCGGTGAGGTCGGTCCAGTGCGACCCCGCCAGGAAGGACGCCCACAGGACCACCCCCAGCCAGATCAGGGCACCGATCCCGCTGTACAGGGGCCGGATCAGGGGCAGCCAGAAGTCCAGGAAGCGGTCCGGGTCGAACAGGGGGATGCGGATCGACAGCGGACTCCACAGGCGCCGCTTCCATTTCAGCCCCTCGTGGCGCTGGTAGCGCTTGAACAGGGCCTGACTGTCGGGGCTCACGTCGCAGCGCAGGACATCGAAGGAATCCAGTTTCGCCAGCAGCTGGATCACCTCGTCCTGGGTCGGCGCATCGTCGCCCAGATGTTCCACAGCGGCGTCCCAGATCTGCTGCACAGTCCGCCGCCCGTCCATCATCCCGATCAGGTTGTGGGCCACGGGCGTGAAGCGATGCGCGCGACCGGTGGCCTGATCCTGGATCAGGAACCATACCGCCCCCCGGTAGCTGTGGCGATGGAGCCGGGTGTGGGGACGCAGCCGAGGTCTGAGTCCGGCGACCCGATACCAGGAGGGACTGAACAGGGTCGCGTTCACCGGGTCACCACCGCGACCACAGCCACAGGCGCAGCCAGGCGATCGCCCGGTGGGTCCCGATCCAGGCCAGGCGGCGGCGCTCGATGTCGACCTTGGCGACCCCCTCCATGCCGGGTCTGAGGAGCGCCATGGGGGCCTCCGGCCCGGGCCGCTCACCGGGGTTCGTCGCGAGCTGCCGCGCGGGTGCGCCAGGGCGGGCTGCCGTCACCGCGTCGCGCCACCCGATCGGGTGAGGATCCGACAGGGCATGCCCCGGACCTTTCCCGGCGGGGGCCTGGGGAGCCGGCCGGTCCAGCCGGGCCTCGACCTGGAAGTAGTTGCGTCCACCCTCGGTCAGCGATACCGGGGTCAGCTTGACGACCTCGAAGGGAAAGCGGGTATTGGGCAGACCCTCCAGGGCCAGCTGCCCGCGCTGGCCCACCGCGATCCGGGAGACGTCCCGTTCGTCGACCTCGAGGATCACCCGGTACCCCTCCAGGGGTGCGACCTCGAACAGGACCTCCCCGCGGGAGACCGGAGAGCCCAGGCGCTGACTCAGGTCGCCGCTGACCACGACACCACCGAAGGGGGCCACCAGGCGGGTGCGGACGAGCTGCTCGTCGATCAGTCCGAGCTGGGCCTTGGCCTGGTCGATCTGCGCACCCAGGATCCGCACCCGGGCCCATTCATGGGTGGCCAGGGCCTGACTGTACTCCCGCTCGCGTTGTATCCTCTGGCTGGCCCACTTGACCCGTTCCAGCCGCAGGTCACGATCGTCCAGACTCGCCAGGAGCTGCCCCGCCTCGACGATGTCGCCGGCCCTCACCGGGGCCTCCTCGATGTAGCCCTCCATGGGTGCGGTGACCACACGCTGGATCAGCCCCTCCAGGGTCGCTGCCGCCGTGACCCGGTAGGTCCCCTGGGCGAACCACAGAAACAGTCCCAGCGCCACCAGCGAGAACACCCCGGCCTTGAGGCCCAGGTGATCCCTGCCCACCAGGTTCCCCAGCTGGGTGCGCAGCGAGTCCCAGGCCTTGGCGTAGAGCCAGCGGTCGTCCCTGCGCCGCGCCTCCAGCGCCGGCCCGAGGAGGGCCGCGATCCGGGCACAGGTCTCAACGGTATCCCCCTCGAAGACCACGCCGGGAGGTCGTTCCAGGGTCATCGCACCCAGCACGCGACCGTTCACACTCAGCGGCACGGTGCACAGGGAGATGCCGCCCTGGTGGTGGGCCAGCTCGGCGTGAGAGCGCGTCAGCTGCGGCGTCTCCCCCCGGGGGGGATAGACCACCACGTCCTGCTGATCGACCGCCTCCTCCATGGCCTCGGCCACCAGGCGCATCACACCGCTCCTGCGGTCGAAGTCGGCGCTGTGGGACAGGGCCTCGACCCGGATATGGCGACCGCGCAGGAACCCCAGGCTCACCCGTTCGCACTCGAGCCGGCCCGCCAGCTCGGTCGCCACCGCCGTGGCGGCGCCGCGGAAACGCTGGTGTTCGAGACACACCGCCAGCAGTTCCACCACCGTCGCCAGTTGGTCGCGGCTGCGGGCCTCGTGACGACGCACCAGGACCTCGATCCAGGCGGTGGCCCACTGAAGCTGGCGCATGACCGAGCGCCGGGCGGTCTCGGGCCGGCGCGCCGTCTCGATGGCGACCACGCCGTGGAGACGCCCGTCCACGAGGATGGGGTAGGCGAAGCCCTCGGTGGCATGGGAGGGCCCCCGGACCACTCCGCGCCGCGCCTCCATGGCGGACTCGGCCACCGCACTCAGGGCCTCGGCGCCCTGCGACTGCGGTGGCCAGAAGGCGACCGGGGCGAAGGGCCCCCGCTCGGCCTCACCCAGCACCACCACCCCCAGGCCGACGCCGGGGATGATCCGGCACACCAGTGCCAGCCAGGCCGCCGCAAAGGACTCCTGCGTGGAGGCCTCGCTGAAGCGGGCCCACAGGGCCGGATCGAGATAGGCATCCTCCCCCAGCGCCACCACCTCCGACTGCGCCGGCGTGCATCCCTGGCCCTCTGATGAGGGCCCATCCCGCCCCGCGTCGACGTGCTCTATGGGCATATCGCGCCGTCAGACCGCTGGAGACGGTCCAGCCGTCCAGTCGATCCGTTGCGTGCCGTCCGGGGGCTGGGTCACCTCCTGATCGCTGACCCAGTCCACCAGGGGGTTGATGGCCTGCCCCTGGGTACCGCTCGGCCCGGCCGTCTCCACCGCCAGCCAGTCCTGCGCCCCCTCCGCGGGCTGCAGGCTGACCGTCGTCGCGGCCGAAGGCCTCACGGTGGCCCGGCTGGCCGGCGGTGGAGCCACAGCGACCGGTTCGCTGCCGGTGGAGATCTGCGCTCCCGTATCGCCGGTCGGCGAGGGCCGAGGCGATGTCGCCGGGGGATTGACCGCAACCTCCAGGGCATCCAGCCCCTCGGCCCCGGCAGGGTCCGTGACCCGGACCACCACCTCGTATCTCCCTGGCTCCCGGTAGATGTGGCTCCCTGCGACCGGGGTATCCCCTGGGGCATCGGCCTCCAGCTTCTCGATCTCGCCGTCCCCCCAGCTGATGGTGGCGGTGTGGGTATCGAGCAGGCCGGGATCGGTGAACTCCAGCGGGACCGTTATCGGTGTCCCGAAGGCCACCTCCTGGTCTGGCCCGGCATCGACCGTGGGTGCCACGTTATCGACCGTGGAAAGAAAGCTCGCGGTGGCCTCGGCCCCGTCGTCGTCGGCCAGGGTGAGGGTCACGGAATAGCTGCCATCGTCCCCATAGACATGGCGGGCGGAGACGAGCCCCGGCCCGAGGACCTCCCCTATGGGCCCCAAGGCGGGCTCGACGAGCGCTCCAGGCTCCACGATGCCATCGCCCCAGTCGACGGTGACGGTATGGGTATCGCCCAGGCCCGGATCGGTGAACGAGACCTCCTGGAACACGGTGCCGACGAGCACAGGTGCGCGACTGAGGGGGTTGTCACGGCCCAGTATGAGGGGTGCCCCCTCGGGCAGGGAGACGTCTTCCCCGGCACTCAACAGCGGCGGGCGGTTGCCCACGCCGACCACGAAGCGGTCTGTGGCCGACCCGCCGTCGCCGTCGCTGAGGGTCACGACCACCGTGAACTCCCCGTCGTCGGCGTAGACGTGCTCCGCCCTGACCACCCCGGCCCCGTCCTCCTCGGCCAGCTCGGGAAGTTCGGTGACCAGCCCGTCGCCCCAGTCGATCATGGCGCTGTGGGTGTCCAGGGTCCCCGGGTCCGAGAAGGACAGCGCGAGATCCAGCACCTCGCCCTCCGCGAGCGTCCGGTCCGCCTCCGGCAGCAGGACCGGCGCCAGATTGGCCACCTCCACGGTGATCCGGGCGGGATAGGCCGTGTGAGCCCGCTCGGTGTCGGAGACCGACAGGTAGGCCGTGTAGGTCCCGTCGTCCTGCGGGGTGAAGCCGAAGGCGGGCCCGGTGCCAGCCCCGATGAACGCCCCGTCCGGGTCGGCCACACGCCACCCGTAGGCGAAGGGTGGGGTCTCCCTGCCCAGGGCATCCACCACCGTAGGGGTGAGGCTCACCGCCTCACCCTCGCTCAGCTGCGCTGCCGGTCCCATGTCGATGTCGGCCACCAGGAGGTTGCCGAAGTCGAGGTCCGTGGCGATGTCGCCTGGGACCTCGAAGAGGACGGGCTGCACCCCGAGGGCCCCCCCCTGGGGGGCGGGGGTCGGGCCGGTGGTGGGGCTCCAGCCCGGCGGGGGGATCTCGCCCACCAGATAGGATCGGTCGCGCCCACTGGCGGTATTGCCGTTGCCCTCGAAGCCCAGCGCCCCGGGCAGTACCTCATCGGTGCCCGTGCGCACCACCACCCCGTTGCCGAAGGTGGTCTGGTGCAGGCGCGCCACCGTGGTCTCACCCCCTGCGAACAACTGGATATCCGCCCCTGGGCGGGTAGCGCTCAACTGGATCCGGCCATCCACCAGCTCGGCCTTGGCCTCGCCATCCAGGCCACCGGCGGCGATGCGCTCGTTGAGCAGCTCGACCAGCTCTGAGGGGCCGCCGAGCCCCGCCACGTCCTCGGGCTGCAGCTCGAGCGTGACGCGGCCGATCGCGCGCGCCGAGACGGCCGTACCCTCGGCCGTGATCTCGCTGAGCTGGATCTCGAGGGAGGGCACCCGGGTACTGACCGTGGTGGTGACCAGCTCTCCGGCCTCCACACTGCGTCTGATGCCGCCGTCCGGTTCCCCTACTGGATTGAGGGCGCGGGCGATCAGCAGCGGCACCTCGCGCAGCGGCTCGACCACGGCCGAGGTGCGGGCCGCGAAGCCCAGGGCCCCCTCGCTATCCCGCTCGGCGATGCCCTCCTCGTGGGTCGTGCCATCCGGGAGCCGTGCGCGCTCGGCCACAGTGGTGCGCACGGTCGCGGCGACCTCCAGGGCCTGCAGCTCACTGGAGACGAACATCAGTTGGCCGCCCCTGGGATCGACGGCGACCTCCACGATCTCGGCGAGGCGGGACTCCAGGAGCAGGGCATTGAGGTCCCGTACCAGCTCCTCGACAGAGCGGTTGTCCGCGGTCTCCTCGGCGCTCAGTTCGATCTGGCCGGAGACCTTCTCCTGTCCCCGGGGATCGAAGCGGCCCTGGAGATCGAAACGGGCCACCGTGGTCGTGATCGTGCTCGCCGCCAGGCTGCCGCTCTCCTCCACCACCCGCGCCCCGCCGTCCACGGGCAGGGGCTGGTCGGCCCTCAGTACGGGCGGGGCGAGGGGGACCGGATCGACGAAGGGGAGACCCCTGATGGCGTAGTCCCCGTTGATGTCGGTGTAGCTGCCGGGCTCGTCTTCACCGGGGACGCCGTCGCCGTTCAGGTCCACGAACACCCGTATACCCTCGAGGGGCGGCTCCGCCTCGTCACGCACCCCGTCCGCGTCCAGGTCGTTCCACTTGCTGCCATAGAGGGCATTGGCGCCACTGCTGAAGTCGAAGCGGATCTCGTCGCGGCGCCCCAGGGGATCGCTGGGATCCCCCCGACCGTCACGGGCGATCACCTGGATGGTCGAGGTACCGGAGAATCCCGGATCGGGCGTGATCTGCAGGTTGCTCTCGTCGAGGAGGCGGACCGTGACCTGGGGGTCGTCACTGAAGGCCTCCACGAGCCGCGGCTCTCCGTTGGTGTCCCTGACGTCGATACGCACCGGCCCGGCGACGCGCGTCGCACCGACAGGCGACCCGTCATTGCCGTTTCCGGAGCCGTCGCCCACCCGCGGCTCACCCCGCTCGCCGAAGCGCCAGTAGCCGGCCAGACCCGCCTCGTCGCCGGCCAGGCTGCGGTTCATGGCATCGCGGATCGCGGGCTGGGTGCGGACCGTGGTCCACACCCGGACCTCGTCGATCTCTCCCTGAAAGCCCTGGTTGAAGAGCTGACGGTGGCCTATCTGGAGATTGTTCGCCTCTGGGTGGACATCCCCGATCGCCCCGCTCCCCGTGAAATAGTGGACCAGCTCGCCGTCGGCGTAGGTCCGCACCGCACCCTGCTCATAGCTCACCGCAATGTGGGTCCACTCGTCGAGCGGTGCCACATAACCGGTATCGATCCAGGTCCAGCCGGGACTGGCATTGGCGAAGGCCCAGCGGATGGTGCCATCGGCAAAGCGCGCGACCTCGTACTCGCCCTCCTTGTTGACGATGATGCCCCCCTGGCTGGCATGGCCTCCCGGGCCCGTCGGGCGTATCCAGGCCTCCATGGTGAGCGCGGTCGAGGCCTTGAGAGAGGCCGAGGGAGGGATGTCGATACGGTCGTTACCGTCGAAGGCAAAGGCCGACGGCGTACCTGCCTGGGGGGGAATTGCTGCAATGGCCGGGGCCTCGTTCGGGCTGAACTCCACGTCCGGCCCCACACCCAGGTCTGCACCGAAGCCGAGTGCCTGTCCGCCCTCTACGCGCAGGGAGGCCAGCCCGGCGTCGTTGATCGCAAGGTGCAGTCGATCGCCGGCGACGCCCAGGGCCACGGCGTCCGCGGCCAGCCCCTGCGCAACCAGTGCCCTGGAGATCTCCGTCTGGATCTGGCGCGCCAGATCCCCCAGACCGGCGTTGGTCAGGGTCTCCACCTGGGGCAGGGAGACGACTATCCGGACGGTCTCACCCGATGCCCTGCCCAGACTCAGACTGAGCACCAGATCCCCGTTGAGCTCCCCGTTCACGGGGCCGGCCTGCGAGGCGGGCAGACCCGCATGCCGCGCCCGCGCCTCCAGTTGCGGGATGAAGTCCTCATGGGCACGATTGTCCAGGGGATTATCCGTGAGCGTCAGCAGCCTGAGCTGTGGGAGCACGGGATCGATCCTGCGCAACATCGCCCCGTCGGCCGCGACCAGGCCACCGCGGGCCTCACGGATCAGTATATCGACCGCCGGGCTGTCGGCATTGGTATCGTCGGGTGCGACCGAGATGGTGCCAATGGTCTCCCACGGCCGGCCCCCGAAGACCAGATCGTCCGGGGCGCTGCGCTGATCCAGATTCACGGTCAGTCCCGGCGGGCGCACATAGAGGACCTGTCCATCGTCCAGGGTCTCCACCGAGCCCGCGAACTCCACCGCGACCGGGCCCGTGCCCCGGACGGCGCTGACGCTGAACCGCTGGGCGTCCTCTGGGACCAGCAGGGCATAGACTGCAAAGGGGTCCAGGGTCGTCACGGGATCGGGCTGGCCGTCGCCACCGAAGCGCAGGTCCTCGGCAAAGCCGCCGCTCAACAGCCCCGCCTTGGCACCCACCGAACCGATCCGCAGGGCCGGGGCATCGAAGGCCTGCGCCGTGAGATTGGCCATCAGCACCAAGTCGTAGCCCGCGAAATCCGGAATCAGGCCCTGAATCCCCTGATCGGCCCGGATCACCGCCAGCCCAGTCCTCTCGGGGGCCGCCTCGAAGAGGGCCTCCGACAGGAGGGCCTGGGCATCCAGGCCCAGCAGACCGAAGGCCTCCGCCCCGCCCACGAGCCCCGGCAGCAACGGGGTCTGGGCAGGCTCCTGGCCCAGGACGACGAAGGGATTGTCGGCCACGGGCCCGGGGAGGCGCTCGGTATTCGCCTGGATCAGGGGCACCAGGGAGGGAGTGAACGGCGACCCGAGCCCCCCGTCCGGGAGGCCCCCGGACCCCACGATGGTAGCGAAGGACTGGATCGATCCGGCATTGGACTCCACTACGAAGCGCCCCGGCCCCCCAGACAGCCCCCCCGAGCCGCCGCTGGCATCGACCCGCCCCCCAAGGCTGTCCACCACCGTGCCCGAGAACTTCACCGTGCCGCCGGCCCCCCCGCCCCCCGGGCCCCCCGCACCACCCGATCCACCGGCGCCTCCGGCACCGCCGCGGGCACCGGCACCGCCCCGGCCGCCGTCGCCGGCCGGCGCCCCCTGTCCGGGTCTGCCGGGGCTGCCCGTCGCCCCGGCCCGGCCCGGCTCACCGCCCTCTCCGGGCCGACCGCCGGCGGCATCCCCACCACGGGCCAGAAACTGCGCATTCAGGATATCGATGCCGCCGCGGGCCACGATCTCCATGGCCCCCCCACCGGCACCCCCGCCCCCCCCCGGGCTCCCGGCACCGCCCGCACCGGCCCCAGCGCCCGCACCCCCGCTGCCACCGGCACCGCCCACGCCCCCCGGGCTGATCTTGAAGAGGTCGAACCGGGAGTCGCCTCCGGCCCCCCCGCCCCCCCCGGAGCCCCCGGAGCCACCACCGCCGCCGCCGGCACCGCCGCCACCACCACCACCGGCACCGGCCCCACCCCCGGAGAGCACGCCGCCGGAGGATGCATTCGTCCCCTGGCCCCCGAAGCCCCCGCTGCCCCCCTGGCCACCGGTCGCGCCGGTGCTGCTGCTCCCGGGGCCTCCGGGCCCTCCGTCGAAGCCGCTGCCCCCCCCCCCCGTGCCACCCGCCCGCCCGAGTCCGCCCCGGCCCCCGAAGCCCGCGGCGCCGGGACCACCGGCAGCGCCGCCGCCCGGCGCGTTGTTGAAACCCCCACTGCCCGCAGCCCCTGGGGCCCCCGCGGTCCCCCCGCTACCCGTGGATCCGGAGCCACTGGACAGACCACGCGAGCCCGGGGACCCGTCCCGACTCGCGAACAGGGAGACACTGCCCGGTCGGCCCCCGGCCCCGCCATTGCCCGGGACCCCGCCGATGCCACCCTGACCTGCACTGCCTCCCGCTCCACCGCTCCCCGGCACACCGCCGCCCGGCCCCGGATCCGCACCCACGGCCGAGAGCTCGAAACGGGCCTCGGGGTGGATGGTGACATCGTTCGCCACCACCAGCGACAACGGCCTCTGGCCGACCACCTCGATCGAGTCTCCGGGGATCTCCAGATCGCCCAGGACCAGGAAACGGGCCTTGCCGCTGGCATCGATCGAGGCCGTGAAGGGGGTCCCGTAGAGGGCCTCGACAAGGTCGTCGTCGCCGCTGATGGTCAGGGCGTCGGTGTCGATCACCACCGTGTCCCCGCCCTCGGGGGGCAGGGTGCCGGTCGGGGGCAGGACACCGAACAGGGGCAGGTCGCCGACGACCGCCGCCGTATCGGCCCCCTTGACCACCACGGTCACATCGTCGGCGCGCGCCGGCGAGGCCGGCCAGGTCAACAGGACCTCGTAGTCGCCCGGAGTGAGGCGGCTGAAGGTCCACCCGGCCTGAGTGGTGTCGTCGGCCCCGAACCGGAAGCGGTAGTCCCCCTCGAAGGCCCCGTCGCTGGGACGCAGGTTGGACAGCCATTCCCCGTCTGCATGGAAGGCGGCGTCCCCGTCGTCGACCACCCGCAGGCCGGCGAGCGCCTCGATATTGGCCAGGGCATTGCCCTCCAGGCGCAGGACCTGCAGCCGCTCCAGCCCGGTGAGGGGGCCCACTTCACGGATCTGCTGGCCCTTGAGGCTCAGCAACTCCAGGTCCGACTCCCCGCTCAGGGCCGCCAGATCGGTGATGGGGGCAGTGGTCCGCGGGTCGGAGACGGTGCCCGCATGGTCCAGGCTCAGGAAGCTCAGCCCGCGCTCACCGCCGCCCACCACCGCCCACTTGAGCTCGGGCACCTGCTCGAGGCGTACACCCCCCTGTGCCCCGTCATAGGACAGGCGCTGCAGCGCGCCCAGTTGCTGCAGGGGCCTGAGGTCGTCGGCGAGATTGAAGTCCAGGAGCAGATTCTCCAGATCCCGCAGGCCGACGGGGAAACCCCGGGTGTCCCCGCTGGACTCGGTGGCCGGGACCAGGCGCTCCAGCTCGCCGTTGCCGATCCGGTTTCCGGCCAGGTCCAGGGTCTGCAGATTGATGGCGTACTCCAGACCGGCCAGGCTCCGCACCCCCCTGCCCGCCGCGTCCAGACGATCGATCTGGGCCAGGTCGCTGGCCAGTATCCGCTGGCTGAAGGTGCCCGGCTCACCGAGGGACAGGTCCGTGCGCCGGCTGCCATCGGGCACATGAATCAGGAACTGGCCCTCCACGTAGGAGCGGGTCACCGGCAGCCCCAGGGCCTCGCCCAGGGCCACCCGCAGGGCGGGATCCTCGATGGCGATCCGGGCATCCACCGGGGGACCCTCGGGCGGGATGGTGCTCCGTTCCTCGGGCAGGCTCGGGGTGCGCCGCTCTGCACCCGGCGCGTCGAGGTCACGCACCTCCAGTGCCTCGGCGATGAATTCGTCGCGACCGCTGTCGCCCCACAGCCGGTCCAGCCCCTGGTTGCCCACGATCAGGTCGTCGCCGTCACCCCCGTGGATCTCGTCGCGGTCGGGGATGGGGTGGGTATAGCCCTGGATCGGTGCCCGGGTCTCGATGACGAAGGGGATGTCGCCCCCCGCCTGGCCACTGGGATCGTACACGCGGAGAAAATACTGACCCGCCTCGGTGGCCCGCAGGTCGATGATCGACCGACCGGTCTCGATGACGGTGCCGTCTGCCGCCAGCAGGTCCGCCACCAGGCCCGGTCGGGCCAGGTCCACGCGCAGCGCGGTACGACCCTCGGAGGCGGTACCGGCCAGGGCCAGGGTGAGCGGCTGAAGGCCGGTGGCGTTCTCTATGCGCACCGTGATCCGGGTGTCACCCCGGGCCAGGGCACCCCGGATCGCCGGGGTGACGTCCACCGCCACGGGCTCGGCACCGATCTCCGTCTCGACGGTCAGTGCGGCCCGGCGGCCGAGGTCCCCGGTGGTCACGACCTCGTCCCCCTCACCGGCCAGGACACTGACCTCGACGGGCACCCTGGGCGGAATGATCTGCTCGAAGGCACGGGTCCCGGCATCGGTCCCGTCGCTCACCCACAGACGCCCCTCGGCCTGGAGGTAGAGGCGGTCTCCGGCCGGGGTCAGGAGGGAGGGGAGACGCAGCGCTCCGGCCTGGATCTGCACGGTCCCGTCGGCGGTGCCGTCGCTCACCCACAGCCCGCCGTCGGCCACGAAGAAGGTGCGTAGCCCGGCCGCGGTGGGCACCTCGGTAAAGCCCCCGGGGAAGGCGCCTTCCGTCCCCGGGACGATGTCCTTGAGCAAGGTGGCCGCGCTGCCGTTCCACACCCAGGGCTCGATGCCCGAGCCCTGGGTGCGGGCCGAGAAGAACAGCCGCTCCGCTGCGCCCTTCAGGCCCGAGGGGGCGCCGCTGGTGACCTGACCGGGCAGGGTGCCGATGACGCTCGACCTCAGCCCGAACAGACCCAGTTCCAACACCCGCGGGTCGCTGTCCGGGAGGCCGATATTGGCCACCAGGCGGGCACCGTCCGCCCGCCCGAGGGTCGCCGCATAGAGCTCACGACCCTTGAAGCCCGAGCCCTCGGTATAGGGTCCGGGCAGATGGTCCTGGGCCGCAAAATAGACCCTGCCGTCGAGATACGCCAGGCTGGCGGGGGAGACGTCCCCGTCCGGGGCCTCGATGCCCGAGAGCCGAACGAAGGCGGTCCCGTCGAAGCTGTACACCTGGCGGTCGTCGTCACCGGCGGGCCGGGCCACGAACACCAGGGTGCCGCCGGCATCGATGAGCTGAGCGGGGTCGGCGAAGCCCTGGTCCGGGATCTGCTCCGGCTCGCCTCCGGCCACCGAGCGCCACAGGCGCTGGGACTCGCCGTCCGAGGCGACGAAATAGAGGCTGTCGCCGACCACGGTCAACGCGAAGGGGAGGCTGCCGCGCTCCCCGGGCAGGAGGTCGAAGGCGCGCAGGGTGTCCCCCTGCGCCATCCACAACTCCGCCCCCTGCGCCGCGGCCTGCGCGGTGAAGAACAGCCGGTCGCCCACCCGCTCGGAGGCCTGCCCCGGCGCAAGGCCCACGGCCCGTCCGCCCTCGAGGGTGAAGGACAGGATCTCCGGGGCCGGGGCGGAGAACACGAGCCGTCCGCCACGGGCTGTCACCGCGACCGCGTCGGCGGGCAGCCCGGCCGCTTCCAGGCCCGTCCCGAGCGCGGCGCCAATCTGCTCCAGCAGCGCATCGAGGGTGGCGTTCGCCCCGGTTAGCGCCCCGGGCAGGGACAGGGCAAGGGGGACCGGTCGGCCATCGTTCAGGACCAGGTGCAGGGTGAGATTCAGATCGGCCGGCGGGCGGCCATCGGCCGGCGCCGCCCCCGCGGCCTGCATCGCCACGCTCCGTCCGGAGGCCTGACCCTCGGCGAGGCCGAAGGGCGCGGCACCCTGGACCTCGATGCGGGCGATGGCGGGATCGGTCACTGAGAGCACGACCCGCCCGGACTCGGCGCTGACGACCACCGCGCCCGGGGCGAATCCGCGCGACGCCAGTGCCGGAGGCAGCAGCGCCTCGAGGTCCGCGGCCAGGTCGGCGGCGGAGGCGTTGTCCTGGGTCGCCTCGGCCGTCAGGAGCAGATCGATGGGGGTGGTGACCCCGCCGACACTGGTCACATCGATGGAGAAGGCCACATTCCGGTCCGGACTGACATCCGGGGGTGCCGCCGCGGCGGCCAGGGTCTGGACCTGCGGCGAGCCCTGATCCGGACCGAAGCCCAGCGCCTCGCCCCCTCTGACGGACAGCGCGACCACCTCCGGATCGTTGGCCGTCAGGACCAGGCGCCCCCCCTCCAGTGAGGCGCTGAGGTCCCCGCTGAGGTCCTCACCCAGGGCCACCGCGAGTGCCTCGTTGAGATCGGCCAGGAGATCGGCCGGCGAGGTGTTGCTCCGCGTCGAGGCGCGTGGCAACACCACCTGGAGCTCGTCGATGGCCCCGCTCTCTCTGAGGATCTGCACGCCGAGGCCGAAATCCACCGCAGGGACCCCGTCCCCCGGGGCCGGGGCGACGGCCACGAGCTCCGCCCGCCCGGGCTGGGCCGTCAGCGTCCCCTGGGGCAGGCCCGGGATGTCACCGACCTTTACAGTGCCGGGGGCGGTTCCGTCGCTGCGCCACAGCTGCGTCCCGGCGGCACCCGCATTGGCGGTGAAATAGAGCACCCCTCCCAGATCCACGAAGCGGGTCGGAAAGGAGCCGTTGGCCCCCGGATTGAGATTCGCCACCAGCCGCGTCCCGGCCGGGGTCCCGTCCGTGACCCACAGCTCGCTGCCGAGCTCGGGGGTGCTCGCCGCAAAGAAGACCTGGCCTCCGGCCTGGCTGACGGCGCTGACCCCCGTCGGCGCCTGTACGGGGGCCGTGGCCTGCGGGGCGTGGAGCACGAGTCGTGCCGCGGCCACGGCCTCCGGATCCCCCGCGGCCCCCAGGAAGCGGCCCAGGTCGAATTCCAGGATGGTCCCCGTGCTCACCGAACCCGCGATCGAATAACTGCGGGAGAAGCGCTCGATCGGCGACAGCCTGCGGCCCGGCTCCAGGTTCCCCGCTGCCCCCTGCCCGGGTCCGAACCAGCCCACACTGGTGACGGCATCACCGCGCAGTGCAAAGGTATTGTAGGAGACCGAACCCGGGTTGGCACCGCCGTCGGCAGAGCCGTCGTACCAGCCCAGATGGTATGCCGGGCCCACGGCATCGCTGCCCGCCGCGAGGCGGAACTCGAATTCCTGGGCCGTGTTGGCTAGTATGCGTTCTGCGACCCCCACGCCGGTGATCTCGAATCCCCCGTCCGCCGCCTCCTTGAAGATCACGGGTGTGAGGTGACGGTCGTCGGCTGCCCCATCCCCATCGGCGAAGCCCCCTCCGAACACGGACCAGCCCGTGAGCCGCCCGGGGATGTCGAATGCCCCGCCCACGAACAGGCTGCCCAGCGCCGTATCCACCAGCGAACGCGCGCTCAGCATATTGCCGACCTTGAACGGCGGGGCCACCGTAGGCGCCAAAGTGTCCGGATTCACGGGCGCCAGCAGGCCGTCCCGTGCCCCGGGATCGATCCGGACCACGTCGCCGGGCCGCCCGTCCCCCAGGGTGGTGAAGGTGTACCAGCGCTCGTCCCCGTTGCCGAGCAGGAAGTCACGCCTGTCCGCCCCCGGGGCGTCCTTGAAGACCGCAGGCCGCCCGGTGCCCTCGTCGACCAGGAAGAACCCGCTGCCGGTGAAGGCCCGGGTTCCCAGTTCGATGGCGTCCGGAGGCAGCGCGGAGCGCGATGAGGCACCATAGATCACGTAGACCCTGCCCGCCGCCGGGATCACCTCCCCGCTCAGCCCATCGACACCCGGGGCACCCACCACCAGATCGTCCAGCCGGTCCCCGTCCAGGTCGAAGGCGGGGGTGGCGGGCAGCACGCCCAGTCCGTCGAACTCGAACTCCCCGCCGAGGCTGGCGTCCGCATCCTCCAGGGACAGGGTGCGGGCACCGGCGGCGACGTTGAAGAACACATGCACCGAGCCACTGTCGTCGCGCTCCAGGATCTGCCCCGAACCCGCGCCCGTCACCCGCCGGGCCGGCTCGCTCACCGCCAGATCCAGGCTGCGGTCTCCATCGAAGTCGCCGGTCGTGGCATGCAGGGCCCCCTCAAAGCGGGCATCCCGCGGCAGGGCATCGCTCAGGGCCCGGGTCACGACCAGGTCCGCGTCGCCCGGGCTCAGCTGGGACGCCCCGAAGTCGGCGCGACCGAAGAAGATGAACAGGCCTCCCTCCCGGGTGGTGTCCGCCTGGCTCGCCCGCCGACCCTCCTGGGTGCTGCCCAGCCCGAAGTCGTCGTAGCCGTCCCGATTCAGGTCCCCCAGGCTCGCCAGACTGCCACCCAGGGAGAAGTCCTGGACGATCAACTCGCTCCCGGAGTCCAGCCGGATGGTGGTGGCCCCACCACGCTCGGAGTCCGGGTCGGGAGCCCCCACCCGCCCCGTCACCAGATAGGCCCGCCCCAGATTGGGCGCCGGGTCCTCGCCGGCGAAACGCACATAGCTCGAGTCCGCCAGGATCAGGTCGTCCAGACCGTCTCCATCGACGTCGCCCGCCACCCGGGCGGTGACGTGCTGGGCCCCGCGCTGCACGAGTGGATCGGGCTCTGCAGGGGCGATCCCCAGCGCCCGCCGGGCCGAGTCGATCCGCTCGCTGCCGTCGCGCACGATCCTCGCCAGGGTATCGTCGGGGGACCCGCCATCGGGGGATGGAAAGAGGGGCCCCTGGATCTGGATCGCCCCGCTGCCGGTCCACAGCCCCCTGCCCGACAGGACGTAGCCCTGGTCGAAGGCAAAGCTGTCGAAGCCGAACTCCGCGGAGCGCGGGCGGATCAGGGCCAGATCGGCGTAGCCGTCGTCGTCCCAGTTGAGCACCGCCACGGAGGCGCCGGGGTCGCTGAAACCCGGGTCCATGCCGGGATCGCTGCTGCGCACCCGCACCCGCTCCTGATTGCTCAACGCCAGGGTCTGCTGGACCCAGGCGTAGTCGATCACCCGCGGCAGCTCCACGCCGGCCCCGTTGCCACCGGCGATGATCACGATCTCGAAGGCGCCGGGCGGGGTCGGGCGCAGGAAGACCAGGTCGTCCAGGCCGTCCCCGGTCAGATCACCCATCCGCTGGGCGGGACGCCCCACGGAGGCGTCGATCAGGATGTCGGCCGCCCGGGCCACGTCGGTGACATCGTCGAGCGTCACGGGGCCCAGATGGAGATAGCTGCCCCGGTCTCCATAGACCAGGAGTTCACCGAATCCGTCACCGTTGAAGTCCGCCAGGCTCAGGGAGCCCGACAGCTGTTCCTCCTGCGCCGCCCCGGCCAGGGCAAAGGCGTCGCGCAGCGCGGGCCGGGCCTCGTCGCTCAGGGAGATCCCAGGCGGTGGCGCAGCCAGAAAACCGGGCACCGCAGGGCGGGCCAGCTGGAAGCGGTAGGGTGTCGGGTCGCGGCCCGGCTCGAGGCGCACCGTCGACTCCTGTGCGGGTCCCAGCCGCCCCCCGTCATAGGCCCGCAGGGCATCGCCGGCCGGGCCGGAGACCCCCAGCAGAGTACGCGCCACCCCGTCAGCACCGGTACGGACCCCCAGGGGACCGAAGAACAGGGCGTCCGGGACCACACTCCCCGGGTCCACAAAGCTGGCCCGGCCCGGCTCGAAGGCCAGGTCCGCGGCCTCGAAGCCGGTCGCCAGCAGGGCTCTGGCCCCGCCCAGATAGACCTCGACGACCTGATGCTCGACCTGCCCCGACTCGCTCAGCCGATCCGTGCGCAGCAGGGTCGCCCGGCCCAGGTCGTCGAATCCGTTACCCTCAGCATCCGGGCCGTCGAAGTCGCCGAGGGCCCGCCACGCCCCCTCCGGCAGGCGCAGTGCCGCCCCGCGCCGGACCAGGGTGTCGCTCGCTGCGTCGTCGCTGTCCAGCACCTCGGTGGCATTCAGGTCTCCACCGAAGACCAGATAGCTGCCTTCGGATCCGGTCACCAGGATGTCGTTGACCGCATCACCGTCCACATCGCCGGCGGAGGCCAGCTCGCCCTGCGGGACCCCGGTGATCACCGCAATCGGTTCCAGGGCCCCGGGCAGCCCGCCCCCGTTGAAGATCGACAGCGTGCCGCCGTCGAGGACACCGATATCGTCGCGTCCGTCCCGGTTCACATCGCCCAGGGCCACCGCCCTGTGCCCCGTGCCGAGTAGGGCGATGGGCGGATCCGTGGCATCCAGGTCGGTCCAGTCCGCCCGCGCGCGCCCGTGGATCACGCGCACCCCTGCCCCGTCGGAGACCAGCAGGTCGTCCAGGCCCTCCGCGGTCGGGTCGTCCAGGCTCGCGTCGGTGCGCAGCCAGCGGGCGTCCGGGATGGGCGCGAACGCCGGCTCCGACCCACCGCTCGGATCCCACAGCAGGACCATGGTCGCCGGCCCACCGTCCGCCAGGTACTCGACCCGCAGCTCGTGCAGACCGGCCTCCAGGGGGAGCGTGACGGTGTCCGAGGGGCCCGGGATCGCCGGTGAGCCGTGGTCCAGGGCAAGCGCATCGTCCACGTAGAGCCGCGCCCGGCCGTCGTTGACCATCACGAAGGCCACGTCGGCGGAGGCAGCCACCTCAATCTGTCCGGACCAGCGCACGCCGAAGAAGGCCTCGGGGTCCTCGCTGTCGGCCAGGTTTCCGGAGCGGTCGATGATGTCGACATTGGCCTCGATGCGGCTCGCGTTGGGGACCCGGGTCCCCAGCTCCGGAAACTCCGCCAGATCCGGGGCACGCGCGGGCGCACGCTCCGGATCGCCGCCGCCGAGCACCCCGTCGTTGCCGTGGCCGGAGACGTCGCGGACGATCTCGTCCGTGGCCCCCTGAAAGGTCCACAGGGCCACCAGGGCGGGGTCCGCCGCATCGATCCCCGTCTCCAGCTCCGTCCCGATCTGCTCCTGGCTGCGCGGCGTATTCCAGATCGCGACCCTATCCATCAGGCCCCGGAAGGGACTCAGTCCGCCGAAGTCCTCGACGCTGTCGCCCAGCAGCAGCCCGGCCTCGTTGACCACCGTATCCTGGTCCGCGTCCACCGACCCGGAGGCGAGCTCCTCACCGTCCACATAGAGGTGCATCGCCCCGCCGTCGCGGTCGAGCACCGCCGTCACCTCGATCCACTGGCCCGGGCTCACCACCCCCGGCCCTGTACTCAGGGTATCGATCCCGCCTCCGGTCTGGGCCGTCTCGAACTGGATGTGACCGTCCTGGTTGACCCACAGGGCGATGCTGCGCCCGCTGGGCCCACCGTCGACCTTCTGCACTAGGGGCATCCAGCGCGAGTCCAGGTCCTGGACCTGGAAGCGGGCCGCCACCGTATAGCTGCGCGCCAGCTTCAGCGAATCGGAATGGGGCACCGCCACCCGGTCGTCGCCGTCGAAGACCAGCAGCGCGTTGGGCTGCGCGGGCAGGACGAAGAGATCGGTGGGGATGCCTGCCCCGACGACCGGGGTCACATCGCCCGCCGCCCGGGCCTGTGCGGGGCCGCTGAGCCCGCCGATCTGCACGTCGCGGTCGGTGACGACGTTGAGCACGTCACGCGCATCGCGGAACAGGACCTCGGCCGGGACCACGGTCTTGCCGCTCGCGCCCGGCGGGTCCCAGGCCAGGCGCACCCCCGCGAAGCCGGAATTCTCGAACATCTCGACGCGGATGTCGTGGAAACCCGCCTCCAGATCGATGCCCCCGGAGCGCTCGGTGAAGGCGTGCAGACCGCCATTGTCGACCACCAGCCGGTTGTCGATGAACAGCCGCGAACCGTCGTCACTGCCCACAAAGAAGCGGTGCAACCCGGGGTTGTCGATACGGATCTGGCCCGACCAGCGCACGGCGAAGACGTCCGCGTCGGGTATCCCGGCAAAGGATCCCCCCGTATTGGGGAAGTTGATCTGGGCGTCGACCCGTTCCAGGTCGGGTCTGAGGGTGTCGAAGTCCGGAAGCCCGGAGATCGACGACTGATTGTCGAGAAAGAAATACTCGCCGAACAGGCCGGCATCCTGATCGATGTTGCCCGTGGACCAGTCCCCGCGCCCGAAGACCAGATAGACCCGGCTGCCGTCCCCGCGGGTGACCGCCACGGCGATATCGTCGAGGCCGTCGCCGTCCACGTCGCCGGCCGCGGAGATGACGGCGCGGTCGGTCGACGTGCCGGCCAGCACCGGTGCCGGCAGCTCCAGGGTCACGGGCAGCCCGTACTTGTCCGGATCCAGACCGCCTTCGGTCCCGAAGGCGATCCGCGCGAAGTGGCGCAGCCCCCCCGCCCCGTCGGATACCCGCTCGCGCACCGAGACGACCGCATCGTCCAGGCCGTCGCCGTCCACGTCGCCGAGGGGGATGACCACCGGTTGCCCGGCCAGGGCAACGGCGGACAGCGTCTGTTCGGCCTCGGCCCCGGAGACCTGCACCGTCTCGCCCAGGGTCCCGCCGAAGTCGATCTCATACAGGCCCGGGCCGAAGGGCAGGATCAGTTCGCGCCCGGACACGTGGGCCTCACTGGCGAGCGGGTTGTCACCGGCCTGCGCACCGGCCGTCAGATCGAGTTCCAGGCGCGCCTGCAGGTCCGCGATCCCGTCGTCGCTCAGGTCCGCCGCATTGCCGAACACCGCGCCCTCGGGCTCCTCGAAGCGCCAGTAGCCCACCAGGCCCTCGCTGTCCGACACCACAGTGCGGTGGTAGGCGTGCAGGATCTGGCTGTCGGTGCGCACCCCGGCCCAGATCCGCAGCTCGTCGATCTCCCCCTTGAAGGGCGAGAAGCTGGAGTCGGCCTCGAAGGTGCCGCCGACGAGCAGCGCCGACCCCGGGTTGGAACGGGCGTCCCCGGTGTCCACGGCGCCCGCCCCCGCCAGCTCACCGTTGAGGTAGATGCGCATCTTTCCGGTGTCGCGGTCCATCACACCCGCCACATGGGTCCACTCACCCGGCCTGACCAGTCCGGAGGGGGTGTTCACGATCCCGTCCTGGCGGCTGCCGTTGGCCGAGGTGAAGTGGAGGAAGCCGGCCCTGTTGAGCCACAGGGAATAGCTGCGCCCGGCGACGCCGGGGGCGGCACTGTCGCCCTTGTAGACCAGGGGCATCCACACCTTGCCCGCGCCCAGATCCAGGGTCCCGTCCGCGCCCCGGCCGATATCCGGATCGAGCCTGAACCAGGTCTCCAGCGTGAGCTGGCGGCGCAGGTCCAGGCGCGGATCCGCCGCCACCTCCAGCCGGTCGTCCACGCCGTCGAGGCGCACCGCCCTGCCGGCCTTGTCCGGCGAGGGCGCCAGCTCGGGGGTGACATGCAGCAGATAGAACTCCGGCACCCCGGAGAAGCGCTCCCGGGGCACCAGGGTCCGGGGCTCGCCGGGCCCTGCGACGTCCTCGGCCGCGAACAGGAAGGCGCGCAGCCGGCCGCCCGTGGCGACCGTGCCGCCCTCGTTCGCGACGACCTCCCGGACCTGGATCATATCGCTGCTCAGCAGGGCGCCGGTGGCGTCTCCGAAGCGCAGTCGGGCCTCGGCGGCCGGGAGGATGTACCAGTCACTGTTGTCGTCGAGGTCGATATTGAGACCATCGATGGTGGTCCCGGCGCGGCTGGCCGGCAGCTCCGTCGCCAGGCTCACCCGGTCGTTGCGGTCGAGCACGCCCGAACGGCTGACCAGCTCCAGGTCGTCCGGCATCAGGGCCGAGTTGCCGACGATGAGGTCCCTGCCGGGCCCCCCGCTCAGACGGTCGTTATCCCCGCCCCCGAAGACGATGTCCGCCCCTGCCCCGCCCTCGATCGTGTCCTGCAGGGCCCCGCCGAAGAGCCGGTCGTTGCCATCACCCCCGCGGATCACCAGACCACCGATCAGGGCACGCTGTTGCAGGTCTCCCGGATCGATGCCCCACTCGCCGGGGACGTTGGGGAAGCGGTATTCGGGCTCCCCGTGGACGATGTCGTCGCCGCCCCGGGTGTCGATCACGGTCTGCTCGACGCTGACGGTCTGGTAGAAGACATAGTCCTGACGGAAGATCGAGGCCCCATCGACCAGGCGCGCGAAGCCCAGCTCGGCGACCACCGGATCGTCCGCCTCGGCACGAAACTCCACCCCCTGGCCAGGCACCCGCAGGCGCAGGATCCCGTCCGGGAACTCCACCGCCACGACCGGCCGCCCGTCCCCGTCGTTCCCGAAGGCGGCCACCAGCGCATCCTGCAGCTGGGCACCCAGCTCGGTGATGTCCGCGGCATCGATCGCCGCCGAGACGGTCACCAGGCCCCGGTCGGGCTGCTCGGGGTCGGGGACCCTGAGCCGGAAGCTCACCGTCCCCTCGAAGCCGTCGAGGGGGGCCGGCGTGAGGGCGTCGATGACCTGCTGCTCGACCACGAAGGCCTGGTTGGTGGTATCCCAGGGCACGGCGGTGAACTCGTAGCGCTGCAGGAACCGGTTCCAGCGTATCGACACCCAGTCCGGGACCGGGCGGCTGAGGCCGTCCAGATCCCCGCCCTCGAACAGCACCCGGTCGTCGCCGGCCCCGCCGTCGAAGCGGTCCACCAGGGTGGGGACGAAGGCCTCCGTCGTGCCCTTGAGAAAGGGCAGCCCATCCGGCAGGAGCTGGAAGGCGTCGTCGCCCTCACCGCCGAACAGCAGGTCCTCGGTCTGGCGGTCGTAGCCGCCGGTGAGCACGTCGTTGCCCGCCAGGCCGAAGATCCAGTCGGACCCCGGCCCGCCCTGCAGGGCGTCGTTGCCGGGCCCACCCACGATGATGTCGCGACGCTCGGTATTGGCCTGGGCCGCCACATCCACGTCGTTGTCTGCAGGATCCTGGCCGTCGTCGAGCGCGAATGTGAGCGCGTAGTTGGTGGCCAGCCGGTTGGGGGAGCTCACACGGACCAGATAGTCGGTGCCCGCCTCCAGTCCGGACAGGGCGACGAAGGTGGTCTGCCCCCCGGAGAGGTCCAGCACGGCCTGGCCGGACTCGCGCACGGTACGAATCTCGGTCCGTATCAGCTCACCGGTACCGTCCACCCCCTCGACGAGGGTGCGTTGCGCAGGACGATCGCCCGCGGACAGCGCATAGTCCGTCTCCTCCACTGCACCCGAGACCTTGAGGAAATAGTCGCCCGGCTGCAGCCGATTGAGGCCGAGCTCCGCGACCACGGTGGGATCGTCCACGACGTTGCCGAGCTCGGTCAGTGCCCCCTGCGAATCCCGTGCGAACAGCTGGAGCCGCGCAAGGGCGGAGGCCTCCAGCCGCACCACGTCCGCGAGGCTGCCCTCGCGCAGCAGGGTGAAGCGAAACCACTCCGCCTCGCCGGGGCCGATCGTGGTGCCGGTCACCCGTGGGAAATTCGAGTGGGCCCCCAGGTCGAGGGCGGTCTGCACCCGGTCGTTGGGCAGGTTGGTGATCGAGCGTTCGGCATTGCGCAGGGCCGGGACCTGGAAGCCCAGCTCATAGCGGGCCAGGGTCCCCGCGCTGGAGACCCGCAGGAAATAGCCGCCGCTGGGCAGCCCCTGCAGATCCAGGGTGCTGAGCAGGGGCGCCCTGTCCGAGGCCGTGCCAGTGCGCAGCACCGCCCCGCTGGCATCCAGCAGAGCCAGAGCGAGCACCTGGTCCACTGTGCCCTTGAGCAGGCTGATCCGGTCCCCCGGGACCCCCGCGCGATCCAGATCGAAGCGCAGCAGATCCACGTCGTCCGTGCTGTGGAGGGTCAGTCCGGTCACCCGGGCCAGTCCCTGCACCGCAGGCAGCTCGAGGGCCGTCTCGAGGGTATCGGCGGGGACCGCCCCCAGATCGGTTCGGTCACGCCCCAGCTGGAGGACCCCCCGGGCCTCGATGGGGGTGCCGTCGGCGCCGAACAGGGCCACCGCCAGCCCGTCGTTGTCCGACTCGCTGTTCAGGACCAGCCGCGCCTGCGCCGCCGGCGCCTCGGCCAGCGAGAAGCGATACCAGTCCTCGTCGTCCGGGTTGTCGATGGTGAAGCCGCTGAAGCGGGTGCTCACCGCCAGCGGGGCGGCGGGCGTCCCGGCGAAGGGGTCCGCGCTCAGTGCGAAGGCGGTCTGCGCCGTGTCGTTGCGCACGTCCAGCTCGCTGCGATCGGAGAGAATAACCTCTCCACCCTCGATCTTCACCCGGTCGTCTCCGGCCCCGGCATCGATCCACACCGTGAGCTGGGTGGTCGGACCGACCGAGACGTCGTCGTCACCGCCCAGGGCATCGACCAGGATGATGTCCACCTCGCCCTCACCCGGCAGGAGTTCGTCGAGGGTGCTGCCCTGCTCCAGCCCCACGGTCACGGTGGGGACCCCGCCGGGCCCGAGCTCACGATCCGGGGCCTGGGGATCCTGCTGGGCACCGCGCTGGCGCAGGACCGCCAGGTCGACCACCTCGTCGGCCCCGTTGAAAAGGGGATCACCGGAGGCGTCGCTGGCGCTGAAGTCGAGCCGGATCTGGGCCGAGAAGCTGAAGACCCCGTCGTTGTCGGTGAGCCGGGTGACCAGGTGGTGGTCGGACAGCAGTCCGGGCTCGTTGACGAAGTCCACCGTGATCACGTCGTCACCCTCCGTGCCCGGGACATAGAACACCCGGCCGGACTCGCGGGCGAACTGCTTCCAGGCGTCCACGTCCAGCCCCCCGTCCAGGCTCTCGAAGCGGCTGCCATCGGCCCGGAACAGCTGGTCCTCGCCTCCGTTGCCGAACATGAACGACAGCCCCGTGCCCCCGAACAGCCGGTCCGCGTTGCGGGCCCCCAGCATCCGGTCCAGCCCGGTGTCCTCGAGCACGCGCGCCGGCGTGGTCCCGTCCGCGTCCAGCAGGCCGTCCCCATTGAGGTCGCCGCTGTCGTCGAACAGGGGGCCGTCGGGGGCCTCGGCCGCGACGAACACCCCGTACTGGGTGCCCCCCTCGGGAAGCGGGTCCCTGGACCAGGCGTAGAGGTCGTTGATTCCGGGCCCGCCGATCAGGTCGTCGTTGCCGCGCCCGCCGTAGAGGACGTCCAGGCTGTTGCTGGAGGCAGCGCCCTCTCCCGCTGTGGAGTCCCCCCACAGCCGGTCGTCTCCGGCCAGACCGAACAGGGTATCGCTGCCACTCATGCCGTCGAGACGGTCCCGTCCCGGGGTGCCTGTCAGGGTGTCGTCACCGGGCCCGCCGTCGATCACCCCCACGTTGTCTTCGCTGCGCGCATCCAGGTCGCCGATGTCCAGGGGAGAGATCTCCCGGCCGAAGACCGAGTAGGGGGCCTGGATGAACTCGATCCGATCGTCGCCCGACAGCCCGGAGATGCGGAACTGCTCCACCAGGGGCGTGCCGGCGGGATCCGGCGTGCCGTCCTCCCGGGGCGCACGCCAAGGGGCGAGGATCTCGCGCTGGCCGAGGACTCCGGAATCGGGATCGACGCTCTGATAGAAGACGTGGATGCGCCCGTCGGCGAGCTGGCCGATGCGGATGACGTCGTCCTGGTTGGTGCCCTCCACCACCATGACGTCGGTGGCGTTGTCGTCGGCGACATCCCCCTCGAACTCGTTGCCGAAGTGACCGTCGAAGCGGTCCTGCGGGGCCGGGGCGCCGGAGTCGAAGTACTCCGGGCGCACGTCCAGGACCATGAGATCGATACCCAGCCCCCCGCGCAGGGTGTCGTCGCCCTTCTGGCCCTCCAGCCAGTCGCTGTCGCTGCCGCCCCACAGCTCGTCGTCGCCGCCTCCACCCAGGATCTGGTCCTCGCCCGTGCCACCGAAGATCCGGTCGGCCCCGCCCAGGGTGTTGGCGAAGGGGTTCTGGGCCAGGGTGGGTCCGGCCAGGAAGTCCCCGGCGATGTACTCGTTGCCGCTGTCGCCGAAGATCACGTCGCGGCGCAGATTGCCGTACAGCCAGTCCCCGCCACTGCCGCCGTGCAGCTCATCGCCGAAGCGCGCCGCCTCGGCACTGAGCTCGGCCGGGGCCGCCGCGACCCCCACGTCGGCGTAGGCGTACAGAAAATCGATCCCGGCCCCGCCGTAGAGGCGCTGGCCGCGTTGCACGCGCTCGCCCGTAGTGCTGTCCAGACTGCCGGCGTCACCGAACAGGAAGTCGCTGCCGCCATCACCGTAGACCTGGTCTATGCCCTCGTCCCCGAACAGGGGATCCGGACCGCTGCGGGCACTGCCCAGCGGGTACTCGTAGTCCCCATGGACCACATCGTCGTTGGGCCCGCCCCGGACGATGTCGTCGCCCCCCTCCCCGAAGACCTCGTCACGCTCCACGCCCCCGTCCAGATAGTCTGCACCTGCCCCGCCGAACAGCCGGTCACGCCCCCCGCCACCGAAGATCCAGTCGGTGCCGGCATCACCGAACAGCCGGTCGTTGAACTCCGCGGGGTTGCCCAGTTCATCGGCGGTCGCCGGGTCCAGTTCGGAGTCGCTGCCGATGGACAGCCCCAGGGCCACGACCGGGGCGATACGCGGCGGGGTGTAGCCGGTGGGGATCCGGGACTCGGCGGCATCGAAGCCGGCCGGATTCTCGAAGTTGTCCGGATGGGTCAGATCGAAGGCCGTCCGTGAGTCTGCCACGTCCTCGAAGCCCCCCCATACCAGGTCGTTACCGCCCCCCCCGTGGATCTCGTCGTCGCCGCGCCCGCCCACGATCAGATCGGCTCCGGCCCCGCCGAAGATCGTATCGTCGTGCAGATTGCCCTGGAGGTCGTCGTCGCCGGCCAGGCCATGGAGGGTGTCGGCCCCCTCGCCCCCGAGGATCCGGTCCGGGCCGAAGTCACCCCAGGCCAGGTCGTCGCCCCGGCCCAGGTCGATGGTGTTCGTCGACCCGGCCTCCCCGGGGTCACCGGCCTGGCCGGTGGAGGCGAAGACCGTATCGTCTCCGTCCCCGGCGAGCACCGTATCGCTGCCCAGCCCGGCGGTCAGGGTGTCGGCCCCTGCATCCCCGGTGATGCTGTCGTCGCCAGCCCCGGCGTCGATGGTATCCGCTCCGCCCTGGCCGTGGATCTCGTCGTCGCCGGCCCCGCCGCTGAGGGTGTCGGCCCCGCCCGCGCCCGTGTCGTCCCCGGGCCGGTCGTCGCCGAAGATCAGGTCGCCACCCCCGCCGGCGTCGATGGTATCGGCGCCGCCACCGCCATAGATCCGGTCCGGGTCACTGCCCCCGAAGAGGGTGTCGCTGGCCTGGTCGCCCCAGATCTCGTCCGCGCCCGCACCGCCATGGATCTCGTCCTCACCGGTCTGCCCGTGGAGGGTGTCCGCGCCCTCGTCCCCGAAGATCCGGTCGTCGCCGGCGTCCCCGTCGATGGTGTCGCCGCCGCGTCCCCCGGACAGGGTGTCGGCACCCGCGCCCCCGGACAGGGCGTCGAGTCCGCGCTCGCCGAAGACCGTGTCGTCGCCGCCTCCGCCGGCCACTGTATCGTCGCCGGCACCGGCATAGATCCGGTCCGCCCCGAGGTGCCCGAAGATCAGGTCGTTCCCGCCACTGCCCCGGGAGGTATCGATGATCTCCCCCACGCCGACCGTATCGAAACGGTCCGGGCTCGAACTGCCGAGGGCCGCGATCAGACCGTCGCCGACGATGATGTCGTCGCCGACCCCGCCGCTGCCGTCGTCCGGACTCAGCGGGCTCAGGTCCCCACCGATCCGGTCGTGCCCCCCGCCACCCACCAGCAGGTCGTTTCCGGCCCCGCCGATGATGAGGTCGTCCCCGTCGGTCAGCCGCGCCGCGGCCGTATAGGCGTCGTCCCCGATCTCGCCCCGGTCTCCGAAGACGATGTCGTTGCCCCCGCGGGCGTCGATGGTGTCGTTACCCCCTTCACCGTAGACGAGGTCCCGCCCGGCCCCCGACTCGATCCGGTCGTCTCCGGCACCGCCGCGGATCACCGCCCTCCCGGCCGTCGGCGCCAGCAGGATCCGATCGTCTCCCGCCCCGCCATCGATCTCGTACTGGATGGCGCTGTTGGTGATCCCCGACAGGTCGATGACATCGTTTCCCTCACCTCCCAGGGCGATGATGCGCTGGCTGACCGTATACTCCTGATCGAAGCCGAAGGCGCTGACGACCACCTTGTCGGCGGCACTGCCCTGGGTGACC
>Ga0114931_10001227_pt1 | contig 32638 bp, 31 predicted proteins | sample 2SBtaG_FD_89579 | JGI IMG/M metagenome (GOLD analysis project Ga0114931, IMG submission 89579) | Deep subsurface microbial communities from Kolumbo volcano to uncover new lineages of life (NeLLi) - 2SBTROV14_V59a metaG | ecosystem: Environmental > Aquatic > Marine > Volcanic | place: Kolumbo...
ATAGGGCTTCGTATTCAAGGCGCGCCAAGGGGCGCATAGCGGGCTATGTAACCCTTGGCGCAACACAGAAGACGGAGCCATAGACAAGCAAGGCTGGTAATTTAATCTTTGCAAGATGCCTAACATCTAGTTTGGCTTCGGGGTTGGGTGTGGGACCCAAGTGTGCTTGTAGAGTCCCTCGTACTGCACTGCGGGGCGATTCAACGCTGCCAGCCAAGAATCGCAGCGCATTTTAGGCCAACAGTGTGACTGTCGTTAACCGATAAGGCAGGTAGCGAATACACGCTAAAAGATATTCGTCGGTTTGGATCGGGCTGGATTTGTAGCGGCTTTCCCAGAGCGTTCCGCTCCTTTCTTCTAATCGATTCACATATTGCGTCTGCCGACCAGACAGCCGTTTCATTAGTTGTCCGAGTAGCGCTATTTCTTCGGGTGGCTCAACAATCAAATGGATATGGTTAGTCATCAGGCACCAAGCGTACACACGAACTCCATAAACGCTGCGCCATTGCGACAACGTTTCCAAGTAATATTCAAAATCCTGATCTGATTCAAATACAACGTGTTGATTGTGTCCTCTCTGTACGATATGATGAGGGTAATTAGGCAGCACCACACGCCCTACTCTAGGCATACCGACTCCAATTCCAAACTATTGCTTGTTCGAATTATAGCCCATAAATAAATCTGTCCCCGTTTTTGGTCCTGGTCCCGTTTTAGGTCCCATCATCGCGGGTCGCCTCGAGCGTCTCGAGAAGTGTTTTGATTTCGGTTTCCGGCAGTTCCAGTTCTTTACCGATCTTTGTCCAAGAATGGATTGATCGCCTCGATCTGGCAGCTGACGCGGATACCGGCATCGTTCAATGTCCCTTCAGCCATTGCTTCGATGGCGACAGCCAAACCCAAGCAGTCCAGTCGGCATAGATCTGCTCGTTCACGTGCTCGATGGTCAGCGATCGCTCCGGGTCTTCCAGATCGGAAAAGCGGGTGGTCAAAACAATCCGATCAGTCTGACATCCTTTTTCATTCGCAGCGGTCAACGCTATTCAGCAATGTCATCCACATCCAGCTGACCGCTGAGGCGGCGGCGGATATGGGACCAGGACATGCCGACAGCCAGCAGAGCGGCAAGACTGAGCAGCGCGGTCCAGGCGACCGCACTGGTCGAATCGGCATTGATCAGGTGGTAGGCATCGAGCAGCCAGACCAGTGTGCCGATGAAGGCCGAGGCCAGCAGCAGACCGAACGCTCCCAAAGAGCGGTAGGTGGAGCGGATAAGAATGGACCATCCGATCAACAGAACGACGCCGGCAAAGGCATGCTGAGGACCGAAACCGGAGCCTTGAAACGCATCGCCGACCCAATGGAAATAGGAATAGCCGCTGGGGTTGAAGGTGAGAAGTACGACGAGTGCCGCACCAAGGAACCTGAGGGCAAAGCTTAACAGGCTGAATGTTTTCATAGCGATCTCTCTGAGCAGTGATGCCGCCATGTTGAAACCTGGGCGAACAACTGGCAACGCGACTTTTTTGATGTTATTGTGCCTTTGGCGCGTTCGAGTTGCAAATGAGAGGGCGATTCCGCGGTCATCCGGGGAGAGGGGTAGCATAGGTCGAATTGACCCCACACAACACGGGGCAAATCGGTCCTTGGTCCCCTCGGCTGCGCTTCGTCCCCGCCGTGGTCGGTCATTCCGGCCAATTGGTGCGCACGGCGCACCCTACATTTGACGTTGGGCTGTCGGCCGCGCCGTGCGCACCATGTCGGGCTTATTCCGTGCAAATTCCTTACTTTTGTTTTCTTAGGAGAAGATGATGACAATAACAAAAAAAATGTGCGCCGAGTTTATCGGTACCTTCTGGCTCGTTCTGTGCGGGTGCGGCAGCGCCATCTTTGCGGCCGCGTTTCCGGACGTCGGCATCGGCTGGCTCGGTGTCGCTTTTGCTTTCGGCCTCACCGTGCTGACGATGGTCTACACCATCGGGCATATCTCGGGCTGTCACATCAACCCGGCGGTTTCGTTCGGGCTGTGGGCGGGGGGACGGTTTCCGGGAAAAGAGCTGCTTCCTTATATCGTCGCTCAGGTAGCGGGAGCCATTGTGGCTGCTGTCGCGCTCTATCTGATCGCCAGCGGCAAAGCTGGCTTCGAGGTGAGCAACGGCTTTGCGGCGAACGGTTATGGCGAGCATTCACCGGGCGGCTACTCGCTGCTATCCGGGCTTGTCATCGAGATCATCATGACATTTATGTTCCTGATGATCATTTTAGGCGCAACGGACAAATTCGTACCGGCCGGTTTTGCCGGCATTCCGATTGGATTGGGCCTGACATTGATCCACTTGATCGACATCCCGGTAACCAATGCCTCGGTCAATCCGGCGCGCAGCACCGGCCCCGCGCTGTTCGTCGGCGATTGGGCGTTGTCCCAATTGTGGCTGTTCTGGGTCGCTCCGATTATCGGCGCACTGATCGCGGGTGCGGTCTATCGTTGGCTCTCCAACGACGAGGCGGCTGCCTGAGCGCCATCTTAGGCACAGGCCGGGCGGCTCCGCTCGGCCTGATGCGAAGGGCTCGACGGGCAAGGCCACATCGAAGCCTTGCGGCTTGACTGGACGGTGGTGGAGATAAAATAGAGATAGGATTTGCCGCGTCTCGATGGTTCCGCGACGCCGTCTCAATCACCCGCGATGACCCCGCCCCACACACGACCATTCGGCTGTTTTTTTGATCCGGCGGACGAGGAAGCGCAGGAATCTGCGGTCAATCGCAGGTTGAAGGAGCAGCAGCTTGAAGACCGCTGGCTGTACTGCAGAATCTGCGGGACTGTCATCGTACATAAGAGCGAACGAATCCTTATGCTGGGTGCACATAACCACACCTTCACCAACCCTTCCGGCATGACCTTCAATATCGGCTGCTTCGGTTCCGTCGTCGGCTGCACTCACCTTGGTGATGAGACGGAACAATACACCTGGTTTCCCGGCTATGCCTGGCTCCTTGCGCTCTGTTCCGGGTGCGGCATTCATCTCGGGTGGCGTTTTCGCGGCGGCGAAACGCAGTTTCATGGACTGATCCTTGATCGGTTGATCTCGAAGACGACTCCGTAGCACCATGCAATTCAGGTTGTCTGCTCTGGCAGCACTCTTCCTGGGTTTGGTCGGCTGCAGCAGCATGCCGCAAGAGCGAGAGAATTTCGTCTCGCTGACCGAATTGGACCCGACCATCATGCTTGATATGCGCTACGCCGGCCCCGACAATTTTGTCGGCACGCCGATCGATGGGTATGAGGCGCCGGTGTGTCTCCTCACGCGGCCGGCGGCGACGCGCTTGGTACGAATCAATCGGATTCTTCGATCCCGCGGATTGGCTTTGATCGTTTATGACTGCTATCGGCCGCAGCGCGCAGTCAACCATTTCGTCCGCTGGGCCAAAGATCGTTCGGATCGGAAAACGAAAACGTTCTATTATCCGAACGTGCCCAAATCCGAACTGTTCGAGCGCGGCTACATTGCGGCGCGATCCAGCCACAGCCGGGGGAGTACGGTGGATGTCGGTCTGGTTCGATCCTACCAGAACAGCGGCTTCACCGAATGGCAGCCGGTCGATATGGGCACGGCGTTCGATTTTTTCAATCGTCGATCTCGCACCGACAGTCCCTTTGTCACCACGGTCCAGCACTTGAACCGTCTGCGGCTCCAGGAGGTGATGAAGAAGAACGGGTTTCGAAACTTCGCGAAGGAGTGGTGGCACTTCACCTTGAAGAGGGAACCGTATCCCGACACCTATTTTGATTTCGCTGTGGAATCACTACAGGAATAATTTGACGTATCCATTCACAGATGTCAGCTTGCGGTTCACGCTTCTTCCGCCGCGACGCCCTTGATCGCGCCTAAAAATGGACAGGATTGATAGGATTGTATAATCCGCTGGACCGCAGCTTCCGAGCATACCTAACCAGATGATTTTATTGGATATGGGTTGGCCGAATATTTACAGGCAGGGCACTGTAAGTCATTGACATATCAGCTTTATTTTTTCTTCATTTTGTGCAACTATTTATCTGAAAAAACGATAGATCAGCGTTCATGACTGCCCGGCTCGGACGCCGCCACATCGAACAGCGCCGTGACCCGACACTCCTCGCACATCCACAGCCACCGCGCCTTGTCGCCCTGGAACATCGGGTGTTCCTTGAGTCTTTCCGTTATCGCCTCGATGGCGGTTTCGGTGGCGAACGGTTTGCCGCACTGAAAACAGTGAAACGGCGCACCCTCATTCAGCAGCCGGGGCTCGCTGGCCTGTCGGCTGTCGTAAAGATAACGCGGGCGTAGGGTGATGGCATCCTCCGGGCAGGTTTGTACACACAGGCCGCACTGAACACACTGCGCTTCGATGATCTTCAACTGCGGGCGATCCGATCCAGGCAGCAGGGCTCCCTCCGGACAGATTGGGACGCAGGAGAGGCAGAGTGTGCAGCCGGCCGGGTCGATCGAGAGTGTGCCGAACGGTGCGCTGTCAGCGAGAGCGACGGCGTGCCGATGCACGGGCGCATCGTCGAGCAGGTGGTCGACGGCCGCGCGGATGGCTCTTCGCTTATCATCGATGCCGGCAAATCGGGCAACCCTTGGGGAGGGCCTATTGGAACGCAGAGGCATCGGCTGCCGCACAAGATCACCCTTTTTAACGATGCGCAGAACGGAGCCGGGATAGCCCATGCCGCTTAAGATTCGACCGGCATGATCGAGCTGAAATTCCAGGGTGTGCCGGTTATTGGCGGACAAGTGTCCGCTGTCCAGCAGCAACACCTGTTCGGCGCCATAGGCAAGCGCTGCCAGCCAAAGATCCATGCCGGCGGCAGTGAGCGATTCCAACTCGTACGGGAGCACGTTGATGGGCAGCGAAGAAGCGTGGACTGCCAGCCAAGGCCTGCTGGAGTGAGCATCGTGCAGCAGCAGCACGGGTACTTTGCCGCCGGCGGCGGCATAAGCTGCAAGCATCGATCGAAGCCGGTTCATGTTGTCGTCGAGCCGGGGATAGACGTAGCGGATGGCGCCTGATGGACACACGGTGGTGCAGTCGCCGCAGCCTTGGCACAGATTCGGGTTGGTGCGCAGCTGGAGATTCTCTGAATAGATCGCGTCGGTGTCGCACACATCGATGCAGAGGCAGCAGCCTTCCATGCCGCTCGCACCGTGTGCGCAGATCGCTTTCCGGTACTCGAAATATTTCGGCTTGTCGAATTCACCGATCCAGTCGGGCAGCTGCCGGGCTGTTTTTTTCCATGTTCCGGGTTCGACGCCAAGCGCAAAATAACCGACCGGAGGCAGGGGTTGCGGCGCGGCGGGAGCGGCAAGCAGATCGAGCACAAGATCGAAGCCGGGATCCGCCACGTCGAAACAGCGCTCGACCCGCTTCAGTTGACCGCGATGACGGACGCTGATCCGAAAAGCGCCGAGAAACCCCTCGACCTCAATTTCGGTGACGGAATCCAGCACCGGCATCTGTCGCTCCTCGAGTTTTGTCCGTAGACAGGACGGACAGGAGGCTTGCATGACGACATAGGCTTTAATGTCGGGAGATAAGTCAGCGAGGATCCATTCGATTTCTGCCGCGCCGCCGAGCACCAGCAGATGGCCGCGCGAACGATAGGTGACCATGCCGGCGGGGACAGCGTCATACATTCGGGCCGTCGCCAGCGCCGCTGCCGCCGGGGTCTGGGCTGAAAGGGGATAATTCGAGGGCTGATCGGTCATAGCAGGCGGCCTGCAAAGGTATGCGCCGTCTCTTGTTGAGCACTGCGCAGGAGACCTGCCCACGACGGTCGCACGTCGGCTATCAGCAGTGGGAGCAACGCTTTGCGCATCTCCGCCGGTTCCAAATGACCACAGTGCAGCGTCATGCCCGCTCACCGCATGGGGTGATGCCGAGAACGGGTTCGGTACCGCCGCGGTGGCAATAGCTCCATAGCGTCGGTTTCCGGTTCTGCATCGGCTATCGAACCGGCACTCAAACAAAGCCGGGCGCCGACGAAAAGAGAGACCAGCGCCGGAACCCCATGGCCCTCTCGACCCGTTCTCTGGCAATCCGCACGGCCGCCTCTCTGGGGAGGATCTTGTCGTTTCTTGCGGTCGTCAGTACGGTTTCGGTGTTGCGCCTCACCTTCTCTTCGATTGCAGCCAGGGCCGCCGACTCAGTGGCGCCTTTATATTCCATGGCGGCGCAGATCACACCACCGGCATTGGCAATGAAATCGGGCACGCACAGAATACCTTTTTCATGGAGATATCGCTCCGCCCCATGGGTTAGCGGGATATTCGCGCCTTCGATCACCAGCCTGGTACGCAAGCGATGAGCGTTGCTTTCATCGATGACGTCAGGCCGGGCGGCAGGGATCCAGATATCACAGTCGATATCGATCACCGCATCGCGCTCCAGCTGTCTGCCGTCGGCATAATCGGCGACCGATCGACCGGCGTGCTTCAATTCGACCAAGGCCGCCACATCCAGGCCATCGGCGTTGTGAATGGCGCCTCGGCTATCGCAGGTTGCCACCAGTCTCGCACCCGTGCCGGTCAGAAAGCGGGCGGCGTGCCGTCCGACCGCACCGAAGCCCTGGATCACGACGCGGGCGTTTTCTACATTTATGTCGCCGGCCCGCAGCGCCACAGCGGTTGCATGAAACAATCCCCATCCGGTGGCGCCGATTTCATCCAGCGGGATACCGCCGAGTTCACGCGGCAGACCGACCACCCGCCCGATCTCATCCCTGACCCAGGCCATGCACTCTTCATCGGTGCCCATATCAGGTGCCAGAATATACTCTTCGATCGTCCGCAGGGAGTTGGCGAGTGCCCGCATCAACGGTTCCTTCTTCGACTTCGCCATTTTCGGGTCGGCGTAGACGACGACTTTGCTGCCGCCATGGGGCAAGCCGGCCGTTGCGTTCTTGAAGGTCATCGCCCGCGCCAGCCGAACACATTCGTTCAGGCTCACGTCGGGCGCCATGCGAATGCCACCGATGGACGGACCTTTTGCGACATTGTCGACCACGAGGATAGCCTTCAGACCGACGCAAGGCTCATACACATGCAGGATCTTGGCCGGACCAAGTTCATCGGCATACTGAAAGAGATCGTCCATCAAGCGTTCTCCTGAATATCAGAATTCAATGGAACCGGCGATAGTATACGCCATTGACCCGGGGGTGCTTCGCTGGCCGAAATCCTGTCGGGTGCTATGCAACCGGTTGAGGTCGGCCGATCGCATAACCCTGAACGTAGTCGACGCCGATTTCTACCCGCTTCAACTTGTCGAGGATCACCTTATTTTCGACGAATTCAGCGATGGTCTGCTTGCCCATCGCGTGCCCGATCTCATTGATGGATTTTACCATCGCCAAATCGATTGGATCATCGGCGATCCCTTTTACAAAAACGCCGTCGATTTTCAAAAAATCGACCGGCAGATTCTTTAGATAAGCAAACGACGACAAACCGCTGCCAAAATCATCCAGCGCAAATCGACAGCCAAGTTCCTTTAACGCCTTGATAAAATGGGTGGCATTGGATAGATTGGCAATCGCAGCAGTTTCGGTGACCTCGAAACATATTTTATCGGCAGGGATGTCATATTTGTCGAACTGGTTTATGACGAAATCCAGAAGGTCACCATTCGTCAGTGAGCAGCCGGAGAGGTTGATGCCACACAAGAACAAGTTATCAAGGCGTTCCGGCCGGCGACTGAGCCATTCGAATGTCGTCCTGATGACCCAGCGGTCCAGCTTGGTGGCAAGATCGTAGCGCTCGACAACAGGCAAAAACAGGCCGGGCAGCACCATTTGTCCATCTTCGTCCTCCATTCTTATCAGCAGTTCATAGTGAGCTCCCTTATGTGCTGCAGGGCCCATCGGGGCTATGGGCTGGCAATACAGGTGAAAGCGGTCATCCTCCAAAGCGTGGTTGATGCGCGCCAACCACTGCATGTCTCCACGCCTTCTTGCCATCGCCGCATCATCGTCCCGGTAAACATGAATTCGGTTGCGCCCTGTGTCCTTGGCTGCATAACAAGCGTTGTCCGCTGCGCTGAGTACGGCCGCAACGCTGCCGCTGCCTTCGTTGACCGGGACCAGCCCGATGCTCACACCGAGATTAAAGCGCTTGTTATCCCAGACAAACCGGAAATCCTGAATCGATTGCCGCAAGGCATCGGCCACTCGGTGAGCCTGTGCCGTAGTACAGTGCTCCATCAAAACGCCGAACTCATCGCCGCCCAAGCGAGCCAATATATCCCCCTTTCTGATCTGGTGCCCCAACAGATCTGCAAGCTGCCGCAGCAACTCATCCCCGGCAATGTGGCCGCAGGTGTCATTGACCACTTTGAACTGGTCCAGATCCAGGTAGCAGACTACATGCTCCTCTCCGCCGGAGCACTCGGGTTCCAATAGACTGTGGATGGATTGTTCAAACGCTCGTCGGTTGAGCAACCCTGTCAGAGGGTCGTGAGTGGCCTGATAGGCGATTTTCTGAGCCATGCGGCATGCCTCGGTGACATCCTTGACCGCCCCCCGGTATCCTTGGAACGCACCGTTCGGGTCGAAGACAGGCTTGCCGCTGCTGCGTAAAATTCGGTGCGTGCCGTTCGGGTCGACCCACTCGAACTCGAAATCCTGGAACGGATGGTGCGATTTCAAGTCTTTGAAATGGCGCGCCCACTTCTCCGGAACTCCATTCCCATAGGAACAAAAATCCCGATACTCCTGACCGAGAATTCGCTCGGGCGGTACTCCCATGACTTCCTCATAATGCTCCGACAGATGGGTATATCTGAAGTCGCTGTCCACTTCCCAGAACCAATCGGCAGCGACTTCGGCAAAGTCGTTGAACCGCTCCATGCTTTGCTGCAAAATCCGAACCTGTTTTTTGAGCTGCTGCCGATCCTGGTAGATCAGATCATTATCGTAGCGCAGACGGTTGGAGAGTGTCGCCAGGATGTTGGTGGCCACCACATCGAACCGATCGAGAATCGCCCACAGCGTTTTCTCGTCCACCATAAGAGCGCTGCCGACCATTTCGGCGGTGACAAAAGCGGATGCGGGGGCATGCTGGATAAGGGACATCTCACCGACGCTCTCGCCGGGCTCGAGCGATGTAATGTACACGCCGGCCGTGGCCGACTCCAAGCGGACGCTGAGTCGTCCAGTGAGAAGAAGATAGAGATACCGATTGGCAACCCCCTCAACAATAAGAACATCACTTTTGTTGAGCGTTCTCACGGGGCAGTGACGAAGCGAGGGCTCCAGAGCATCGATGTCGACTGACCTGAAAATATACTGCTGCTCTAATTGTTCACGGGGAATCGATGTCCGTGTCGTGCTCATGAGCCATACTCACAGTTGCTGGAACCAGCTGCCTGTCATTAGTATAACATTAGTATAACATTGCGGATCGCTCATTAGCGAAGGTGAGTGCTGTCCGATGGTCGGCCACCTCCGACACCTCGAATTTACTCGATAGGGCGATCGATCGCTGTGATGGATCTCACCAACACCTCGTGCACTATTACCGTGAGCAGCCCAACGGCCGAGCCCGTGCAAACGCCGCTAAACCGGCAATCATTTCATTTTCTCTTTGCTCGAGTTCGCGTAAAATTGACCAACTCTGATTTTCATTACCGGAGCGTTCGAATGAAACGGTTCTTGTTGTATGTGTTGGGTCTCATGATCGCGCCGAGCGGCTCAGCCATCTCCGCACAGACATGGCAGGCGACGACACTATCGTCCGCAACCATCGAAAAAACCAGGGTGGCGACGCAAGCGTATCATGCGTGTCTGGACAAAGAAATCAACGCCTTTCGACAGACCCCCATGGATTCACGGGATGCAACGAGTATCATCCTGAAAAAGTGCGAATTTGAACTGACTCCGATCCGAACGGCTTTGCTGGCGGAGCAGGTTCCACCTAAGATTGCCGACCGCTTGCTGCGAAAAAGGCGAAACCAGGCGGTTCGCAAAGTATTGCAGCTGATGATGTTTGCCGAAAGCCAACGTGAAGCGGCAGCGATCAAAAAACCTGTTCCATAGTTGAAATGCGACAGGTTCGTCCCGATAATATAGGATTTGCCCGATGAATCGGTCCGAGAATTCAGGACAAAAAGTGGATCGCCATTCACACGTTGTTTCCCGTAGGGGAAACGCCCGTGCAAAGGTTCCAGGTAAGGCATCTTGTCTTCTGTGTTGCGCCAAGGGTTACATAGCCCGCTATGCGCCCCTTGGCGCGCCTTGAATACGAAGCCCTATCCGGCGCAATTCTGGTAATTTAATATTTTCCAGATACTTAACAACGGAGTGTGAACAGCTTCGACAGCAAAGCCGGCGGCACGCCCATTCGGCGTCCGGGTTTGCATTGGAACCCATAACAATTGAGAGATTAGGAATCCATTATGGTATTTGATTTCGATTTAACCTACTTCCCGACAACCATCGATATGCTCCACGGTGGATTGGCCGCTGTCGCAATTGTCGAGTTGTTTCTGCTGGTGTTTTTGCTGACTGTCGTGGTTATTGGCCTGGTTCGGAAAGGTACGGCGGTGACTCCTCGAACCGAGAAGGGCGTCGAACCGGAAGGGCCCAAAGCGGTCAAGCGAGCGGCGACGCGTCCCGAGGAAAAAGCAGCGGTGAAACCTCGCGCGGAGAAAAAATCGAAGCCCGCTCCCGTCGTGATGAAAGAGTCTTCCCCCGATGCCGCCCTACAGATGTTGGGCCTGATGCAGCAGGATGCGCGCTTTATCGATTTTATCGAAGAAGACATTGCGGCCTATTCGGATGCGGATATCGGCGCTGCCGCACGCATCGTTCACGAAGGCTGTCACAAGGTCCTCTCCGCCCATTTCGAACTGGAGCCGATTCGCACGGAGCCTGAAAACAAGCGCATCACCCTGCAGGCCGGATTCGACCCGTCCGCGATTCGGCTAACCGGCAATATCGTCGGCAAACCGCCGTTCACCGGCTCCCTGGTGCATCGCGGCTGGCGTGTTGCCAACGTCAAATTGCCCAAGATCGCCGAAAATCATGATGTCACCATCATCGCCCCAGCGGAGGTCGAACTGTGAGCAAAGAGAATCAAGCCCGTTATTCGATCGGCATCGATCTGGGTACCACTCACTGCGTCTTGTCGTATGTCGACCTGGAAGCCAGCGACGGCGACGAGATCGTCCAGGAGGTGATGCCAATCCCGCAGCTGACAGGGCCGGGCGTCGTCGACGAACAGCCCCAGTTGCCCTCGTTTCTCTATCAGGCGCACCCGGACGAGCTGGCGGACAGTGACGTCGTCCTGCCTTGGACCGATAAGCCTGAAGCATTGGTTGGCGAAATTGCCCGCCAGCTTGGCAGCAAGACACCGATTCGCCTGGTTGCCAGCGCCAAGAGTTGGCTGTGCCACTCCGGAGTGAACTGCCGGGAACCGATCCTGCCGGTCGAAGCGCCGGAAGAGGTGGAGCGGGTCTCACCGCTGCAAGCCTCCATTCGCTATCTGGAACACTTGCGCGATGCCTGGAACCATCAATATCCCGATGCACCGCTGGATGAGCAGGAGTTGACCATTACCGTTCCTGCCTCCTTCGATCCCGCCGCCCGCGAATTGACCGCAGAAGCGACCCGTGAGGTGGGGATGGACCATGCCATTCTGCTGGAAGAGCCGCAATCGGCTTTGTACAGTTGGATACAGAAAAGTCACGGCGGCTGGCGCGATCTGGTTCGCGTCGGCGAGATCATTCTGGTGATCGATGTCGGCGGCGGCACCACCGATTTGTCACTGATCGCCGTCACCGAAACCGATGGCAATCTGGAACTGACCCGCCTGGCGGTGGGCGATCATATTCTGCTCGGCGGCGACAACATGGACCTGACGCTGGCCTATACCGTGAAAGCCAAGCTGGAGTCCGATGGCTCGCGCCTGGAACCCTGGCAGATTCAGGCCCTCACCCACAGCTGCCGGGACGCGAAAGAGGCCCTGTTCAACGACCCGAGCGTCACCGAAGTGCCGGTCGTGGTCGCCAGCCGCGGCTCCTCGCTGATCGGCGGCACGCTCCGTACCGAACTGACGCGTGATGAAGTCAACCGGGTGCTGGTGGAAGGCTTTTTTCCGCCGATCGCTGTTTCGGAGCGACCCGTTTCGCAGCCGCGTACCGGCTTGACGACCATCGGTCTGCCATACGCACAGGATGCTGCCATTACCCGCCACCTCGCTTTTTTTCTCAGCCGTCAGCTCACTGCGACAAGCGAACTGGAAGGCTACGGGGCACCGGACAATGCCACCTTTCTGCATCCGACCGCCGTCCTCTTCAACGGCGGTGTATTAAAAGCGGAGCCGCTGGCCGATCGCTTGATGGAAGTGCTCAACGGCTGGCTCGCCGGTGAACAGGCTGAGCCCGCCCGCCTGCTGGAGGATGCCGATCTCGATCTTTCGGTCGCCCGCGGCGCCGCCTATTACGGCCACGTTCGGCTTGGCGGCGGCGTCCGGATTCGCGGCGGCACTGCTGCCTCCTACTACATCGGTGTCGAAAGCGCCATGCCCGCGGTCCCGGGCATGACACTGCCGCTTCAAGCACTCTGCGTCGCTCCGTTCGGCATGGAGGAAGGGACCGAAGAGGAGCTGCCGCCGTACGAGTTCGGGCTGGTGGTCGGCGAGCCGGTGCGGTTCCGTTTCTTCGGCTCGACGGTTCGCCGTGAAGACAGTGTCGGAGCACGGCTGGAGCAATGGTCGCCCGATGAATTGGAGGAGCTCGACGAAATCGAAGTGACGCTGCCGGTCGAAGGGCGTCGCGTCGGTGAAGTGGTTCCCGTTCGGCTGGCGGCTGTCGTCACCGAGGTCGGCACACTGCAGCTGGAAGCGGTCGCCCGCGAGGGCAGCGAACGCTGGAAGGTCGAGTTCGATGTCAGGGGACAAGGATCGGGCGGGCAGGCTGCGGGCATGGCAGAAGCGGGCGATAGCGCGCCAGAGTTTCTGGAAAGTATGAATCTTGGCATTGCCTCCGACTCGGAGGAAGCAGCCGAGTCCTTCGATGCAGATGAGGAGGAGACCATCCTGTCCGAGGATGAGCCGACCGGTGTGAACCGGGATGAAGGCGATTCGGAGCAAGAGGCGTCTTTCGAAGAGCAGGCCGAAGCCGGTTCAGGCGAGGGTGTCGACAAGGAACAGGACGAGGAGACCGATTCCCAAGCAGAAGGTCAGGACAAGGAGGCCGATTCCCAAGCGGAAGGCCAGAACGAGGAGGCCGATTCCCAAGCGGAAGGTCAGGACGAGGGCGAACAAGAGAAAAAGTCCTTCTGGCCGTTCAAAAAGTAGTCAACATCCTGGAGCAACTAGCAGCTTCTCTCCACCGATTCTGCCCCGGCGGTCGGTTGGGCAAGGGTGGCCCGGTGCATCGATCACTCGTTCATGGCATCCCGTTCTAAAATCGCCGTGCGTTATCTGGTCGGCATCGATCTCGGCACCACGCATACAGTGGTGGCCTATAGTGATGCGCAGCAGAGCCCAGGCGCCGGCATTCGGTTGTTCGAGATCGAGCAGCTGATTGCCCCCGGGGAATTGGCGGCACGGCCCCTGTTGCCTTCGGTACGCTACCATCCGGCCGAAGGTGAACTGGAGGACGGCGACATTCGGCTCCCCTGGCCGCCTTTGTCGATCGACGGCGAAATTGCCCCGGTGGTCATCGGGGAACTGGCCAGAACCCTCGGTGCCAGGACGCAGGGACGTATGGTCACCAGTGCCAAGAGCTGGCTGTCGCATCCCTCGGCCGACCGCACCGCCGCCATTCTCCCTTGGGGCAGTACCGACGACGTTCCCAAAGTCTCGCCCGTCATCGCCAGCGCCGGTTATCTCTGCTATGTCCGCTCGGCGTGGAACGCCCGCTTCCCCGATCACCCGTTGGAACGGCAGGAACTGGTCCTCACGGTCCCCGCCTCCTTCGACGAGGCGGCCCGTTCGCTGACGCTGGAAGCCGCTCGCCTCGCAGGACTTGCCGGCCTGCGCCTCCTGGAGGAGCCGCAGGCGGTCTGCTACGACTGGCTGTGGCGGCACCATAAGGATTTGCAGCGGTCGCTGAACGGCATTCGCCTGCTGCTGGTCTGCGATTTCGGCGGCGGCACGACCGATCTGACCCTGATCAAAGTCGAACCCGGCGACGATGCGCCGAAGCTGACGCGTGTCGCCGTGGGCGACCACCTGATGCTGGGCGGCGACAACATTGATCTCACCCTGGCGCATCGAATCGAAAAACGGCTGGTGGGCGACGATGAACGCCTGAGTGCTGCGGATTTGTCGCTGTTGATCGAACAGTGCCGCCTGGCAAAGGAGCGGCTGCTGGATGTTGATGGGCCTGAGAGGTGCACGGTCACGCTGCTGGGCTCGGGCGCCCGCTTGATCGGCGGCGCGCGCTCCGCGGAATTGAGCCGGGAGGAGATCGAAACGGTCGTGCTGGACGGCTTTTTTCCGGAAACCGGATTGACCGACTATCCTGATCGCAAGCGCAGCGGCGTGGTCGAATTCGGTCTGCCCTACGTCGCCGAGCCGGCAGTCAGCAAACATATTGCAGCGTTTTTGGGGCGTCATGCGCGCGATGCCCGGGAGGCTCTGGATGAAGCAGAATCGCCTCCCGTCCCCGATGCGGTGCTGCTCAACGGCGGATTCTTCCACAGCGCGACGATCAGTCGGCGACTGCTGTCGATTCTCTCCGCCTGGCGGCAACAGCCGCTGCGGCACCTTGACAACGAGCACCCCAATCTGGCAGTTGCTTTCGGTGCTGTCGCTTACGCCATGGCCCGGCGCGGCGAGCAGGTCAGGATCGGCGGGGGAGCCGCGCGCAGCTACTTTCTGGCGGTGGGGAAAGAGAGCGACGAAACCCCTGCGGGAATCTGTATTCTGCCCAGGGGCAGTGAAGAAGGCCATGAGATCCGGCTGTCGCAGCGCACCTTCTCATTGCGTCTGGGATAGCCGGTCCGCTTTCGTCTGATCTCTTCGACCGAGGAGACCGTATATCAGCCTGGGGATCTGGTCGCCAATATCGATGATGAGCGCTTCGTTTCGCTGCCGCCGCTAGCGGTAGCACTGGACAGCCAAAGTATGGAGCAGCAGCAGGAAATCAAAGTCGAGCTGACCTCCTCGCTGACGGAAGTGGGTACTTTGCAGCTCCGGTGCGCTGCGCTGAATGATGCCGATCAGCGTTGGAATCTGGAATTTCAATTGCGCCGAGGCGCGGCCAATCCCCTGTTGACAGGGGATTCCATCCATCCCCGCCTGGAGGAAGCGATTGCCCGAATCGAACTGATTTACGGAAAGAAATCCAAGAACGTTACGCCGAAGTCCGTCAAGGGACTGCGCACCGAATTAGAGAAGATACTGGGGTCGCGACAGCAGTGGGATACGCCGCTGCTGCGGGAGCTGTTCGGTGCCTTGCTGGAAGGCGCCAGACACCGCCGGCGCTCGGCGGTTCACGAACGCGTCTGGCTCAGCCTGACCGGATACTGCCTGCGCCCGGGTTTCGGCTATGCGCTGGATGACTGGCGTATCGAACAGCTTTGGCGGCTCTACCGCCACGGCATTCAGTTTATCACCGAAATCCAGAACCGGACCGAATGGTGGACCCTTTGGCGACGCGTGGCGGGCGGCCTCGATTGCGAAGCGCAGGAAACGATTTTCGCCGACATCGGTCGATTCATCAATCCCACCTCCGCGAGACAGAAAAAAATCGCCGCGCAACTGAAGAAGCAGGGCTACGAGGAGATGGTTCGCTTGGCGGCTGTTCTGGAACGCCTGTCGGTTGAGCGGAAAACCGAGATTGGTGGTTGGCTGCTCAAGCGTTTGCAAAAACCGAGCGAGCCGAATCAAAGCTGGTGGGCAGTCGGCCGAATCGGCGGCCGTGTTCCATTTCATGGCAGCAGTCACAATGTCGTTCCGAAAGAGACCGCGGTGGAATGGCTGGAACAGATGTTTGCGTATGATTGGAAAAAAGTGCTCTCGATCGGTTTTGCGGCGACAATAATCGCCCGCATGAGCGGTGATCGGGAACGTGATATCCCGGACGAAGCGCGCAAACGCGTCGTCGAACGCTTGCGCGCCATGAAGGCGCCGGCATCATGGTTCGCCATGGTGGAGCGAATGAGCGAGCTGGACGAAGCCGATGAAAAACGGGTTTTCGGTGAAGCGCTGCCGCCCGGCTTGCGGTTGATCGATTAGGGGCGGCAGGCTGCCTGGAAATAGGTTGATGTAGGGCGGAAAGCGCAGCGGTTCCGCCAGCCTGGAATCGTGCCTTCTTTTCCGAAGGGCGGCACGATTCTACTGGCATCCGCCTTGTCGATCGATGATGATCATCGCTTCATGAGATAGTCTATGCTCATATTCCAGATTGCGGTAATGGCTTCTTCACCGGGGTCGTTGAAGACAATGCCTCCGCCGCTCGGAAAAGGATTGTCATCAAGCGTCGAACCTGCATAGACAACTCGACAGTTGATGGAAATCACTTCAGAAGATGTGTCGAAAGTTAGAATGCCCCTTTTATTGACATCGGACGGCGCCAGATTCGGCTCGGCAGAGGCAAGATAAGCGCCGCTCAGGCTCAGGTTTCCGGTGACCCCGACATGCTCCCGGCCAGCGATCGAAAGGCGGTATTCAAAGGCGATAGGAAACCGACTGTGTTGGCGCCTGTTGCTACTCGATGTGCTCATGATTTTTGTACGCTCCCACTGCTGAAATCGCCTCTTAGAATGACCCTGACAAGACCATGCCATGTATGATCATTCTGCTATTCAACGAAACCCGAGAATGCGTGCGTCATTCTGGCAAAGGGCTCAGATCGCCAACCAATTCGTGATGTTTTTTCAGCACATCCCGCACCTGGTATACATCGATATCCAACCGTCTGGCAATGCCATTCACCGTTTCTCCGTCTGCCGCCGAAGTACAAATATCGGTCAGAACCAATAAAATCAAACGGGGGACCGGTTTGTCCTGGTAAAACTGCTCAACTGCTGTCACTAGATTCATCATTTTCAATCTCCGCAAATTGCCTTCTTGGCGGTGGACACCACGTTCGGCGATCGGATTCTTGCGCGCGACCAGTTCAGCGTATCCGTTCAATTGAAAGAGGACAATGGTCGTTTTCCACGATTCATGCATTGATCACGCCAACAGTAGTAATATTGCCCGTATCCCTGCTGATTTTGTTCCGCGCAAGCTCCCTGAAAGGCGCAATGATGGCGGTCTGAAGCAAGCCTGCCGCAGCTGGTAACAAATTGATAAATTTTGTCACTGCGACGATTGTTGTGGACAGTAAACCGAGCCGATGAATTTCGGCACGGACGAGCCGCATCGCTCATCCGTTGGCGGAGCCGAATTTCTCCGGTTAGAGAAAATGCTCTTGAGGAGAAGAGGGATGAATGGTCTGAACGATTGCGCTGAAAGGCATTGTGCACCCACGGCGGTCAAGCCAGCGTCGCCGGTAGAAGAAGCTAACCTGCGACGAAGAAGGAAGCGCAGGCGTTGCACGCTCCCGGAGAGGCGCGGCTTGGTTCAGCTCAGCGATCAGGTGCCGGAGGCCGGCGGTATCGGATGCCGGGTTTTCCGATAGGTGGCAATGATGCGTTCGACATAGTGGCGGGTTTCCTCGTACGGAGGAATGCCGTTGTAACGATGCACTGCGTTTTCTCCTGCATTGTACGCCGCCAGCACGAGCTTCAGATCGCCGTTGAAATGCCGCAGCAGCCAGTGCAAATAAGCCGTACCCGCTTTGATGTTCTGGTAAGGGTCCCAAGCATTCTTGATGCCGAACCGTTTGGCCGTGCTTGGAATCAGCTGCATCAGCCCCTGAGCGTTTTTGGGTGACAGCGCGTTGGCATTGAATCCCGATTCGGCCTCGATCACAGCAAGCACAAGTTGCGGGTCGATCGTATAGTGCTTTGCAATCTGCCGCACCCACGATTCGATCTGTTTCCGTTTGACCGAGAGATGGTGACGCCTAGGTGCATCGAACTGCCGGCAGGAGTCATGCTCTTTCGGCTTCGTGGTAGGATGAAGTTTGAGCATGATTTGCGCATAGTGGTCATGCTTCCGGGCTCCGCGCTTGAACCAACCCATGGCAAGGGCATGGTCGCGCTTTACGCCACGGCCGAAATAATAAAGCATACCGATATGATAATTGGCCGCCGCATCCCCTTTTTTCAAGGCCTGACAATAAAGGCGAAGCGCCTGTTTATAATCGCGCTTGCCGCCTGCAGCCAATTCGTAGCCCTTCGCCGATTTGAGCAGAGAATCGGTCACGCGCGATTGTGCGACAACCGGCGAGGCCAAAACAGCCGCATTCAAAGCGGCGACCACGAACCGTTGACGCCATCGATTCGAGAGATTTGCAGCCATAATCAATTGCCTCTTTTTTTTCTGTCCATCACTTAAAGAGTAATAAGGTTAAAGTCGGGCACCGAAAAAACGATTTTTCGAGAGGAATTCATCATTCCGACAACAGTTCGATGAGCAGACCATCCAACGCTCGGGTCTGGCGGGCTTTCCTCAATCGTGTTGCGATCACTATGCAGCTCAATTGCCGCAATGCTTCGTCAAACCGGTCATTGACAATGATGTAGTCATATTCCGCGTAATGCGACATCTCCGCCTTCGCGGCCTGCATGCGCCGGGCGATCACCTCCGGACTGTCCCGTCCGCGTTCGCACAGTCGCGCTGCCAGCGCCAAGCAGGAAGGCGGTAATATAAAGATCGAAACGCAATCAGGCATGAGTGTACGAACTTGCTGCGCGCCCTGCCAATCGATCTCGAGCAGCACATCCTGTCCTGCGTTCAGAGCCTCGTTTACCGTCGCGCGGGCCGTCCCATAGGTGTGGTCGAACACCTGTGCCCATTCGAGAAAAGCATTGCGTTCAAGCATATCGTCGAATGCTCCCCGGGTAACGAAAAAATAGTCCCACCCGTCGACCTCACCGGCCCTCCGGCCTCGGGTGGTATGTGAAATCGAGACCACGATGCCATCGATACGTTCCCGCAGTGCTTTCACCAGGCTGGTTTTACCCGCCCCCGAAGGAGCGGAAACAATCAACAATGTTCCTTTGACCATTCCTGAAAACACCTTTCATTCAATGTTTTGCACCTGCTCGCGCATCTGTTCGATCAGCACCTTCAACTCAACGCTTAGTCGGGTGGTTCTCGAGTCGGCCGATTTCGAACCCAGGGTGTTGGCCTCGCGGTTCATTTCCTGCATCAAAAAATCCAGGCGCCTGCCCACGGCACCATTCTGAGTTAGGACGCTGTCCACTTCGTCGATGTGGGTCTCCAGGCGGTCCAGCTCCTCATCCACATCCATTTTTTGCATGAGATAAACGATTTCCTGTTCGAAGCGGTCGTAATCAGGGTCATTCACCAGCTCGGCAATCCGCTTCTCAAGCCTTGTCCGAACAGTGCGCAGAATGTCAGGCATGCCTTCCCGCGCGTGTTTCACGTGTTGCCGCATGCTCCGGCAACGCTCCCGTATCATCGCGGCCAGTTGGGCCCCCTCACGCTCACGCACGGCAGTCAAGGTGGTCAGTGCAGCCTCCAGGGATCCCAGCACCCGAACTTCGAGCGGCGACCAATCGATCTCTACCTTCAACTGCACGCCCGGCCACTTCAGGATCTCCAGCGCTGAGAAAGCAGAGCGCGTGGGCATGATCGTTTCGATTTCGCTTGCCGCCGCCAGCACGTTCCTCACGAGTGAATGGTTGATGCGGATTTCCGGCTCTTCGCCGCCGACTGCCCGACAGAAGAGGCTGCACTCGACCTTTCCACGCTTCAGGCGGTTGCCGATCAGCGTCCGTATCGCCGGTTCCAGAGAGCGAAACTGCTCGGGCAGCCGCATGAAAATATCGAGGTACCGGTGGTTCACCGACCGCAGCTCCCACCCAAGCATAAAACCGCCGGCATCGATTTCATTCCCGGCGAATCCTGTCATGCTGCGAATCATGAGTTTTTGCCTATAATAATTGAAGGACTGGCGAGAAATCGCACGGCAGCAAAATCCCCGAAGCGATAATTATACTCGGAAAACCGATTACCCATCGAAGATCGGCATAGAGCACAAAAAATCGATCTTGAATACCCTACACTTCGTTGATGGTCACTCATTACGATCCACAAACGTACCCGCATGAATGGAACTATCTGCAGCCGGGCACGATTATCGATCAATACATAATCGAACGGGCGTTGGCCGGCGGTGGCTTCAGTTCAGTCTACCTCGCCAGGCAGATGTCCAATCAACATCAGGTCGCCATCAAGGAGTATCTGCCGCGCCGACTTGCGCATCGAACCTGGGGCAACCGTGTCGTGCCCCACACCGACAAGACTAGCCCCCTGCTTGTGCGTGGAAAAAAAAATTTCCTCGCTGAAGCCAAGGTCCTGAGTGAATTGAAGCACCCCAATATTGTCGAAGTGCTCAATTTTTTCAGCGCCAATGAAACCGCCTACCTTGTCATGACTTATGACTATGGAAAAAGCCTGGCCGGTTACATAACAAATAAAAAGGGGAATTTGAGCGATCAGTTTCTTCTTGTCGTGTTCCCGGCCCTTCTCGATGGCGTCAGGGCCATCCACCGGCACCAACTGCTTCATCTCGATATCAAGCCGGAAAACATCCTCATCCGCGCCGGCGGCAGCCCGTTGCTGCTCGATTTCGGCGCTGTCCATCCTCACCCGACCAATGAACGCCTGAAGCCTGGCAACATCGTCACCAACGGGTTCTCGCCGGTCGAACAATACGTGGCGGCCGGCAATGTCGGCCCCTGGAGTGACATCTATGCCATCGGGGCCACCATGCGCACCTGCATTGAAGGCGTATCGCCACCGCCCGCTCCCACTCGCAAACGTTTCGACAGTGTGACGCCCGCCGCCAAAGCGTTCCATCGAAAATATCCGGGGCCGCTCCTGGACGCCATCGATGCGGCCATGGCGCTGGAACCCGAAAAGCGCCCGCAATCGGTCGACGAGTTTCTGGGGCTGCTGAAAGAATTATAAGGGATCTACCACCGCTACGGGCCGGCTGGTATCGAGCAGCGTAAGACATGCATCTATGGTGACTTTTATTTATAGGGTACCGGCTGGCGAAGCGGGGCAGTGGCAAGGGCAGCGCATCACATTCCCACGTGCCGCTTACTCTTCAGGAACCAATGTCAGCTCGTGCCTTGGCTCATCGGAGACGAGCGAAAGCGGCAAGCCTTTGACCCAGTAATGCTGTTGATCCCGATAGTGCTTGGACAGCGGATTGCCGGATTGACCGGTCGGCATGTGCAAAATGCCCTCTTCCGCGTGTCCCGGTGCAACAACCAGCCGTTCACTGGCGCCATGCCGATGGCGCGCGACGCGAATGCAGTGGCTGCACCCGGCCAGTTCATCCTCCGGCATGTCCAGCAGCCGGCCAAGGAGTGGCATCGCGGCACTGAAGGGATGCCGGATTTCGGTCCTGTTGACGGTACCCCAATGAAGGGGCTGCAGTGTATCGACGGAATAGCGCTGCTCAAGGGCGCGCACGCTTTTCTTCAGCGTAGCGAGAAGCAGGCCATTCCAATCGCGGTATCGATCAGGGTGTGGCAGGATTTGAAATGGGCGTTCCGTCAGTACCTGCTGTAGCGGCACATCCATCTTAAACCAGCGATAGCGAAAATGGGGATCGGCCTGTCGACAGGGATTCAGGAATGTCGGAAATATGGCATCGGCCAGTGCTCGGCGGTAGAAGGTCAACAAGCCGAGTCCCTGGCTGAGCACATCGGCCTTGCCGTCCCAAGCGGCAAGATGCTCGCGTACCACTGCCAGTTCGGGGCTGCGCCGAATCGCCTGTTCGCTTAAGACCGAAAGCGCCAGCGATCGATAGAATTCGTAAAAAGCGGTCACCGTATCGAGCTGAAGCATGAACATGTCCTGTTCGGTGATGCGTTCCATCGTACTTAGGCGCTTATTGATACGGTAAGCCCTGAAACCGGAGGCAAAGTTGTGCCCGAGCGGATAAGGATAGTCGATTCCGACTGTTCGATTATTGGCGGTTGCCAGATAACCGGAAGGGGGATCGATCAAGCGAGGGAGCTTATCCGGAGGAATCATGCCAGACCAACCGATCCGGCTGTTTTCCCAGCCCCGGCTAGTGGCGCCATCCAGGCCTCGGCGCAGTGGGATCTTTCCGGTGAGTGTCCAGGCAATACGGCCCTTGTCGTCGGCCAAGGCGACATTCATGATCGGCAGGCCGCTGCGATTCATGATAGTTACCGCCTGCTCCACGGTTGCCGCCCGCTCCATTTCGAACAGCCTAAAATCGAGACCGCCCGGCTGCAAAGCAGCCCAATGAATCGCAACGATCCGGTTCATTAATGGCTGTCGTGCAACCGGACCCCATAGGGTCATTCTGCGCTGCAAAGAGACCGATGGGCCGCCCTTGACGTCGACCGTCTCCGACACCGTTGTAAATGGTTTCCACCCTTCGGGCGTCCGATATTGGTCGGGACGGGCCGGATCGAGTTGTAAAGTGACTAGATCCACGTCGTCAGCCAGCGCACTGGTATATCCCCAGGCAACATGGCCGTTGCTGCCGACAATCAGCAGCGGCACTCCCGGCAGGGTTATGCCTGCCAGATCGACACCGGGGTATCGGACAGTGGCGCGGTACCAGACGTTCGGTACGGCCAGGGGCAGGTGCATGTCGTTGGCGAGTATCGCGCGCCCATCTATGGTCCTGGTGCCGCTTACCGCCCAATTGTTCGATCCAACCACCGCCGCGCCGGCATCGACAATACTGCTGATCTCACCATCGTTCGGCTGTTTTTGCAATGCTGCGAGCGCTTCGACTGGAATCGGTGTGATCGGCCGCCGGGATTCGGAATCACCGTCAAATGTTTTGGTATAGCGGTCTGTATCGGGCGTCAGGAATGCAACCACCTCGGCAGGCAGTGTTTCGGTCATAACGCTCAGCATGCGCTCGTTGGATTCGCTCAAGCTGAGTATTTGAAACATGCCCAAAGCGACCAACACGCTGTCCTCCATACGCCACGCCCTCGGCCGATAGCCAAGAACAAGAAATTCCGGCGGCAACAGATCGATTTGCGCAATTGCATGGTTGATGCCATCGACATAGGCCTGCAGAAGATCCTTGTGTGCGGCCGGAAGCTCTTCGACGATGCGCTTCGCCGTTCGGCTCAACCCCAAATTCCGTTGCCGGACATCACTCGCGAGCGCGGCTCGACCGATCACTTCGGCCAGTCGGCCGGCGGTTTTTCGGCGCATCAGGTCCATTTGAAACAACCGCTCCCTTGCAGTCACAAACCCCAATACTGCATAGGCATCCCGACGCGATGCAGCCCGAATAATTGGAACCGAAAACGGATCGAAGCGGATAGTCGCCGGCGCTTTCAAACCAGCCATCGAAATCTCGCCATCCATAACCGGCGTCGAACGGTATTGCAAAACCGCAAGGAAGTCGGCTCCAACCGCTGTGGCAGCGACTAAAACGACTGCCACATAAAAGTAAAGTTTGTGCAACACTACACTGCGCGCTAAGGGTGGGATTTTGTTGTTGAAATGTTCATCGGCGGATTGGGTGAGTCAAGAAGATCGGGAATGGCTTTTCCGTTCGGACGACGCTATGCCCCGGGATCGCTTCCGTTTACTAGCGGTGCCGGTGAGCGGCCAACATGGATCAGTTATACTATATCAATTTCTCTCCAATATAGGGGCAACTATGAGACCAAGCGGCCGCAAGCCTGACGAGTTAAGAACGATCAATCTGACCTGTGATTTTACCAAACACGCCGAAGGATCGGTGTTGGTGGAGTTCGGCGATACGCGCGTATTGTGCAACGCCAGCGTGGAGAATCGTGTTCCGCGGTTTCTCAAAGGCTCCGGCGGCGGCTGGGTGACCGCTGAATACGGCATGTTGCCGAGAGCGACTCATGAGCGCTCGCCACGGGAGGCGGCCCGCGGCAAACAGGGCGGACGGACGCTGGAGATTCAGCGGCTCATCGGACGGTCGCTGCGTGCAGCTGTCGATCTCGAAGCCTTGGGGGAGCGAACCATTACATTGGATTGCGATGTAATTCAAGCCGATGGCGGAACACGCACAGCATCGATTACCGGCGGTTACGTCGCCTTGTCGCTTGCCACGCAAGGGCTGCTCAGAAAAAGAAAAATCAAATCAGACCCGATACACGGCCAGGTGGCTTCTGTATCCGTAGGCATCTATAAAGGCGAGCCCATATTGGACTTGGATTACAAGGAAGACAGTGATGCGGAAACGGATATGAATGTGGTGATGAATGAAGCAGGCGCGTATATCGAAATTCAGGGGACAGCGGAAGGACATGCATTCAGAAAAGAGGAACTGAGCGCCATGTTGGCCCTTGCAGAACAGGGCATCGAGTCTCTGCTGGCGAAGCAGCGCGAAGCATTGGTGCAAAGAAAAAAACCGGCATAAGCAGAGCCATTCCGATCGATGCCAGAAAAAATTGTTCTTGCCAGCAACAATCCGGGGAAAATTCGGGAAATCCGGGCCATTTTCAATGAGCGACTGATCGTACCGCAATCCGAACTCGCCATACCGGAAGCGAACGAGACCGGACTCACTTTTGTTGAAAACGCCATCATTAAAGCGCGTAATGCCGCTCGCTACAGCGGGCTTCCGGCAATCGCGGACGACTCGGGGCTGGAGGTCGATGCGCTTGCCGGCGCGCCCGGCGTGTACTCCGCGCGTTATGCCGGCGCGGGCGCGAGCGACCGGCGCAACCGCGAGAAATTGCTTGAAGAAATGACCGATTCCCCCGACGACCAACGAACTGCACGCTTTCGATGTGTCATTGTTTATTTGCGCCACAGGCAAGATCCATGCCCGCTGATTGCGCAAGGCAGCTGGGAAGGGGTCATCTTGCACGAACCCAGGGGCTCCGAAGGATTCGGTTATGACCCTGTGTTCCTTGTGCCCGAAGAAGGCTGCGCTTCCGCCGAGCTTCGACCGGAAAGAAAAAACCGCCTGAGTCATCGATGGAAGGCGCTCAGAGAGCTGGCCGGAATGCTTTGAACTGAGTCCGACGTTACGCGGTCGAACGCCAGAGAACCAGTAAACACCCGACATTAGGCATCTTGCAAAGATTAAATTACCAGCCTTGCTTGTCTATGGCCCCGTCTTCTGTGTTGCGCCAAGGGTTGCGTAGCCCGCTATGCGCCCATTGGCGCGCCTTGAATACGAAGCCCTATCCGGCGCAATTCTGATAATTCAATATTATCCAGATGCATAATGTTTCACGTGAAACATTATGTGTGACAATGCAAGAATATTGTTTCAGGCGGAAAGCTCGGCCTTTTCTTTATTCGCTTGGCCTGCACGAAGAAGGCAATGTTTCACGTGAAACATCTCACTATCGATGCGGTGCCTCGCAGGATTGTCGGCAGATAGGCAAGCCCGGCGACACCGGTCTCATGAAATTTTTCGGCCTTGCAAGGCATCGGAACACAACAAAGACCGAAAATCCGGATGCAACGGCTTCACGAACAGTAGCTTGGGCGTTGTTTGGTAAACCCGCCCCGGGCGCCGGAGCCCTTCGCCTGTTGTCTGACCCAGGAGCTCCCAGCCGGCAGCTCGATAGCAGGTCCCCGCATAACGCTGTGGATCCACAAACGTCTCCATAAGCACTGGAGAAAACCCATATTCATATTCCCAATCCAAGGCGACGCGCTTCGCCAGCTTTCCCAGGACATGGCTCGCCAGGTGCGGCACTTCCACCCACGGAAAAATCAGATATCGAATGTTGTTAATGATCCAAGGTCGATTTCGATTCCGCTGGGCGGGCGTCCATCCGATCCAGTCATCGCGCACACCCATCGATTTTGCGCACCCGGCCATGTACACACATCCAAGGAGCCGGGCACCGGAGCGAATGAAATAGCTCAACCGATGACCGAATGCTTCCTTGTATTTCAGCAAATGGTAACGCTCCATGTATTCTTTCCAAAGGCGTTTGGTTTCCGGTTCGGAGACGATATCCAAAACAACCGGGTCGAGATCGCGCAACCGGACTCTGATCGTTGGATCAGGGGCTGTGCGTGCAGTGACCTTTGGTGCGGAATGACCGCTTTTCCGTACCTTATGGGGCGCCTTGGCGGGCAATCGAATACGCCCTTCTTCCTCGAGTTTTTCCAAAAGATTGAGGCAAGCCGTCACCTTTGGTGTTCCGGAAGCAGTCTCCCACGCCAAATGTTCGCAGATCGTAGCGGCAAGCTCGGTCCGCTTCAAGCTTGGAAACATCTTTGTGATTTCGGAGATATGGTTCAGATCCTGTACACTGATTTTTCTTCCCGCCTGCACCATGGTGATTTGAAATTCGCTCATCGACTAACTCCTCAATATTTCAATTGGTTACGCGTATCGTATATTTTGCCAAAAGGGACTGCCCGGCGTCGACTTTTTTCGCAACGTTTTTCAGGAAATGCGGGTTTTTGAATGGTCATCTGCCTGCCGGATCCGCTTGCCAAGAGACTATGATCTTTTGGTGAAAGTTCCGCGGAAACCGGAAATTCTCCGGAAATGGAAGCGGACCCGAAGCGGGGAAGGAGGATTGTACAAGAAGCCGGCTTTCATTGATTGGAGATCAGCCGAACAGATCAATCAGGCTCGACCACGGTCGATCAGCCTATTTACAGCGATGTATAAGATAAGGCATCTTGCAAAGATTAAATTACCAGCCTTGCTTGTCTATGGCTCCGTCTTCTGTGTTGCGCCAAGGGTTACATAGCCCGCTATGCGCCCCCTGGCGCGCCTTGAACACGAAGCCCTGTCCGGCGCAATTCTGGTAATTTAATATTTTCCAGATACCTAACTGTCAGAACATTGTTGGGTTACGGTGCGCTCACGACCCAGTGGAAGTTTGATACCCCGGTAAAAAGCCCACCTAACCCAACCTACGTTAATTGCTGGGAACGTAGTGCGCATCGCTATACTATTTTTTGGAGAGGCTGCTGTATCAGGAGGTATTCCTTGACCGGCACGCCGCCAATCAGGTGGTTCTGTATGATGGTCTCCAGGACTTCCGGCGTGCAGCAGCGATACCAGGCACCTTCCGGATAGACCACGGCAATTGGACCGTTCATGCACACTTGCAGACAGTTGGCCTTGGTGCGATAAATCCCGTGCACACCATCGAGACTCAACTCCTTGAGGCGCTTTTTCAAATAAACCCATGAGGCCAGACCGGTATCCAAGTCAGTACATTGCGGCTTGCTTTGGTCGCAGCACAGAAAAATATGCCGCTTGATTCGGTTGATTCCCAAAGCCTCGATTTTTTTCTGCTCTCGAAGGTCCATTGCTCACTCAGTCATTGTTTTGTTCACCTGGATACTATACCCAATTCATTATTATGCTCAAGTGTTTTTGAATTTATCCGCCAATTCCAAACGTGACAAATCGAGTCTGCGTCTCTAGGAGGCAGCCCGATCAGGCTTGGCTGCAGTAGATCAGTCTATTCTCGGACAGACTGCCAGGGTAGAGCGGAAGCAAAACCCGGCAGTCAGGCTCGTATCGAGGTTGTGAAATTGGGTTTTATACATCGACCGCAAACGATGATGGGCCGCCAACAGGCCATAATGAGAATCGGTTACGGAAGAACAAAACCCACTGCTATTTTATCTGAGGTTAAGCTATAATCAGCCGTATCGTATTCTCCTTTGCGATCGAGCATGCATGAGAGTTCGGCGAACAGTCTCCGAATCCGATATGAGCTGCTGTGAACCGGCGCGTCAATACCGTGGAATCGACCGCATTCCAACTGGACGACAACGGGGCTTGGCAGTTCAAACAAAAACAGCCTCACGATTTCATTTTCATCTATGAGATGGGCAATGTCATGTCAGTCGCGGTCTTCATCCATTTGAGTGACGTCGATGAAGAATGCGGCCCGCACGTCATGATCAAGGGGACGCACAAACATAAAACCTTGCGCCAGTTGCTCACCAATCACATCAGCGCCGAAAAAGCGGCTGCGATGTATGAAAACCGGATCGAGGCGATCCTTGGTCCCAAAGGCACCGGATTTTTCGAGGACCTGTCCGGATACCATCACCGCGGCACCGGCAACAAACTGCGGCTCATCTTAGGTATCCACGACACGATGCATCGCTATTCGTAATATTGGGGAAGAATTGTTTTTTCTATAGAGGCCAACAAAGCAGACAGAGATTATGGATGTGAGTCAAGCAAAAATCGGTGTCATCGGTCTCGGCTATGTCGGATTGCCGTTGGCCGTCGAATTCGGTTTTCACTTTGATACGGTCGGTTTTGATATCGACAAGAGTCGAATTGCCGAATTAGTCAAGGGCATCGACCGTTCCCTGGAAGTTGAACCCGAGCACCTGCTCGAAGCAAACCGGTTGCGTTTCTCGGATGATGAGCAGGCACTACGTGATTGCACCGTGTATGTCGTTACCGTGCCGACACCGGTCGACGAGCACAAACGGCCTGATCTTACGCCTTTGATAAAAGCCAGTCAGCTGTTGGGCCGTGTGATCGGCAAGGGTGATGTTGCTATTTTCGAGTCGACCGTTTATCCGGGCGCAACGGAAGAGGAGTGCGTGCCCGAAATAGAACGGGTATCAGGGCTGCGATTCAACCGCGATTTTTTCGTCGGCTACAGCCCGGAGCGTATTAACCCGGGGGACAAGACACATCGTCTTCCAACGATCAAAAAAATCACATCCGGCTCGACGCCGGCGGTTGCCGATTTCATCGACACACTCTACCAACGTGTGATCACCGCAGGAACCCACAAAGCGAGCAGCATCAAGGTCGCAGAAGCCGCCAAAGTCATCGAAAACACCCAGCGCGACGTCAACATCGCGCTGATCAATGAATTATCTTTTATTTTCAATAAGTTGGGCATAGATACGCTGGAGGTTCTGGAAGCGGCCGGCACCAAGTGGAACTTTTTACCGTTTCGTCCCGGTCTGGTGGGCGGCCACTGCATCGGCGTCGATCCCTACTACTTGACTCACAAGGCTCAAGCGATCGGCTATCAGCCCGAAATGATTCTTGCCGGGCACCGCATCAACGATCGTATGGGCGAATATGTTGCCGGAAGAGTCGTGAAGCTGATGGTGCAGCGCAAATTGCCGATCGGCGATTCCAAGATCCTGATTCTTGGGCTGACCTTCAAGGAAAATTGCCCTGACACCCGCAATACGCGGGTTGTGGATATCATCGACGAATTCAGGAGTTTCGGCATCCAAACCGATGTTTACGACCCGTGGGCCGAGTCCAAGGAAGTAAAAAAAGAGTATCGGCTCGATCTCCTGAAGGCGCTTGACGGTTGCCGATATCAGGCGATCATTATTGCTGTTTCCCACGATCAGTTTGCCGAGATGGGAGTCGATGAAATCCGTTCGCTAATGGTGCCCGGCGGCGTTCTGTTCGATGTCAAAGCGCTGTTTCCGGCAGACCGGGTCGACGGGCGTCTCTAGGAAGTGGTGTTGCGGCCAACACGGTTTTCGGCAGCTGAATGATCCGCATCGTAGTCGCGCTCGGCGGCTGATCAGACTGCTCCCGGTCAGGGTTCCTGATGCTGCAGATTCCGCTTGCTGAGGAATTCTTCAACCAAACTGCCAAGCCCCGGCTTCCCGACCTCGGCAAACTCATAGCGAACACGAACGAGCGGCTTGTCGATTGCGATCAGCGCACCGAGGTCGCAAGGCGTTGCCGCCACCACCGCATCGACATCCGCGGCGTTGATCGTTTCCTGCAGCGCCGCCAGTTGTGCGGGATGGTAGCCCACGGCAGGCAGCACCGGCCCGAGATGGGGGTACTGCGCGAAGACATCGGCGATTTCGTTCACTGCGATCTCACGGGGATCGATGATCGCCGCTGCACCGGCTTGCTCAGCGGCGACGTGGCCTGCGCCGTAGGCCATGCCCCCATGCGTCAGGGTCGGCCCGTCTTCGACGACGAGCACGCGTTTGCCGCGCACCAGTTTCGGATGTTCGATGCGTACGGGTTAGGCTGAATAGACGACGGGCGGGGCGGGATTGATCGCACGGGCATTCCGAACCACGGTTTGTATCTCCTCTTCGGAGGCCGAGTCCGTTTTCACCACGACAACGATGTCGGCCATGCGCAGCACCGTCTCGCCCGGATGATGGCTGCCCGGGTCATTCGGCCGCAGCGGATCGATCAACACGATATGGAGGTCGGGCCGCAGGAAGGGAAAGTCATTGTTGCCGCCATCCCAGAGGATGATATCGGCCTCCCGCTCAGCGCGTGCCGTGATTTCGGCATAATCGATGCCGGCATAGACGACGCTGCCATGGGCGAGGTGCGGTTCGTACTCCTCGCGTTCCTCAATGGTGCAATCGGCCGAATCGAGGTCGGCCGGAGTCGCGAACCGTTGGACGGTCTCCCGTTCGAGGTTGCCGTAAGGTATCGGGTGCCGTATGATCGCGGGCAGCAGACCGCGCTCTTTCAACAGCCGGGCGAGCCAACGTGTCGTCTGCGACTTCCCGCAGCCGGTTCGGACCGCCGACACGGCAATCACCGGCACCTTCGCTTGCAGCATCGTTCGCCGCGGGCCGAGCAGCATGAAATCAGCACCGCAGGCCAGAGCGATCGAACCCATATGCATAACTTGAGCGTGAGTGACATCGCTGTAGGCAAAGATCACCCGGTCGATTCCTTCCTGTCCGCACAAAACCGCCAATTCCGCCTCATCGACGATGGGAATTCCTTCGGGATAGAGCGGGCCGGCGAGCGAGGGCGGGTATCGACGCCCGGCAATTTCGGGAATCTGAGCCGCTGTGAAGGCGATTACGCGTGCTTTTTGGTCATCCCTGTATACGACGTTGAAATTATGAAAATCACGCCCTGCAGCGCCCATGATGACGATGCGCGTTGTTTCCGGTTTTTCCGGCATGTCTTGTTCCTCCTGCTGCTGTACCCGAACGCGTCAGTCGGCCGAGCATTTAGCGCGTTGCAGTGTCGAAGCCGGCGGAAACCGCAATCGCACGTCGGGAGATCAGGGAAGCAAACCTTTCTCGACCAACAGATCCCGAAGCACAGTATAGGCCACTTCATGCCCTTCCCGGTTCCAATGTCCGCTGTTGCCGCCGCCAAACCCATGCAATGTCCTGCCGGTCTTGCGATAGATGTCGATAGCGGCCGGACCCATGAAACCGCACACCAAGCCATTGTCCTTGCAGAGTCTGCCGAGGCGCCCTTCGACATAATAGGCATTATCGACCGTAGTGACCTGGCCAGGCAAGGAATCCTGTACCAACAGAACGAACTGCGCACCATCTTTCCTGACTTCGGCGGCCAGCTCCAGGATCAGCCGCTCGGTCAGCAGCCAGGCGTCACGATGGGATCGTGATCGCGGGGCATAGATCAGATCGGAGTCTGCTTTTGACACGGCTCGAACCAACCCACGCTGTTGCGCCGACGGGTCCCGCCTCTTCCGGTAGCGCAGTTGGTCCAGCAGAGACAATATGATCGAGTGATCGGTCAGATAGTAATAAAGATCGTACACAAATTTCGAGCGCCGCTGTTTCGGTGATCGTCGAAACGAATCGTCCAATTCGAGGCCGTCATGGCCCAGCGTAAAGTAGGGCCTTGGATAATTGTCCGACAAATCCTTGACGTTGTCTTTCAGATCGTTTCCGGGATAGAACGCCAACACAACGATATCCGGTTTGAATGCTCGTGCAAAATGTCGATAGGTCAACAGTTCTTGAGCGGTACCATAGCCGCTGACGCCAAAATTGAGCACTTCCAAGCGATCGGCGAACTCGGCCTCCAGCCGCCCATGATACGCCTGCTCGAGATCGACCTGAAATGCCTCGGTATAAGAATCGCCCAAAACCACCATGCGTTTTTTGTCGTTCTTCCCGATCGTATAGTCTTTGTCGCGAAACCCATGGCGGTTGATCCGCACGTAGCTCAGGCCCTCGCGGGCAAAGTAGCCTTCGACGTTCGGTCGGTGTCGGTGGCCGACAACCGGATCGACAGCAAGGAACTGCGGCTGCGGAAATGGATATATCTGCCGCGCGATCAGTTCAGCGGCGACAAACGTCGACAGCGTACTGATCGATATGACGATCAGCGCGCCTGACATTCGTCGTATCTTGGCGATCATCCCTCTTTTTGGCTTGCCGGTCGCCGCACCCAGTCGCTTTTCTGCTTTGCCGCCAACAGCGCAATCGGAAACCAGAAGTAAAGCCATAGCGGGCGCGGATTGGTGAGCAGCTGATTACCGTCGGTCAGCATGCAGACAAACCCGAAGACCGGCATGGCAAGGCAGAGCATCTGCTGTCGGTTGTGCGCTTGTTTCAGCCCTTCGACAAGGCTGACCAGACAGATCGCCAACAGCAGCAGGCCGCCGATCAGACCGCCATAGAGAAGGCTTGCAAGGTAGGCGTTGTGGGCGTGCTGCGCATACTTGCCGACGCTCAGAAGAACGGTCTCATCGCTATTGATGCCGTGCCCGAACCAGGGGGCGGTGAGAATCTTTTCCCAGGTCAGGCGCCAGATTTCCAGGCGGTAGGAGAACAGATTGTTGCGGGTGAAAAAACGGCTGGGCTCGATCACATCGAAATAGACCAGC
>Ga0114931_10001228_pt1 | contig 32629 bp, 29 predicted proteins | sample 2SBtaG_FD_89579 | JGI IMG/M metagenome (GOLD analysis project Ga0114931, IMG submission 89579) | Deep subsurface microbial communities from Kolumbo volcano to uncover new lineages of life (NeLLi) - 2SBTROV14_V59a metaG | ecosystem: Environmental > Aquatic > Marine > Volcanic | place: Kolumbo...
CGCGTCGGCAATCTGTTTCACGCGCGATCTCCAGCGCTGGCGAAACTCCCGGTAAGCGCTGCCCGCAACAATCAGCGTGCGGAGCTCCCGCGGAGGACGGCGATTTTCCGCGGCCTGCACAAGCCGCACTTCACCGTCCGGGGCTCCTGCGAACGCATAGGAGTGAGCCGGCTTCAAGCGGAACGAACGGGTTTCTTGCATCCGCTCGAACATACAGACAACGTCGCGTCTCGCACTAACGTGATGAACCGAACCGGGGCGAAGCTGATGAGTCACAATAGTTTCGCCGCTACCCCCCCGCCGGATTCGGTAAGTCACCGTCTTGGGCGATTCATTGATGATGCGAATCGGCCACCTGGCGTGGGTCGATGGTCCCCGTGCCAAGGCACACTGAGCATGAAAGATTCCCAGCAGCGCGACGATCGCGAGCCACAAACATCGGTCGCAAAGAGCCGAGCGCCAATCGCAAGCGACCTTGGCGGCTTGCATCGCCATGGTTCGTCGTGCATGGCGACCACGGCTTGCCAACGCGAGACATCTCAAACCGGTGCTCCCGCATGAGATGTCATGGCCGTGAACCGTCCGGGCTTTACATGTCGCGTTGCGTGGCGAGACGCTCTAACTGATCCACCGCGCGCGAGAGATGCTCGGCGATCGGTTGGGGGCCTCGCCTGGTGAAACATTCGACCAATTCGCGATAGTACCACAGCGTGCCTTCTTTTTTCGCGCTGAAGCGATCAAAAAATTGATCGCCGTGCTCGCGTAAGCCGGCGATAATGGTTCGCACGTTGTAAAGCTTGTCCGCGGCGGAAACCAAAAGCGAGTCTTCCGCCGCTTCGTGCTCGAGGTGGTCGATGTAGGCTTGCTTTCTGGGTTTCCAAGGTGGCTTGGGCGTCTTGTCGGTGTCCGTGCAATCGTCGACCATCCGCGTCACGCGGTCTCCGAACCGACGTCGGATTTGTTCCCTCGTCGCCGCGCCGCCCTGATCTTCGACGGCGTCGTGCAAAAACGCCGCGATGACTTGGTCTTCGTCGCCGCCGTACTCGGCGACCAACACCGCCACGCCCATCAGATGCACGATGTAGGGCAGCGGGCTCTTTTTCCGATGCTGTCCCGCGTGTAGCCGATTGGCCATCAAAAACGCTTCCTCAAAGCGATGTGAGAACTCCATGAGCGTCTCCCGCCGTCAACCTATGAAAAACCGTTTCACCCACGTGAGCGATATGCTTCAAACATGGAAACGTAACCAAAACCATCGTCTCACGGTTTGAGCCATGTGGCCAGCCCTGCCGGAAGGTTTGAGCTTAGAGGGGGCAGGGTTGCCCGAATTTGTCCCACCAGCAGTGTCGGGAAGCGCAGGGCGTGCGGTTTCAGCGGCCTTGACCAAGCCATGCCAAAGCTCGTCGGACCTCGAATTAAGGCCGCATCGGCCCCGCAATAACCTAGGCTTGCATATGGCCCGACGCTCGCACCTTGAAGAGCGAAGTCGACCCCGCTGATGAATCCCCTGGCAGCCGCGCTCCGCACAACGTCATGTCCACCGATCTCGCACCCCCACGCGACCCGGAAAAGCAACGGCTTTTCGAGCAGGTCTTCGATCGCATCCTCGACGTTTCGTCCTTGCCCACGGTCGCCACGCAAATTATCCACGTGGCCGGCGATTCGGACAGCACCGCGGACGACCTGCTGCACGTCGTGCAAGGTGACGCGGCGATCACCGTGCGTGTGCTGCGAACGGTCAACTCCGCCTATTACGGGCTTGGTCGCAGCGTGACCAATCTGAAATCCGCCATCACGCTGCTCGGTTTCAAGGAAGTGCGCAACTTGGCCCTGACGGTTTATGTCGCCAATCTCTTCAAGATTGACAACGGCTTTGGCATCTACAGTCGCGAGCAGTTGTGGAACCACTTGACCGGGGTTGCCAGCGCCGCGCGACTGATTGCCCGCGCTTGCGGACGCGTCGCTCCGGAAGAGGCCTATCTGGCCGGCCTGTTACATGACTTGGGCATCATCCTGATTGACCAGCATTTGCATCGCCTGTTTTGCCAGGTCGTGGTCACCGTTTCGGAGGAAATTTCCACCTGCCGCGCGGAGCAAAATATCCTTGATTTCGATCACGCCGAACTGGGAGCCCATGCCGCCGCCAAGTGGGCCTTCCCGGAATCGATCGCGTCGGCGATTCGTTTTCATCACACCCCCGAGCGCTGCGAGGGCGAGTCTCGTTCGCTGGTCCAGGTGGTTGCGTTGGCCAACTATCTTTGCAGCCGCACCGGCCTTACTTCGATCGGCGTGCATAACGTCTCGCTGCCCGACGAAACATGCTTCAGCGAGCTCGGGGTCTCGAAAGACCGCCTTTCGACCATCTGGGAAGAGCTCGAACCCACGCTCGAAGGAGCAGCCGTACTGGCTGAGATTTAAGGCGGGCCGACGGCAAACCTTTCCGGGCCGACGCCGTCTGTGATCGCCGCGCTTGCTGGTCACGGGTTGACAAAAACGTCACTCATCCGGGGTCAGTACTGATAATATCGATAGACGTAAAACGAGCCGTACGGTCGAGGATAATAAAATCCGCTCCCCGGCCCACGGACGTAAGGCCCATAGGCATAGGGCGCCGTCGCGCCGTAATACAAGGACCGCCGGTACGCCGAGTACGGTGAGTGGCCGTATTCCCCGTATGCTGAATGGGGAACGCCAAAGGAAAATCCATAGTGAAACTGAAACCCGCCGTGGTGTCCGTAATGGTCATGGCTATATCCACCATGTCCGTGGCTGAAGCTTCCGTGGTACGGGGTTCCGTATCCTTGGTGTCCGCCGTACGCATGATGCCCACTGGGTCCGCCATGTCCGCCATAGGCATGATGCCCGTAATGTCCACCATGTCCGCCGTCATCGGCCATTGCCGATAGCGTGAACATCGCCGACAAGCCTAGAATTACGGCGCCTGCTTTCCACCAACTCATCATGGCCCTCGCTTTGCCCGAAAAGGGTAAAAAGGTAATGCTTGCCAGCCATCTTTAGCATTCTATCGGTTCATGGGCCTGGCGACCATTGATTGCGGTTTGATGAATGCGAGGCCCGGAAAAGGCTTTGGGCGGCGGGACCAAATTGGCCCCTCGCTGCGTAACAACTCATGATCGATCGCGAAACGCCATCCGCGCCGATTGCAGGGCTTAAATTTCACGGACTCCTTGGTTCGCCGTGCGCCGCGGATGGAATCTCGAACCGAAAAGCGACAGAAAGATCGCGTCGCGGCCCCAGCAAACCGGACGGCCTGCCGTGCCGAGCCATGCTGAGATATGCTAGTTAATTGAGCAACCTGAACCGCCGTGCAGCGCGTATCATTGCCTCGACGTCGGATGCAACCAACATGCAACTGGGAAATTGGCAACTGGACACCGTAAGCGGGGGGACACTGCGTCTCGACGGCGGCACGATGTTCGGCGTCGTTCCTAAAATGCTGTGGGAAAAGGTCTCGCCGCCGGACGATCGCAACCGCATTCGCATGGACACGAACTGCGTATTGGCTCGCGACGGCGTGCATACCGTGCTGATTGATACCGGCTATGGCGGCAAGCTTACCGAGCGGCAACGGCACTTCGACGCGCTCGAGTCGGGCGAGCCGCTGCTTAAGAGCTTGGCGGCGCTCAACGTTACCCCGGAACAGGTGGACTACGTCGCCCTGACGCACCTTCACTTCGACCATTGCGGGGGCGGGACGCGGCACGACGCCCAAGGTCGAATCGTGCCCACGTTCCCCGAAGCACGATACGTGGTTTCAAAAACCGAATGGCAAACCGCCACCAGCGGGCGACCCGAGTTGCGGGGTAGCTATCCAACCGAGAATTTCTTGGTGCTCGAGCAGGCGGGGCAACTCGACCTGATCGATCCTCTCGCCGAGATCGTCCCCGGCTTGACCGCGCTTCCCGCGGCCGGTCACACGGCCGGACATCTGGCATACATGCTACGGTCGCAAGGGGAAACGGCCATTTATCCTTGTGATCTGTGCCCCACCACCGCGCACGTTCGCACGCAGTGGTGCTTGTCATACGACGTCGACCTGCTGGCCACACGGCGGCGCAAAGCCGAGCTTCTGGGCGAAACCGCCGACAACGGCTGGCTGATTTTGTGGGGACATGACCCCGACGTCGCGGCGTCGCGCGTCATACGCGACAAGAAACGCGACTTCGCCATCGTCGACCGGGTCGAACGATTGTAACGAAGCGCAGCCGGGGCTAATTCGCCTCCGACCTTGCTCGTGCCGGTTGCCAAGCGAGCTGTAATACCCAGTCAAGAAAGTCAGCTTCGAACGCCTCGATCGATTGGCCTGGAAACAATCCTTCAAGCGTCGCGAATCCCCGTGCATCGCGAGCCTGACCGGCGCGAAATCGACGATAGTATTCGCTCAGCAGCCCCTTGCGCTGCAAGTACAGACAAAAGTATCGCGCCTGTGCGTAGTTCAATCCAACCCGAGCGTCGCGGAAATCATCGCCGAGAATCAGCGACTCGAGCGATCGCAGGCGGTGGTCGCGAATGGCCTTTTGCAGCATGGGCAACCGCCAGTTCACCAAACCGTCGATCCCCGATCGATCGTCACGAATGCTGCACTGCTCGTGCAGCGAGGCCAACCCCTCGTTGAACCAATCGGGGACGGCCGGAAAATCGAAATCGATCAGAGCATGCGTCAACTCGTGAATCAGCGTGCCGCCGCCGGTGCCAATGTTCATCACCAGCGTTCTCTTCCGTGGCTTGTAGTAGCCGTAGACCGAAATCCCCTCGTCGCCGAAAAGGTGCTTGGCATAGCGGTTGTAGCCGGCTTCACCGCGAAACATCAGTACCGTGATCGGCTCGTCGGGCGGAACGTCGAAGTAGGCCGATCGCATGGACCGGGCCGCTGGAGCGATCGTCTGACGATACCAAACGTCCAGTTCCCTGGACGAGACATCACCCGCCAAAACGAACGGCGGGACGATCCGCAAATGGCAATCGGGGCCCAACTGTTCGGCCAACCGGTCGGCGGCTTGCTGGCAGGCCTTTTCGAGTAGAAAGTCGGGAGCAACGGTCGGCGCCCCTCCAGGACCGGTGATTCTTGCTGAGTTCGGTTCGCCGGAAGAGCGGCCCTCAGCGAGGAATACGCGGTTGTCGCCGACCGTCGCCGCTTTGCTGGCAGGCCGTATTCGCTGTGACACCCACAGCGACGCCCCGATAATCGGCAGGGGCCCCAGGATGAGCACCAAAAGTCGAAGTCGACTCACGTGTGTGGTCCGCCAGCGTTTCGAGAACCCGAGGCCCTTCCGTCGCCGCGACGATCCAGCCTCGCCCGCAGCGTTTCACATGCCCGTATTCTACGCCCCGCGACCAAGGGCCGCATCTTCGCGGCGACCAACTGCCGGCCAAACCCACGTTGAATTGCCTTGATCTCGGATGATTGTAACGATTGGGCAAACACGGACAGCCGCGGCCAAGACACCGGCGCCAGCTTGGCCCCAAAAAACCAGGCTGCAATGCCTTGCGCGAAAAAGTCAACGCGGGCCAAAGCGCGCGGTTGCGCCGGGGGGGGCGTCGAGCACGTCGGCTGAGCGCGGGCTATGAGAACCAAACTATGAGGACCAAAATCGTGCCAATCCTTTCCACAACCCAACCGACCCGGTCAATAGCAACCCGGCACAGGACAACCACAGCAGCAGATCCCACAATCGTCCCGGTCTGACGCGGGGGTCACATTGTCGGTAGCGGAAATAAAGCCCGGCGCCGCCGAGCATGGGCAGCATGATCGATTGCGCCAGCCCACTGATGAGCACCAAGGAGACCGGATCCTTGCTGACGACATAAACGGCCAGCGACAGGAACGGGAACACGATGCACAACAGCCGAATCCACCATTGCCGCGCGGCGTCGGTTGTGGCGGCCAAGCGAAACACGCGTAGTGCGTCGGCCGCCATGCGCGTGTTACCCGCGGTCGCGACAAAAAACGTCGAGTAAAGCACGGCGATCGCGCCGCAGAGGAACACGAACTTAGCCCAGGAACCAAAGACCGGGGTATACATTTCAGCCAGTGTGCGAATCATCTGGCTGCCGGCCGGGTTGAGGCCTTGCCGGTGGAGTACGGCCGCGCCCAGCAGATAAAAGGCGATCGTGGCAAACGTGTAAACCGCCATCGACAACCAGGCGTCCCAGTGCATCACCCAAAGCCAACCGCGTGCCCGGCGCGCCCACGCGTCGCTTGAGTCGCGTGATCCGGTGAATCGGGCGTAACCCTTTTCCAAACACCAATAGGGATAGGCGATCAGCTCGCTGGCCCCAACGCCGATGATGCCGAATGTGGCTAGCGCCGTATACAGCGGCGACGTACCCGCCGGGGACGATGGCGGCAAGCGGAAGCAACCCCAAACCAAGCTCGCTGAAGTGAATGGCCCAGTCCGGGTGGCTTTGAAGGGCCAGTAAATTGCCAACGGTCACGGCCGTAAAAGCCACGACCAACACGGTGGCCACGCTCTGAATCATTCCGTAACGCCCCATCGCCAAAAGCACGGCGGTGATCACCGTCACCGCGGCGCTCCAGTAAACATCGTCCCACGTATACTTCAACCTGGCCGGCACCACAGGGCGAGGGTCGTGGGCAGACTCGAACTCGCCACCGACGTCCGCAGGCTTTCCCCGGTTGATCCCTGCGGCTGCCTCGTCGGCGGACGGCGACTGGGCGGCACGCCGGCGCTGCTCGCGGTCGTAGGTGGCCTGGTCGCTTTGGATTTGGAGCAATTCGACAAGGTCGCCGCTGATCGGTAGCGTCAAGGCCAGCGACTGCCCAACACCACCCACGATGCCACCTAGTTGGCCGATGCCTAGGATGAACATCAGAAGCCAGTACCACATCAGCCAACTGACCCGAAGCCGCGGGCCTGGCAAACGGTTCATGCCGTCCATCGTGGTGCGGCCCTGGGTGATCGAGAAACGCCCAAATTCGATTTGGACGAATACCTTGATCACGCAGCCGACGATGATCAGCCACAATAGCCAGAAGCCGGCCTCGGCGCCGGTTTTCGTGGTGCCGATCAATTCGCCCGAACCGACGATCGAGCCGGCGATGATCAAGCCCGGACCCAATCGCCCCAGCACACCGACTAGCGTACGAGGCGGTGATTGCGTGACGATCACATCATGGTGTGTTGTCTCGGAGGCATCCGGGTAAGCGTCGGGCATTGGCGGGCAAGCTCGGTTCGACTTCCGCGTGCCTTATTCGCAAGAAAAACGCACGGCACGTGGCCGGATTCTGGCTGATCGCGATGTCCCGTGCAAGCCGGCACTCGGCCTGCGATGACCGTCGGCTGCGACAAGCAAGAAGAAAGTGCACTGGGCGTGTCCCCCGGAAGCGATTCCGCTTCACGCCCAGGCACCTGGTAAGTCGACGATCGTGAGGTGGCATGCTAAGAAAACACCCTTGCTCTCGCCGCGGCAAAGCACTTTGCCCGGGTGTGCGCCGGGGCAATGTCTCGAACGCTCGCATGGCTTTCGCGCGGTCCGCAGTCGCGTCTCAACGCTTTGCCACCTCAGGAGCGAACCCGGCCTTTCCACTGGCTCGATGACGTGTCATCAGGTTCGGGTTCGGGTTCGGGCAGCGGCGGGGTTGGCAGTTCATTGACCGATTCGGGCGGCCCGTCTGCCGGGGTCGGCAAGAACTCTTGGGGCTCTTCGCCGCGGTCAAACTTCCGCGGCTCGATCGGCGAAGTCGCGCCGTATTGCGGCATCCCCTCGGTAAAAATCGACGCGACACGCTCGTCGGTGTAACACGTGTCGCTCTGCCCATCGGTAAACGTCGGACCACAATAATCATAAGGGTTGTCGCAGACCGCACACCCAAAAAGCAGCGGGGCGACAAGGCCCACGGCCAGCATCGCAACGCAAGGTTTTGCGGCTAATCGAGCCTTACCCCGCACAGGCGAACGCAAGCTGTTATTTTGATTCATCGTGCCTCGACTCCCACCTCGCAGCAAGACTGCGGGGCCTCGCACCCCCCATGCTGCGAGATCCATAGACAAACGCTTCATCGGACACCGCCACGAGTGCTGTTCTAATTGAGATGCCGCGATATTCTTCGACCATAAAGTTCGCCTAACCCGCATCTTTTTTCACGAAACAGTCTCCGCTCGAAACCGCACTCGCCGTTTGACCGCTGCACAAACTCACTAGATTGCCAGACTCGCCATGTTTCACTTCTCCGCCACGCCGGCTGCCGGTCATCGCGCCGGGGTGGCGGCGACGACGGAGCAATTCGAAAATGGCGAGGTGTATCTTGCCACGTACCGAGGGCGTTCACACTGTCGTGAAGGCGACTTGCCAGCGGGCTTCGCGGGCGCCGTCGTGCGGAGAAGTATTACGAGACCGTGTGGCGTTCGCCGGTTCTTTTTGGCAAACGCGCTCATGCCCCGTGCAAGCCCCACGTGGACCTCACGTCGGCATCGAGCCACGGCTTAGTGCGGGGTGCGAGAACCCGCGTAGCATGGCCAGTCCGGCAAGGCCGGGAATCACATATCGCAGTGATGCCAGGGCTCCGATGACGGCCATCGTCGAAGCCGGCGCGGAGTCGGCGAACAACCATACCAGCGCCGCGTCTCGAGTGCCCAGCCCCCAGAACGAGATGGGTAGTAGGCCGGCGAAAATCGCCAAAGGAATCCGCGACAGCGTCACGTCGCAGGGGGAAAAGACGCCGGCGGATTTCATGAACAAATCGAACTGCAGCAAGTGCAAGGACCACAGCGTGAGCGAAAGTGCCGCGAGCATCGGCGCCTGACGAAGGCGGAAAGAACCTCTGCCCGAGATGCCGATCAAGGCGGTCGCGGCGACCAGGACGAGAAGTCCTCCGCCAGGCTGCGTCCAGCGGTTGGGCGCCAGCGGCGAGGATGCCCAACCGTAAAGCGCCAACAGCGCGGCAACGTCGGCCAGCTTTTCGTAAACGACGAAGCGTGTTGCGGCCGCGCGCCGCTTCAAGGTTCCGAGAGGAAGCATCGCGGCCTTAGAAAAATCACCCAGTTTCGAAGGCAGCGCAAGGTTCCAGGCGGCGGCGGTCAGCGTTTGGCGTACCGACTCGACCAGCGAAATGCCACAGCCGTCTGCCACGAACAGACGCCAGCGTATCGCCGACACGAGGATTTGGGGTACGAACAGCAACATGGCCGCCACGACGTACCCCGGCGAAACCCCCACCAACGTTCGTAGAACCTGCCGAACATCGGCCGCCACGTACAGTAATGAGCAGCACGACCGCCGTAAGGATGCCGACTATTTGCCGACAGCGCAAGCCTTCGATGGATTTCATGTTTTGAACTCTCGAATCACCCGCAGCCGTCGCTCTCGGTTCAACGTTTCAACTTGCCCGGCGTCCAGATCGTGCCACGGACGAAGCAGCGCGGATTGATAGACATTGGCAGCCGCCGTGTAGCGGACTTCGAGATCGGCGGCGAAGCTGAGTCGCCGGATCTTGATCCGCGGGTCGGTCAGCTCGATCTCGTCTTCCACGCGCAGGAGCCCGGCCTCACCCGGCGCTTCGTTGATGCGCGTCAACCGCCGATTCAGGCGAATCGGTGCTTCGCCCTGACCGGTAACCACGCGCCGTTGAAGAAAGCGTCGCACCGCCGTGCGAAACCACCGTCCGCCCATGATCATGGCCAATCGAAGCGCCGCGAACCGTGCCGGCGTGGCCACTTCGAATCGCGTCCAATCAAGGGCCCCTTCGACAGTCAGTTGCCAAGTGAGCGTCTCGCGGCTCGAACCCTCGTGAGGCATCGGTCTCGGTGAACGATCGGTGACCGGCGCAAGCGGCGACTCCGAATGGCTCGAAAACCGAACGGTCCGCCGTAGTCCGTGCGTTTGAGATGCGGCCACGCGTCCCTCAGTAGTTTCGACGATCAGCCCGGCGTCAGTGGTGGCTCCCGTGGTCGCGGCAAAATGCTTGAACACACCCCCACGGGCCGCCGAAACGATGGTCTGCCGCCGCCCGCTTCGATCGACCAGAATTTGAGCGCGTGGAAAATACTTGATCCCATCGGCGGATTGCATCTCGGAGACCGCGCGCCGCGGCGACCAGTCGCGATAGGCCTCGATCAGGTTGCCCAGGCGATGGATGAACATGCGATCGTCGTCGAAGCGCGCTTCGGTGCCGTCACGCAGGCCGCCCAAGAACCCGTCGACCAAATCAGCGGCGGCGGCAACCGTCCGGCTGAGCAACTCGAACCCATGAGGGTAAAAATGGCATGTCCCGCGGCTTCCATACGTTCCCGCGTAGCTGCCGTCGGGATGAAGGAACCAGTGGGCGAACTGCGTCGCGCGCTGAAGCGGTTCGTCCAGCCAATCGCTCTCTGTCAAACGGCGGTACTTCACCAAGGCGTCAATCGTCACGGTCTGATAGCCCGGGTCGGCGCCACCGTATTCTTCGAACCACCCTTCGGGCGATTGCCAGGCATGCACCAATCTTGCCTGCCGATCGGCGGCGTCATGGAACGTTTCGTTGCCGGTGATTTTCCAGACCTGCGCGATGGCCAATGCCGAGAGGGCATGATGGTTTGCCAACCGCCCGGACTCATCATGGGAGGAAAGCCAGGCAGCGCGGCGCTGAAGCCAGGCAACGATTTCAGCGTCCTCGAGCCCAAGCAAGCGGTATGCTTGCGCGGACGCCAGCAACGAAAAAGCCGCCGCGCCGAAGGCGCGCTCGAACGGGTAATAGTCGTCACACGAGCCGTCGCGATGCGAGCTTCGCGCCGCGAACCGCATGCCCGCCACGGCCAACTCGCGGATGCAGGCATCGCCATGCCAGCGGTTGCCGGGAAAAGCGATCGAGTAAATCAGCGCCAGGGGCCACACGCCCTCTTGATACATTTCGCTGGGAAAGTCGCTCGTGCGATAATGCCAATACGCGCGATCCATGCACCCGTAGGTTGGGCGATACGGATTGCGATCCATCGCCCCCAGCATATGAGGGATTTGCGATAACGCGGCTTCGGCATAAAGCCTTCTCAGGCGCGGATCGCGGTTTGACGTCGCCCGGCCTCCAGGCAGCAAAGGCATGTTCCCGGCGCCAGCCACGACCGACGTGCCCGGAACGTACTGGGGCAACGCCTCGAGCGTGGCCGGAAAGACAAAGTCGGAAAAGTTCGCATCGGATGACATGGCGATTCGTCGGCTTCTTTTCGGATAGATGGAAAGAACGCGTTGAGGCGCAACAGCTCTTGGACCCACGCCCATGAGCATCCCGTGGCGATCGTTTTGGCTCGTGGTGACCGATCTTACAGCCCCCGCGACGAATGGCGTGGTTCAAAGGGACAGGCGGCGGTTCGACGGTCTGGCCGGGCGAAACCGCCTTGGGGGGACGTTAGCCGCGGTGATGCGCAACAATCACTTCGGCTAACAAACCGAACATGCACGTCAAAAAACCCGCCGTCATGACGATGACGTCCGATTCCTGCAAACTTGCAGTGCTCGTAAAACTCCAGATTCCTTTGGCCACTCCGGCAGAAATGATCGCACCGGCCAAAGGCAAAAAAACTTTAAGCGGCCGGAAGTACAACACGATGCGAAGCACCGTGCTCAGATAAGAGGCCGTGTCGCGGATCGGGTGAAACTTGCTCTTGCCGATGCGCGGACGATACGCGGTCGGCACGTATTTCACGGCGTAACCGTTGGTCAAAAAGGCCAAGGTCATCGTCGTCACGCAGCTAAACCCATCGGGCACCACCCACAACCAACGCAGCATGGCCTCGCGCTTAAAGGCTTTCAGCCCGGTGTTCAAGTCGGGAATCTCGCAGCCGGTGAGGTAGCAGGCCAGCTTGCGGATAAACCACTTTGCCGGCCGCCTGAGCCAAGGCCATGTGCCTTGTTCGCTCGTGCGGGCTCCGTTGACTTGATCGTAGGCGGGAAAGAATTTCAACAGGCGGGGAATGCTTGCGGCGGGATAGGTTCCATCGGCATCGAGCATCACGACGATTTCACCGTGAGCCTGGCGGATGCCAAGTCGCCGCGCCGCGCCCGCGCCCCGGTTCTGCGGCGCGCGCACCACGCGGATCGTGCATTGCCAGCAGTCGGCCGCGAATCGCTCGGCCAACTCCGCCGTTCGATCGGTCGAACCGTCGTCGACGACCAGAATCTCATAGGCGATCGGCTCATCCGCCAAGGCCTCGACGATTTCTGCCAGCACCGGCTCAATCGCCGATTGCTCGTTGTAGGCCGGCAATAAAACCGTGACCTGAATTTGTTTGGCAACCTCGTTGTGGGACGAAGCGACCAGTTGCGTTTGCCAGCCGTCCATGGCTTCGATCGTATGGGTGTGTGGGAGAGACCGTGAGCCGGATTAACCTGACCACCGCCGACTTTCACCGCTGGCGGCCTTTCGCGTGGCTTATAGCACGCCCCCTCGGCACGAGCCAAGATCAAATTGGGCCGCTCAGATGAATCGCACAGGCAGGGAAGCCTAAGGAAGAACAGCCGCAACGCGGCCGGGCTTTCGACCTCAAGACACATGCTCAGTTGAGTTGCATCAACCGATATGAGCGCAGCGCGCCGTCGCGGTCGCGGACGCGATATTCGACAAGGCACCGCATGGCGGCTTCGTCATGGGCCAATTGAGCATCGGCCAGCCGGCTTAGCGTGTCGTTGAAGTGGATCCCCTGCCCCCCGACGTTTTCGGCCAATAGCAGGTGCGTAAAGCCGGCCTTCTTCAACAGTGGGCTTAGCTCCTTCGGCGAAGTGACCCGTTTTTCATATTGCGTCAGGCGGCGGAAGGTGGCTTCTTGAACCACCGCACAATCGAAGTAGAAGGCACGATAGTCTTGACTCAACAATCGCGCGTTCTTGGGCAGCACGCAATTGGCCACCTCCGCGGCCGCATAGGTCGGTTCGCTACGAAGCAGATAGTCATCGCGATTCTGAAGCCCGATCGCCACGGGAAGTTTGTTGCCCGCGTGCAACAGTGGCACGCCGGCAGCCAGCATTAAGCTTGCGGCGAACATGCCGGCGGCCGCCAGGCGAGCCGCTCTTGGAAAACGCCGCAATTCGATCCAAAGCCAAACCGTGGCCACCGCCAACATCGGCACGATGGGGTACAAAAAACGTACGTTTTGCCGTGTTAGATACCACACACCGAAATAGACGCTGGCGATCGACAGCAGGCCCCGCAAACCGCGTAATCGCCGAGCCACCAACAGTGCCGGCAAGGCCATTAGAAACATGATACCCAGCCGGTGGCCGCGGCCCCCGAACCGTTCCGGGTGCATGCTGATCTTCCACGGCGCTTGAAGAATCGCAAGCGGGCCGATCGGCAAAGGACGTTTGCTGTCTCGTAAAACAGGCGGTCCCGGGGTGCCCAGATAATGGCTCAAGAAGGGATACACCGGATTGCCGCGATAAACCGCGGCCCGCACGTACCACATTCCGGAAACGCTTACCGCGACGATGGCCACGGTCGCCACGCCGGCAAGCAATGAGGGGCGGGCCGTCCGGCCACGCACGAGTTGCCAAGCGGCCGTGGCCGCCACGGCCAGAACCAGCACGATCGCGTGATATTTGATCGACAACGCTCCTCCGAACATCAATCCGGCAAGAACGAACCATCGTCGATCGTCGTGGTCAACGGTCGCCCGCCGCCAGGCGACCACCGCCAAGGTCGTGTACAAAGCCACGGCGACGTCGTTCATCGGCGCCGACATCTGGTTCGTGATTCCCGGGACTAGCAACACGATCGCCCCGGCGAGCCAGCCCCAACCGCGGCCGAACAACGCCGTGCCCAGCATGACGGTTGCCATCGCCAGCAGCACGCCGGACAACCAATGGATGATCTGCGCCGTCACGCCATCTCCGACCACCAAGGCCCACAGGTACCACATCTCGGCCAGCAGCGGATACGTCGACGTTTCGCTATAAGGCAAAAAGACAATCGCGTGGTGTTGTAGAAACGTTTTCGGCAGTTCAAGGTGATAGCAAAGCGCGTCGCCCGCTGTCGGAGGAGCCATGGCGCTGATAAGTGCTCCACCACTTGCCAGCCCGGCCAAGGCCAAGATGCTGTAAAGCAGCCATCGCCGTGGCGGAGGGATCGCGGCCTGCCGTGATGCCGGCGGAACCGGAGCCGAGAACGTATCGAATTTCATCCACAGCGGTTGAAGATCGAGGAACAGTTGCCCCAGCCCGGCGAAACTGGCGCTTAGTGTAATGACTCCCACGACCGGCCAATACAACGCGCCGCACATGCCGAGCACCGCCCACAGCATGCCTGCGAAGAGAAACCCCAACGACACGCTCCACACCAGGATGTCCAGCGCGTCGTCGACGCCAAGCCGCAGTCCGCGCAAGATCGGGCGTCCCAGCCCAAAGGCGGCCAGAGCGATCTCGACCACCGCGATCCATGAAATCAAATAATCCGCCATCACACCTTCCACAGCACGCGAGTGTTAGCCCCTTTTCATCGTCGGCACGCTTATCGTTGCCACCAACCGGCGACTTGTACGAAATATGCCACGCTACAAACCAACATCCAGGCGACCGCAAGCCACGCCTTGGCATGAGAAACCCTCTCGGCGGCGCGATGCGGTTCGTCACCGTCGAACATGGCTGATGCCACGACGCGGCGGGCGCGGTAAAGACGGCGTTTTTTGGCCCGCTCTGCGGCCGTGGTTTCCCGAAGCGGTGCGATCATCGACTTCTCCCGGCCGCCGCCTTTAAGCCACACTCGTCATGTTGACCACGGGCGGTTGATTCAACCTTTGGGACAATCTTCAACCCGCCGGCCACGCGAGGCGGTCGCGCCCCGGCGAGCGCGGCCAACTCGCCGAACACGGTGAGCGGTTCAATCCCCTGCATACAGGGATGGCCCGGACGAGGGCACGACTTGGAATAGCATGGGGCACATTCCACGCGTTGGCGTAGCCCGCGAACCCGCGGACCGCGGGGCTGCCATTGCCGGCGGCGGTTCGTCCCGCTCATCAGCACGACGGCGGCCGTTCCCAACATGGCCGCCAAATGGGCCGGGCCTGAATCGGCTCCGACCAACACGTTGGCCCGCTCGAGCAACGCCGCAAGTTCGGCAATGCCATAGCTGCCCACGACGCTGCACACACGGCGGCTCTGGCAAAGTTGGGCTTCCACGATGGTGGCCAGCTCGGCCTCGCGACGGTCACCGACCAACACGATATGTGCCGCAAGGCGGTCGCACGCCAATCGGGCAAGCTCCACCCAATGTTCGATCGGCCATCGCTTGGCCGGCGTTCCGGCGCCGAGATGGAAGATGAGCAACGGCCGACCAATTTTCCATCGAGCCAAATCGTCGGCCACGCGCCGCCGCGCGGTGTCACCCAAGTCAAAGACATTCGGCACCGGGCTGAGCGGCCGGCCTTCGCCGGGGGCGAGCACTTCAAGCAAGGCCCGGCGTGAATCCGCCTCCGACCGGTCCGGCACGTACGCCGGACTATCGGTCAGCAGGAAACTGCCTCCGCCACAGTTCCAACCCACGCGACGCCGGGCACCGCTGAGCCACATGATCAGCGCGATGGGAAGCTCGCCGCGAACGTCGATTGCCAGATCGTAATGTCGGTGGCGCAACCAAATTCCCCACCCAATCGCGGAGCCGATCCAGACCATGCCTCGCGCGCCTCCAAAGCGGTTCTTGGTTGAAACATGGCATCGGTCGACCGCGGGAAGCATCGCAAAGATCTCGTGATTCCAAGGGCTGCACAGCACTTCGATCGTGGCGCCGGGAAAGGTGTTTCGTAGCGACACGAGCAGCGAAGCCGACAACACGGCGTCGCCCAAATGGTCGAGCTGAACCACAAGAATCGTCCGCGGCGTCGAGGCGTCATTCCGTCGGGAAAGGAAAGCGCGGCGTCCATGAAAACATCGTCGCGGGACGGTCACCAACCACCCAATCGCGTCAATCACCGCCATCAGCACATGCCACCGGCGGCGAACAAATCGGTATGGCCCAAGGCTCGAGCTGCTTCGCGAGCCAGTGTCCGCAGTCCTGCTCCGCCGTAGCCGGAGTCGTGCATCGCGCTGCGGTTTTCCATTTCCGCGCATCAATCGAATCCTTCGGTTTACGGCTTCCCGGTCGCGCTTTGATAGGCTTCCAGCGTCACTTCCGCCACTCGCTTCCACGTGAAATCCGCTTGCATCCGTCGAGCCAACTCGACGCTACGCGGCCGAGTCATGGCGTGAAGCACGCCGCGGCGAATTTCGGCTTCATCGTGCGGCGAAGCGTAGCGCGCCATGGGACCAAAGTACTCACGCGTCGCGCCCCGATCGGTTAACACCAACGGCGCGCCTGACATACCTGCCTCGAGGGCCACCAGCCCGGGTGTTTCAAACCAACTGGTTAGCGCCAAACATCGACAGGCCGCATACGCACTGCCAAGCAGAGGATCGTCGTGCTCAAGACGCCCAATGAAGCGGACGTTCGTGCCGGCCGTTCGTCGGCAGCGGGCAAGATACGCCTGATGCCCCGGAACGACGTCGCCAAGCATCACCACCGGCAGGTCGATTCCTCTGAGGGCACGCAGAAAGCCAAGCTGATTTTTGCGCGGCTCGATTCGGCCTGCGTAAAGCACGAATCCGTGGACACCAAATCGCTTCACAAACGGTCGCGCGTCGCCGGCCGCAAAGCGCGGATCCGCGCCGTTGGGAACTACGCAAATTTTGGCAAGCGGGATTCGCAACAGCCGCCCAAGCTGAGCGGCCTCGGCGTTTGAGTTCGGCAGCAGCAAATCAACCGCATCATAAAGCCGGCGACGCCAATCCGGCCATCGGGGGAAAACCGTTCGCCCGGCCATGCCCGCGCAGCCGCGCAGCCGCGAACGCCAGTTTCCCGCGGCATGCCAACGACTGGGAAAATCGAACCAGGCAATCGTCGACAGCACGACCGGCACGCCCCGTCGTCGCGCCGCGGCCACCAGCGGCAAATATTCCGGGCGGCTACCGATCAGGTGCAGGCAGTCCAACGCCCGCAGATCACCATCGCCGGCGTCGCCGCGGCGCGCGTCGATCCCCAAGCCGCGCAAAGCGCGAAGCAGGGCATCGTGTTGAATTTCGCCTCCGCCGGGGGAAGTCGGTCGTTCGGGGGAACCGATCAGCGCGACGCGCAGCGGACGCGCCCGCCGCCACCGGGCGGGCCATCGCACGGCGCGAGCTTCCGTCGCGGCGGCGGTTTCTCGCTCAATCGACACGGGCAAATCATCGGCACGCACCGAAGTTGCTATCGTATGATCCCGCGCGAACAGGCCCGTGGTCATCGGAGGGCTCCTCGTAGCCGGCGCAGCACCCGTTTGGCCGTGTGCCGCCATGTTGGGCCGTCGATCTCGTCCAGCGGTGTTTCCACTTCCCAGTCCACCCAGCGAAGCAGCCGGCGACGCAGCGGTTCGGCCGCATCACGCCGCCGCTCGACCTGCGAGGTCGACGGTCGTACGTGCTCGTAGACCAGCGCGTCCGGCGAGAATCGCAGCACTCGGCCATCGACCGGCATCAAAGCGAAGTGCTCACCCCGATGAAATTCGACACCCCAGCGATACCGCTGACCCCGACCGTAGCAGCTTAGCTCGAACTGATCCTCACGACGCCGCAACACAAGCTGCACTTGCCCGCGGGCTTCCCACCAGGCGGCGAACTGCGACATTGTAACAGGCCACATCGCGGCAAAGCCCGATAGTTCGGTAAGCACGCGCTTGAGCACGCGAGGATAGCGTCCCAGACGCCCGGTAGGGTGGCCATAAAAGAAGACGGGGTCACCGGCCAGATATTTTGCCCGGGCCGTGCGTTGGAAGTACGACTCGGCCAGATCGGCCACGGTATCACGAGCATGGTCGCTTAATGAATCGCGATGTCTGCGCTCGGCCGCTTCGAAGAACAGCCCCAAACAGACCGGATGGACCGGGATCTGTAGCACGGACGAGCCGGGCGGGAAAAAAGGCAGCTCGTCGTAAGCCAGGGCGAACTCTGAGCTGTGCGTCACGCCGAGCTTTTCCAAGGCGGCGCGCAATCCGTGATTGAACCGACCGTGAGGGGCGACAAAGCCGTGCGGCTCGATTCCCGCCCGACGCAAAACCTCGATGCCCCGACCAACGTTTCGAAGGTTGTCCGCCGGAGCACGATACACGTGGTGCCAGTACGCATGCGAGCCCACGTCAAGACCGTCGAGCCTGGACAATGCGTCGGGGCGAGCTTCGTAGGCGGCGCCGCTGAGGTAGTGGCTCGTCGTCTGCTCGTGGCCTTCAATCGCGGCTAATGTGCGATGGAAGTCAGCCGCGTCATATTGATCGTAATCGATGCGGAAATTCAGCGCGCTGCGATAGGGAAAGGGAAAGGCGGACAGCCGCAGCCAGACGCCGCCTGCCCGCTCGATCTTTTGGCGGAGCCTAGCCATCAGCTCCCGGCGAACGTCCCGCCGCTCGACGCGGGCCACCTCTTCGTGCAGTTCCAGGCCGGCGAACGGCCAAGCGAAGCGCGCCGTCCGCTGATCAACCAGCGCCGCGAATGGATCGTTGGCGAAGAAAGACCGCAGTTCGTCCACGTCAATCGGATGCTGTCCCGAACTTGGCATGGGACGCGAGACTTGCCGGCTGTCGTAAAGCAAAAAACGCCCCGAGATGGCGCCGGTTTGATGCGGGCAAGTCGGAATTCCCTCCTGCTCAAGGGCGATCCGCAGTCCGCGAGGAACCTTGTCTAGAACCAGCGGCAACAGCGTGGCTTCCGTGTGAGACACGGTTGAGCCGAATCGTCGAGATGATGGAATCGAGTTCACTTAAGGTGCCGCAGCATGAATGGGTGGGGCGGGTGCCGCACACGACGGCAATCGCGAGTTGCGTTCGTCGGCGAAGTCCAGTCGGTCCGTGGCGGCACGCCGTGGAAACGCGCCGGCATGACGTTTCACCGCGGCCCACGAGGCGGTTTCGGCAACCGATCGATGATCCAGCCAGCGTTGGCTTTCATCCCACGACTTGCGATGCCGCACGGCGGTTACCCAGGCAGACAAACCGCTGAGCAGCCCGAAGGCCCAGCCTTGCGGACCGTCGAGCAGTCCGAGCTTCCAGATGAGCCGCCGCCCGATTTCGAGCAGCGGCGCGGTCCAAATCTCATGGCGTCGAGGAGCCTCTGCGCGGCCAGCGCGATCGCGAACCTCGATCGCCGTGTAGTGGTTCATCTTTTGCAGGAACTCGGCCAGGTCTCCAAGCGTTTCGTGTTCGAGCCAGCCGCGCAGTTGTCCCACCGGGCCGCGCACACAAAGCCGTTCGTGAACGCCGCCTCGCCAGGCTGCCGTGCCACGACGAAAAAGCCGCACCGGGCAGTCATCCTGCGTTCCCGAAAATCGGAAACGGCGGCCGAAAATGCGGCTGCGGATCCGAACCCGAAAAGCGTCGAACGAAGGATCGCTCAGACAGCGGCGAATTTCGGTTACCAGCCGGCGCGTGGGGCGCTCGTCCGCATCCATGGACAAAATCCAATCGCCACGAGCCATTTGTAGTGCGTAGTTTCGCTGCGTGGCGTAATCGTCAAAACGTCGTACCGCGACGCGACAGCCACTTTCGCGAGCCACCGCCACGGTCTGATCAACGGAACCAGAATCAACCACCACGACCTCATCAACCCAGTCAAGCTGACTAAGCAGCCCCGGAAGCTCATGCTGTTCGTTCAGCGTAATCAGCGCGGCCGTGATCGTGGGTCGCTCGCTCATGCTTCGCTACTCCACCGCCGGGCCACCAACACGTAGCGAGCCAGCCACCGCATATTGAAATAAGCGGCCATCGCAAGGAGCGGCGCCCACAGCCAACCAAGACACAAAGCCAGCAGCAAACCGTGGACTCGCAGGTCGGCGTTTCCAGGCAAGTGATAAAGCTTTCTGGCAAGCTGCCAACGTTTCGGCGGGCCGCATGCCCGGGGGCCTTGTGAGGTGCGGCAGCCGACCGAAGCGGCCGAACCCCGCTCTCTGCCATGTGCAAGGTGCGTGGCTGCCAGCTCGGCTTCGGCATGTAGCCCGTAAAAGAAAAGGTGTTTCCCGGCCACGAAGGCGGCCAAGAGCCACCAAGGCCAGGTTGCCTCGGTCGGTATTGCGGCGGCCAAAGCGGCATAGAGGCCGATGTCGACCAGCTCATCAAGATTCGCGTCGAGCCACGCCCCCCAGCCGGAAGTCGTCCCTTGAGCCCGGGCCAGCGCGCCGTCAACGCGGTCGCAAAACCACGACAGCCAAATCGCCAACGCGGCGGCCGGCGCGAGCTCAACGCGAGCGACAAGCAGCAAAACCGCGACCACGGCCCAGCCGAGCCCCAGCCAACTTACGTGCCAGGGGCGAACGCTCGTCGGGGCCAGCCGCCGGGCGGCCGCTTCGGCTAGCGGACAAACGTACCAGCGAGACAACGGATGCCGGGACCGGTCGGCTAACCGACCCTCATCTTGATTCGCTGAAACGTGGCTTGAATCGACCGTCGCACGACGGCCGATGTCCGACAGCGGAGTATGTCTTTCATGCAGCAGGACGAGTGACATCAACCGACCGGCCCTCCCGCGCGCAGCGCAAGGTCGCCAGCCGGTTCTACCCGCATGGCCGCCGACGGTTCGCGCCCGGCGGCCGCTGCTTGGCAGACCCGTTCGCGCATCGTGCGGGGATGAAAGCGGCGAAAGAACGCTCGTTCGCGGTGCCAGTGCGCGGCCCGCGAAGTTCGGCTTGCGCGCGTCGCCGGCCCGCCGATCGATCGCCAACGTTTCAGGGCCGCGCGAATCGCCTTGGCCAAGGCAAACCGCTCGCCGATCGGCATGCGCGGCGCACGAAAAATGTCCACGACCAGCCGAACCGTAAGGCCGCTGACTTCGCGTGCGACGTGCAGCGGGTGCCGCACGTTCTTCCACTGCCAGAGCAGCGTATTCCGCAGGGCCAGTTGCCGAGAGCCCGCCGGTCCAAATTCGCGACGAAAGGTAAGCTCGCCGCCGTGATAAGCCACGGAATCGGGCACATACAGCGCCGTGTAGCCGTGCAAATAGCCTCGAAAGGCAAGGTCCAGGTCTTCCAGTCGTCCGGGCAGGAATAGCGGATCGAAGCCGCCCAACTCAAGAAACTTCATCCGATCGACGGCCAACACCGCTCCGGCTGATGCCGTCGGACCTGATCGCTTGGCGACCTGCTCATGTCCCTCGAACCGGGCCGTTGCTTGCACAAGTCCGTAGCTCCAACGGGCAGAGGTCAGCAGGCCCTCATACGTGCAGCCGTCGAACCGCCAGCATAACGGAGCCGTCATCAGCAATCGTGACGATGAGCCACGGACGCCGGGCAACAACGGCCGGATCAACGGATCAACGGCGTCGCATCGCAGCTTGACATCGTTGTTGAGCAACACGGCAACCGCCACCTCGCGCTCGGCGAGCACCTCGTTATAGGAACAAAGCCCCCGATTCGGGCAGCGGATCAACTCGACCTGAGGATAATGCGCCGCCAGCCAACGGTCCGAACCGTCGTTCGAGGCGTTGTCGATGACGCCCACGCGACACCTGTAACTTGAACAGTCCGCCGCCCGAATCACGGACGGTAAACACTCGGCCAACAGATCGCGACCGTTGTAATTCAAGATGAGAAGATCGACGGGCATCCGTTCCACTGATCTGCATTCAGGACCGATCGGAAAGTCCGCGGCATGATCCATTCACGCCGCGGGGCCTTTTTGGCGAGCGGACACCATAAGACGGGACCCATGAAACGGTCAAGACGACCGCCCGGCCGAGCGGGGCAGAGCTTCTCCGTGACCCCTAGTTTCCCCAGGTTCTCGCGGAACGACTCGCCACCAGCCGTGGTCGCACAGCATGTCGTGATCCGCCGGAACTTGAAACCAGGCCGCGAACTCTCGTTCGACCGATTGTCGGCGCTGAGAACGCGCGAGCGAGCCCAGCGAAACGATCCACGCCAGCGGCACCGTGCAGGCGACAGCGGTCATCGCAACGTGCATCGCGTTGTCATGTAGAAACCATTGGGCCACGGCCACCGCCGTGATCAAGTTCATGATGACATGGATCTCGACCAGCTTGCGGGCCAGCCACCTTGCCGTCGGCACGATTCCCGCGGGTCGCGGCGTCGGAGGGCCGGGCCGCGCGCCACCACCGCCGACGGCCAGCAGTTGCCCGTCAACGCATTTCAACCGTTGGACGAATGCCTTGTAAGCCGCGTCGTGCTGGAGATTGAGCAACAACAGAGCCATGGCCCACGCGAGCCCGAGACCAGCCCACAGAGAGTTGCCCGAGCGAAGGAAAAGTCCCCAACCGATGCTCGTCGGCACAAGCACGTTGACCGCATGGTGCATTAGATAGTCAAGCTGCACGCCGTCGAGCGATGCGGTACCGCGCAGGCGGGCAAGCTGACCATCGACGTGATCGAGCAGATACCAAAGCTGAAGCAGCGCGGCGCCCCAAAGCCAACTCGACGTAGATCCGCCGGCCAACGCCGCCGCCGCCGCGACTGAAATCAGCCACGCCACGAGGGTCATCGCATGCGCCGAAATGCCCAGTGGATACACAACCCACGTCACGCGCAGCGCCAGGGGACGGGCCACGCGGCATGCCATCCAGTTGCCGACGCGCCGGTGGTCCGGCTTCTGACATAGCCGAGAAAGCGCTTCGAGCGTGAGGCGATCCATCACGATCCCAACCAAGCTTCATGATCCGCACACCCGGCAACGACCGCCGAGGTCCGGGTCGTCGATATTTCTTCGGTCGCGCGCAAAGCCCGGTCTTGCGAAGTGCCATTGTGCTCCGCTCGCCTCTCGGCACACAAGCCCAGCAGCGACACGACGATCCGATCGGCGGCTGAACCAGGGTCGCCGAAAAAAACCCGTGAATCGGAGGCTTGGCGGGGCACGTGAGGAGCCTCGAGCGCGTCGCTCAACCGGGATGTCAATTCTTGTTCACACCGCGCGGTGCCGAGCAAGCCCCACTGCTGCGCCGCGAGAAGATCACCGCAACCGATTGGCAAAAACTGAATGACGGGCCACCCGGCGGCGGCGGCTTCGATCCCGGCACTCGAGGCGAAACTCAAGACGCAGTCCGCTCGGCTGACGTGCCGCATGAGCGAACCGCGGCGGACGATTCGCACGGACAATTCGGGGAAACGCCGCCTCGCCCGCTGCCAAGGTTCGCCGCCGTGTGCCCGGGGATGCAACTTCACCGTGAGCCGAGCGTGGGGCAAGCGAGAAACCGCGGCACACACGGCGTCGATCATGCCGCCATAGGTTCGCCGCGTCAGATGAAAGTCGACCGCATCCGGCCGTTCGTCCGACGGCGCCACGGTGTCGAGAACCAGAATCCGACGCTGCCTTGTGTATCGCGGCGGGCGCGTCTGTCGGGCAAACGTTCCTGACTTCACGGCACCGCTCACGATGATCCGCCTGCGAGGCACTTCCCAATCGACAAGCTGCCGGCGTGATGACTCACCCCACACGAAGATCCGATCCGCCGCCAACGGCGCGAAGCCGAAACGTACGCACGGTGCCCCATGCTGCACGACCACCGACTTCGCGCCCAGTCGCCGCGCGGCGAGCACTGCCGCGCGTGCCAGGGGCGTGGCGTCTTGATCCAGAATGACCGCTGCCGGCCGTATGTGTTGAAAATGTCGTTCAACCGCTTTCAAGAGCCGCGCGTGCCGCCCGGCGAAACGGTCCAGAACGTTGCTTCGCCAAGCGCCCAGCGCGGGAGTAAGTTCGACTCCTCGACAGACCAGCGGAGGCAGCGGCTGGGGTAGCGGCGGCTTATCGCGATCGCCAGCCTCTGAGTTACAAACCAGTTGCCCCACCCCTCTGAAATGCCAGCGCAGCGCGGCGCGAAACGCAAAGCGGTCATAAAGCCACCAAGCACGATGACCTCGCCGGATAAGCTCGCGACAGACGGGCTCCAGGTGATTCGGATTGCCACACAGAACGAATTTCCGCCGCGCCGCGTCCGAAGCCGGCGCGTGCCGGCCGAGCCAATCGTTGACGCTGGAAAACATCCGCCGCATACCGCCGTTGCGGGGAACGTGGGGTCCGGCGCGATCTTCAAAGCCCGACCACTGAATGGTCAGCGACGCACGTCGTGCTCGGCACAACGCCGTGAACAATGCGGCATATGGCTCATCTCGCCCGGCGGCCAGAACCAGCCGCATCGAATCTCCGGGCTTCAGCGGGATCACGTCGTCGAAAAAGGCGATCACGCGCAGTAGCTTGACAAACCAGTAACGCAACTTCAGCGCGCTGAGATAGAACCATTCGTCTCGCGGAAAGTCGCCGGAGCCCTCTTTGCTGCCGGCGGCCTGTCGGGCCAGTCTTGCCGCTTCGACGTCAATCCAGCGGAATCGCGAGTCGATCGCCTCGTCCAGAGACCAGCGATTCACTGACGGGCGCGACCAATGACCCTCGAGTAGTATGGCATCTCGGGCACCGTCGAATTGCGGCTCAAGGCTCCGTCGAGCAAAGACCTGCACAGACGCTTTTTCCATTGTGTCATGTGTCCGTCGTAAGCCATGGTGGGACTTCAGACCACCCGGCATGCTCCGGCGACCCTGCCGTCAGGCGGCCGTGGATCTTGCGGGCCAGTGGCGAAGCAATGCCGGCAGTTCGTCGAATCGTTCAAGATATTGATGGGCCACTGCGTCGGCGCCGTGGTTAAAGGCAACGGTCGCCATGCCCGCTTGCGACGCAGCGGCCAGTTCCGTCGCATCATGGCCTACGAAAACGGTTTCCTCCGCCATCAGACCAAGCGTTTCAAGCACACAACCGTAGCCCTCAAGCGATGGCCTTGGCTCGCCGACGTCGATCGAGGTGACGACGGCGTCGAACACTTGTCCTAGACCGAGTTGCTCAAGATCCCGTGCCAAGCGGTCGCCGCTGCGTACCGAATCGGCCAGCACGCCAAGCCGGAAATCACCGGCGTGTAGCTGCGCCAAGGTTCCCGCGACGGTGGGAAAGAGACGCGAGCCGATTTCAAACTCACCGCACTTCGCACGTGCTGCCGCGGCCACTTCGGCGACCTGTCCGCAGGAAAGCCCCAAGTCTTGGAGAAACGCCGCCAGTGCCTCGTCATAACTTGATTGGCCACGGTAGACGCCGGATAAATAGGTCGGCCCCCATGATTGAAACAGGCTTTCGTAGCCCGAGCGAACGCCGAACCGCATGAGTAATCGCCATAGCCACCGCTGCCAAACCGTGGCATCGAACAACACATCGCCCGTGTCAAAAACAATCCCACGAACGGTTGCCCGGCATGCCGACTCCAGCCGCGCGTCGTCGATTCCAGCGGCGACTTCCTGCTTGACGGCGGCGGGAACCATGAGTGGGCGGGCTGTGGCCCTCGCCGCGGTTGCGAGGCGCCGCCGTCGAGTGGACTCGCGGTCCAAGACCGATTGAAAAGGCGTCATCGTCGCGACTCCTTTCGCGCTGAAGATCACCCAACGAATAAGGGACGACTCACTCGAAGTCGTCGTCGCGTAGTTTTTCGTCCGCGGCCACGTCATGCCGAAGCTTCTTGCCGACAACACGCGCTCTTTCCTGCCAGGCGATCCCGTCGCCCGGGCATTTTAGGGAAAGCATGTTTTCGTCAAGCCGCACCCCACGTCGCAGATCGCGGCGCGCGACCAGGCTACGACCCAGTCGGGTGCGCACGGCCGCGACCTTGGCGGGCACCGGTTTTCCACCCTGTCCCATGGCCGACTCGACCTGCCGAACGGAGGTGACCATTTGAAAAAAATCCCCCGGTTCGAGCGAGCAGGCGTGATCGCTTCCCTTGAGCTTCCGATCGAGCGTCAGATGTTTTTCGACAATCGAGGCACCCAGCGCCACGGCAACCGGCGCGAGCAATGTTCCGGCCGTGTGATCGGAGAAGCCGACCGTTCGCGCATATCGCAGGTGGAGCGTCTCGAGGCTGTTCAGGTGCGCCTCTTCGTACGGCGTGGGATACAGCGACGTGCATTGCAGCACCGCGAACCGCGCATCATGGGCATCGAGCACGGCAACCGCCTCATCCACTTCGCTCAAAGGCGACATGCCGGTCGATAGCAGGACGGGCACCCCGGCTCGAGCCACCGCGTCGACTAGAGGAAGGTTCGACACATCGCGAGAAGCAATCTTCAGCGCATCGGTTCCCAGCGACTGAACCAGCCGCAGGCTCGGCTCGTCGCACGGCGTGGCGAAGTACAGCAAACCTCGCTGCCGGGCGCGACGGCACAGCGAGGCGTGATCCTCGGCGGAAAGCTCCAAGGCCTGACGATGTTCGGCATACGTCTCGCCGAAAGCGTGCGGGCTCGAATAGCGCCAGCGGCGTGCTTCGCGTGACAGTTCGCACTGAAGATCGCGCTTGACGAACTTGACTGCGTCGGCGCCGGCCCAAGAAGCGGCGTCGACCAACTGTTCGGCCAAATGGAGTTGGCCGTTATGGTTTTGTCCGATTTCAGCGACCACGAGCGCCGGGAAGCTAGGGCCGACGGCACGTTGTCCTACGTCGAGCCGATTGCCGTGCATCGCTTAGGCATTCCTTTCCGCCAACCGCCCCTTGGCCGGAACGAGCGTTCGATTCAAATGTGCCATTCGCTGCCGCAGCGCCGGCTGCACTTCTAGCAGCTCGATGATCTGCTGCCATTCCAGCGCGTCGGGCCCCAGGGCCTCGTAGATGGTTTCCGTGTGCAACCAGTCTTCCTCGACGTCCATCCGCAACCGTACATCATTACGATCGAGTTGTTGGGGGATGGGGATCAAGCGAAGGTGGAACTCTTCCGGGTGCGAATAAAGATACCGTGTGACTTCCGTGCGATCGACGCTCTCGGTAGCCTCGCGGTCGGCCTGCCGCAGCGCGTCTGCCCGACACCATTCGGCGAGAATTCCCAGCGGCGATTGGATCACGGGCCGCCCCGCTTGCGAACAATAGCTGACGTAGTCGCAGTGTTCGTGTCCAGAGGCGCTCGTCACCAGCCGATCAATCAACACGGGGTCGACGAACGGGTTGTCGGCGGCGATGCGAACCACCGCAGCGGGGGCATATTGATTCATCGCGTCGGTGAAGCATCGCAGCGGGTCGCCGTGCCCTAGAAAGACGGGAATGTCGGGAGGCACGAACTCGGCAATCGCCTGACTGTCTTCGTTGTCGTCGAGCACCACGACCCATTGATCGATCCGCAGGCTATCCGCCGCGCGATGGATGGCCCACTCCAGCCAGGACTTTCCCCCAAGCTTGCGGCTAAAGCGATTCCGGAGACCATCGCCATGGGGTTGTGGCTGCACGATTCCTAGTGTCCGACTCATTTGGCCCTCGATCGATCCGACGGTTTTCTGGCAAGCCAAGCGACCCGAGCCGCCACATGACAAGGGCGAGTCTAGCACCGTTGTAAAAAGCGGGTCAAGGCGACTGTGACGCAGCCAGGTGCCGCCCAGGTGCCGCAGTGCCACAAAGCGGGGGCCGGTCTTGCAGCGGCGGGAGAATGTCGGTCGGCTTATTTGATTGGCCTGCCGGGCCTTGCCGGGGCGGGAGCTACGGGAAGCTGTACGCGGGGTTCTTCGGGTCGAAGTCGAGGTTGGTTAATCCCAGATTCAGCTTGACGTTCAGGTAGGTGTACTCTTCGTGGAGCACCGGTTTTCCACCCGGCTCATGGGGCCAATCGTAGGCCTCGTAGCGGACCGGAACGTTCATCTCGTCATCCACGTAAATCCGCGCGATGTGAAAGCGGAAGTTGCGTCTCGGAACGGGATGCGTCACCTGAAGGCAAATACACGACCGACCGTTGATCTTCGCGCCGCGAAAAACCTGAACATCGCACTCGCCGAATTTCGTGTCGTTTTCTCCAATCTCGATCAACTCATCGGCCATGTGCAGGAAGCCCATTTCGGTGATGGGATACTTGTTGCCGCGCATGGCAATCATTCCCGTGGGATTGAGCGAGACCGTGCCGATGGCGCGAGACTTGATCCCGGTGGTATGTCCCCAAAGTTTTCCGTTGTTTGCGCCTGCGACGTAAATGACCTCTTGACCGCGCATTTTCGGCGGACCGAGGAAATACATATAGACGCTCAGAGGCTCGTGCCGCACCTTGCAGAAGATGTACTGAAAATCACCCAGCACGCCGTTGATCCGCTCGCGTTTGACGAACGTGCATGAGTAGTCTTTGATATCTTTCATGCGATCACGGCGCGCGCGGGCCCAACGCAGGGCCGGCATCAGCGGATGTTCGCCCGGGCGGCTTTCGAACCCCTGCAAATAATCAATCAGTGCCGAATCGTGCGACGAGAGCTTCTCGGCCACGCGCAGCGGAGCACGCGACGGGGCCATGGGCGCGGCGTTCTTAGTCACGGCACCTGATTGGGTCGCCGTTCGCGGGTTGGCCGTCTGCCTTTGGGCCATGGCCTGCGACGACCAAACGCTTGTGGCTAGAACAAAAATCGCTCCGCGGAGAACGGGCTTAAGGCCGGGTCGAATCATTTGGGGCGGCTCCCTTGCACCACTGAACTAGATGCTTTCTTTCTCTGGTCGCTGGCAAAGCAGCACTGCTAGCATGCCGGCGCGTGTAGCGCAGCCCTGATGTCAGCCCACGCAGGGTCGCAATCAGCGTGCCAGAGCACTTGACCGCAACGGCCAGGGCGTGCAGCTCCTTGCTGGTAAGTCACACCGGAAGCCGAACTTAGCGAACCCGGCCTCGCCGCCGGCTTCTGGCGCCTGCTGCCGCACTTTGGTATCTATCGCCGTAAGCTTTGGAAAAATTTACAATACGACTAGGCAGACAGAACGGTTTACGTAATCGCTGTGACCGGCGGTTGGTTGCCATCGGCCCGCGGGAAGGGCGCAAACTTATCCGCGACCGGTGGGCTGATGCAACTCGAATTTATGGGGCAAATTATTCCCGCACGCATCGACAGGAGCTGTCTTTGAATTCCACCCAACCGCAAATCGCCGTGATCGTTTCCATGCCCTTCGCGGAGAATACCTATGTGGCCAACCTTCCCGGTCGAAACGATTGTGTCGTCTTCGATCCGGGCTTGGAGCCGGATAAGATCTTTGAGTATCTCGATTCAAACCGGCTCGAGCCGGCCGCGATTCTCAATACGCATGGTCACGGCGACCACATTGCCAGCAACGAGGCGATGAAACAGCGCTGGCCCGATGCCCCACTGGTGATCGGACGCCAAGAGGCCGCAAAGCTGACCGATCCGATGCTGAACCTGTCCGGTATGCTCGACGGAGTCGGGATCGTCAGCCCCTCGGCGGATGTCATGCTTGACGATGGCGACGTCTACGAAGCCGCCGGGTTCCGCTTCGACGTGCTATTCACGCCGGGCCACTCTTCGGGGCACATCGTGTTTCTCGACCGGCAGCACCGGCCGCATATCCTCTTCGGCGGCGACGTGCTGTTTCAAGGCAGCATTGGCAGGACCGATTTCCCCGGTTGCAGTTTCGATGAACTGGCCCGCTCGATTCACGGCAAGCTATTTACCCTGCCCGACGACACGATTGTTCTCAGCGGGCACGGCGAACCGACCACCATCGGCCATGAGAAAAAAACGAATCCCTTCGTCGGAGCGCCGGCCGGATATCAAGAGACCGAGTGACCGATGTTTTTATGGAATCATGACCCGCGGTGGCCACGACGCGCGAATCATGCGCGTCGCGATTACCATCACCCGCCGCGGTTCCGCTTCGCGTTCACGTTCACTGAAAGGATCTCTCGCTTGCTTTTTGTCATTGCCACACGGCTCGTGATTCTCATGATTCTTGATCCGACAATCGCCGCGACGCAAGCGGTCTGTCAAGATGTCTCGCAGGTCGAAGCGGGCTGGGAGGGTTTTCGCAATCGTTTGTTGCCACCGGCGCGGGGTACCACGCACCAGGACTTCGGCTGGAGTGACACGCAGCACGCCGGCGGCAAAGCGCCGGGCGAGATTGGCGGCTGGGTTCAGCGATCACTGACGCCGGCCCGTTATTTGGCCCGGCTGCGGCGCAAACTGACCCTTGACGATCGGCTGGTCGCAAGCGGGCGGCTGGCGGTTACTAACGATCAGGGCGATTCCGGTGTGTTGATCGGTTGGGTCAACAGCACGTCGCGTGGCTGGAGAACGCCCAATTCGCTCGCGATGCGCGTGGACGGCAACGGAGGAAAGTATTGGTTGTTCTTCGAATATGGCACGAAAAGTGGAAGAACCGGTGGAGCGGGGGCCTTCAAAGGGGAACGCTATCAGAACACGCCGACCAAGCCCTTTGCCGCGGGCGGCACTTCGCATCGCTGGCGGCTTGCATATGATCCACGCGCGCATCAAGGAGTCGGGCAGATTTCGCTACGAATTGACGACCGCACTTATGTTCTACCGCTTCGCGACGAAGACCGCGCCGACGGCGCCGTGTTCGACCGTTTCGGCGTCTGGAACCAAGAAGCCACCGGCGGACGGTTGCAATTCTGGCTTGATGATTTGGTGGTCAACGGTGTGCCGTTGAAGTTCGATCGGTCGCCCGACTGGACCGGTTCGGGCAATCGCGCCGAGTTTCAGGAGCAAACCGTGCGGCCGTACCACGACTTCGGTCTCAGTCGCACGACGCACACTGTTTCGGGAGGCCGCGAGATTGGCGGTATCATTTGGCGCGACGAGCGGCCCTGTTATTACGCCGACCGCACCGCCCCATTGACGCTCGACACGCCCCTTTCGGCCTCCGGCACCATCACGTTTCTCCACGCCGGGCCTGACAGCGGCGTATACCTTGGCTGGTTCAATGCACGGAGCAAACGAGAGAACAACCAGCCGAAACATCAACAGCGTCAAAAGAATTACCTGGGTATACTGCTGGAAGGCCCCAGTCGCGTGGGCCACTATTTCCGCCCTGGATACGCTACTGAAACCGGCACCGGCCTCAACTCCGATCGCGGCCCCGTGCTCCGCGCGGATGGCCGCCCTCACCGATGGTCGCTGCACTATGATCCCCAGGGAGCCGACCGTCGTGGAGAAATCACGGTTACGCTTGACGGTGCTCAAGCAGCAATGGCCTTAGATCTCAAAGATCGAAAACGCGGCGCGGCGTTTGATCGTTTCGGCCTGTTCAACATCCAATCCGGAGGCTGGCACGTCGAACTGTACGTGGGTGATCTCAAGTTCACAACCAAACCAGTCGTCGTGCAAGACGCGCGGGAAGCGGAGCAAGAAACCCCGTAGGGGCTTGCCGCGTCGCGTGCCACGCAGCACACGGGCGGCCCGCGATGCTGGAAGAGGGGTTCACGAACAACGTTCTTTCTTTCACCGTGGCGGCAAGCACGGTAGGCTGGATCGAGTTTCGGCCGCGCTGACAATTGGGCTTCCGCGGCCGTCTGGTCCTTGTATTCATCTTTTTTGCATGCGAGAGAAAAACCGACATGAAACGTATGCTGCTACCCACCGGTTTGACGGTATGCCTCTTGACCGGTCTTGCGGAAAACGTTCGTGCTACGGAGACCAGGTCGCGGCACTTTGAATTTACCTATACCTGCCACATTCGTGACGTTCCCCAGGATGCGACGAATGTCGATCTTTGGATGCCGGTTCCCAGCGACTGCCGGGGTCAACGCGTCCACCAGGTTGAGGTCGCGTGGCCGCCCCATGCACGGATCAACCGGGAATCGACATACGGCAACCGCATGCTTTACGCGCGATTTAGCCGGCCTTGGAAAGACGATCAAAAGCTACGGGCGGAAATGCGGTTCGACGTGACACGCGACGAGGTGGTCGTTGCTCAGGCCAAGCGGCTTGCCGGTTCAAGCCATCGCGTGCCAAGCCCGTCGCTGGAGGTTTATCTGCAAGCCAACCACCTGATCCCGTTGGATGGCAAGATCACCGCCATCGCCGAGGCCTTGAAGTTGCCTCAGGGTGATACGCTGAAGACCGCGCGGGCGATTTACGATCATCTGATCGAGACGATGCACTACAACTGGAAAGCGCCTGGCGCGGGCCGCGGCGACGTGCGTTGGGCTTGCGACAGCAAGACGGGCGACTGCACGGATTATCACTCCATGTTCTTGGCGCTTTGTCGAAATCAAGGCATTCCAGCCGATCATCAGTTCGGTTTTCCGCTGCCGACCAATCGCCGGAGCGGCCGTATTTCGCATTTCCATTGTTGGGCCCGGTTTTGGGTTCCCCGCGTGGGTTGGGTGCCAATTGATGCGTCGGAGGCCGACAAGCATCCCGAGCTGCTCGACTACAACTTCGGCTCCTGGACCATGAATCTGTTGAAAATGACCCATGGCCGCGATGTGCTTCTCAACCCACCGCAACAGGGCGAGCCGATCAACATCTTTGTCTACCCCTATGTCGAAGTCGACGGCCATCCGCATGCCGGCGTCACTTGGACCGCTAGTTTTCGTGACCTACCCGGCAGCAAGTAACTTCGCGCCGCGGCCGCCCGCATGAGTTGCCGTTCCACGCAAAATCCGTCGTCGGTGCCGCCTCGCTGGGCAACCATCCGCTTGCCACGGAACCGAATATCACGGGAGCGAACGCGCCTCAGGCGGTCGAACCCTCTGCGCCAGGGTTGGTTGAACAGCGGGTGACAAGGTCTTGTGCTCGGGCGTGAAGCTGTACGGCGAAGGCGTCGCCGCGCTGCAACGCTTGCTCGATCGCGGTTAGGATCTCGTAATAAAGATCCCAGCCGCGGCGCTGCTGCTCGTATA
>Ga0114931_10001229_pt1 | contig 32627 bp, 28 predicted proteins | sample 2SBtaG_FD_89579 | JGI IMG/M metagenome (GOLD analysis project Ga0114931, IMG submission 89579) | Deep subsurface microbial communities from Kolumbo volcano to uncover new lineages of life (NeLLi) - 2SBTROV14_V59a metaG | ecosystem: Environmental > Aquatic > Marine > Volcanic | place: Kolumbo...
AAAGAACCTAAAATTAGAATAATCAGAAAAGATGACGAACCCACTCCTGTTGTAAAAAATGAAATACTAAAAGACAGTAATAAAAAAACCGATCTTAAAAAAACAAAAGAAATTCCACCACAAATCAATAGCGAAGAAAAGGAAAAACAAGCTGCCCTTCCAAATCCCTGGGAAGAAGAAATTGACTATTCACCTTTACCATTGGATATTTTAAATCCAGTACCAACGGATAATGTTAGTGTTGCCGAAGAAGAATTAACACACAACGCAGAATTGTTAAAGGAAAAACTTAGGCTTTTTGATATTGAAATAGAAGATATTTCCGTTACTCCTGGACCAGTTGTAACTTTATTTGAAATTGTTCCTGCACCCGGAGTTAAAATTAGCAGAATAGTTGGATTGGAACACGACATAGCATTAGCTCTTGCTGCTAGAGGAATTAGAATAATAGCGCCAATACCCGGTAAAAGTGCTATCGGTGTTGAGATTCCAAATGCTGTTGCGTCACTCGTAAATGCACGTTCGGTGTTGGGAAAAATTTATGAATCAAAAGCAGAACTACCTATTGCAATGGGCAAAATGATAAACGGGGATGTGTTCATTTCAGACCTTACAAAAATGCCACACATACTTATTGCGGGTTCTACAGGTTCAGGTAAAAGTGTCGGCATAAATATGATTATTGCAAGCTTACTTTATTCAAAGCATCCCTCTGAAGTAAAGCTGCTTATGATAGATCCGAAGAAAATAGAACTTTCTTTTTACAACAAACTAAGAAAACATTTTCTTGCCATTTCCCCTGATCTTGATGAGGAAATAATTACTAACCCAGAAAACGCTGTTCTTTTATTAAAGTCGGTTGAATATGAGATGGAGAAGCGTTACGACAAACTTGCTAAAGCAGGGGTAAGAAATTTAATTGATTATAACAACAAAGTTATAAATTCCAAAACCAAACCAGCGGACACGGATGAAATGAAGCATCACTTTCTTCCATACTTAGTTGTTATAATTGATGAATTAGCCGATTTAATGATTACTGCCGGAAAAGAAGTAGAAGAACCTATAGCAAGATTGGCTCAACTTGCAAGAGCAGTTGGAATTCATTTGGTGGTTGCAACTCAAAGGCCATCGGTTAATGTAATTACAGGTGTTATTAAAGCAAACTTCAGTGCACGTATCGCTTATCAAGTTGCTACTAAAATAGATTCGCGAACAATTTTAGATATGAACGGAGCAGAACAGCTTTTGGGCAAAGGCGATGTTTTATTTTTACCCACAGGCTTACCCAAACCAATAAGAATGCAAAATGCTTTTATCTCCACAGACGAAGTTGAAAAGATAACCGATTATGTTTCTTCTCAACCCGGATATTCAAAACCGTATTTTTTGCCTTCGCTTTATGAAAAGAAAAAAGCCGCATCATCTGGATTTTTAAACGATTTGGATCCAATGTTTGACGAAGCTGCAAGAGTTATCGTTCGTCATCAGCAGGGCTCCGTTTCACTTTTACAAAGACGTTTAAAACTTGGATATTCACGCGCCGCAAGAATAGTTGACCAGCTTGAGGAAGCCGGAATTGTTGGACCTAGCGATGGCAGCAAAGCAAGGACAGTTCTTGTTGAAAATGAAGAACAACTTGAAACAATTATTCGTTCACTATAGTGGTTATTATTTTATTATTATAAAATTTATTGAAAAATCTAATTAAAATATTTCTCTTAACATTTTTATTTTTTCAGATTTTTACCGGAAAAATATTAAGCCAATCCTTACTTGAAAAAGTTCAAAATAAATTTAATTCAACAAAGGATCTTTCTGCTGATTTTGTTCAGCAAACTAACGATGTTATAAATTTAAAAGGTAAAATTAAATTCAAACAAAAAGATAAAATTAGAATTGAATTAAAGAATGTTTTGATAGTATCCGACGGTAAAATAAACTGGAGCTATAATAAAAAAAGAAACAAAATTATAATAAGCAGCGTTGACGAGGAAACGCCGTCTGTTTTTTCACTTAGAAAACTGATTAATGAATTCCCACAGAAAAGCAATATAAGTGAGAAAAAAGACAGCAACACTTTTATATTAAAAATTAAACCAAAGAAAGATTCGGGTTTAAACTTTAAGGCTGCTGAGTTATATTTTAACATTGCTTATCAGATAAAAAAGATTATTGTAGAAGGATCGGAATACGGAGTATTAAAAATTATATTTAGCAACTATAAAGAAAACAACGGATTTAGTGATTCTATTTTTAAAATAACTCCATCAAAAGGAACCGAAACTATTGACCTCCGCTGATAAAAAATCAAATAAGCTCAAAGACGTTTTAAAATATTTGTTTTCAATTATTTTAGCAGTTGTATTTTTATACATTGCATTTCTTAATGTTAATTTTAATGATGTCTTACATATTGTTTCTAATGCCTCAATTGGCTGGATATTTGTTTTCATAGTTGTAATGATGTCCTCCCATTATATAAGAGCATTAAGATGGAAAGTTATTTTAAATTCTGTAAAACCCGACACATCAATTAAAAATTTATTCGGCGCTATAATGGTTGGCTACGGCGTTAATTGCGTTGTCCCAAGGTTGGGGGAGTTATCGAGAGCTGTATTGGTAGGTAAATGGGAGGGACTTTCAAAATCTTCAATGTTCGGTGCCGTAATAGTTGAAAGGGTAATTGATATTATTTTTTTAGGTTTAGCCGTGCTTGTTTCTGTAGTTATTTGGTCTGAAAATTTATACGATAGTTTTCCTTGGTTAAAATCCGCATTAATTATAAGTATGGTTTTAATGGGTGTGCTGATTTTTTTCTTCTACTTAACAATAAAGTTTAGAGAAAAATTTTACGGAATTATAATAAAATTGTTAAGTCATATTTCCGAAAAACTTGCGCACAAAACTGCATATATTTTTGAAATGCTCACACACGGTTTCGCTTCGTTAAAGGGAACAAAGAATTATACATTAACAATATTGCTAAGCATATTAATGATGGGTCTTTACGGTTTAAGTTCATACGTTGGACTTTATACGGTTGGTATGCAAAACATTAAAGATGTTTCTTATGAAATGGGCTGGATAGTAATGAGTATAAGTGCTATCGGTGTTGTTATACCTACTCCCGGGGGGACGGGTTCATATCACACTTTGGCAAAAGCTGCATTGGTTTTACTTTTTGGTTTCGGTGAAAACATAAGCATGGCTTATGCATTTTTAACTCACATAATTTCATACTTTGTATTTATATTTGCGGCATTGTTTGTATACTTCTTCTGGAATAAACAGCACTATAATTTTTTCAAAATTGCAGAAACTGAAGAGGACATAAAATGAAAAAACTTTTAATCGTTTCTTTTTTGTTATTATTCGGAAGCACTTCCTTCTCACAGTACAGCATACGTGCGGGGTTGGGAGTTGAGTTTAAAAACATATCATCCTTTTACGATTATATAAACCAAAATTTTGCTCCTTCTAACTCACAACTTAAAAATTTTAACTCAGCAGTAAATTTTTCAGTTGAAATAGACAAATCTATAAGCGATAACTTTGACCTTGGTGTTGAAATGGCTTATGATTTATTATCTTATAATTATCAATTTAATCTCGGACAGTATGATGTTACTGTTAAAAATTTTATGCCTTCAATTTTAGCTTATTATGTTTTTAGTGGAAAAGGTTATCAATTTAAGTTTGGCGGTGGCGCAGGTTTAAGGTTTATTAACATTGTTGAACAATTACCGGGTACACCGACAACTACTTCATACAGTTCAACAGGTATAGGTTTTATATTAAGAGGATTGGGAAACACAAAAATAAGTGAAAATTTTTATGCAAACATAACGGCAGATTTAAGGTATGATGTAAACGGTGATGTGAGTAACAGCAGCAGAAATTTGTTTAACCCGGGGATGAACGAAAATGTAAAATTCAATTCATTTTCTGCTGGAATAACTCTTGGCATAACATATCTTTTTTAGGAGAAATTATTGAATATATTCGAAGCTATTTTTTTAGGCATTATACAGGGATTAACTGAGTTTTTACCAATCAGCAGCACAGGGCACCTTACCGTTACCGGTAAAATAATGCATTTGATCTCGCCTAAAAACCCCACACACTGGACAGCGTTTATTGCTGTAATTCAACTCGGCACTTTGGTTGCAGTGCTACTTTACTTTCGTAAAGATATAATTTCAATAATAAAGGATTTTTTTAGAGATAATCTTTTTGAAAGAAAAAAATATTCTTTACAAAGCAGTAACTCAAAATTAGGTTGGTTAATAATAATCGGCAGCGTACCGGTAGCAGTAATAGGATTATTTTTTAAAGATTTTATCGAAGGCTCATTCACAAAAGAATTGAATGTAATTGCAATAAGTTTAATTGTATTTGCAGTTATTCTCGCCATTGCAGAAAAAAAAGCAAAATTTAAAAAAGAAGTAAAAAATCTAACAGTTAAAGATTCATTAGTAATAGGATTTGCCCAAGCTTTTGCACTTATTCCCGGATCTTCTCGTTCCGGAACAACAATTACAGGCGGTTTGTTTATGGGGCTAAACAGAGAGGAAGCTGCAAGATTTTCTTTCTTGCTCAGTATTCCGGCTGTGTTTGCAAGCGGATTGCTTGAATTTTATGAATCAATAAAATTTCTTGATACTTCTATGGCTATAAATTTTTTAGTATCAACAATTGCATCGGGATTTAGCGGTTACATAGCAATTGGCTTTTTACTAAGATACTTGAGAAAAAATTCCACATTTGTTTTTGTCTACTACCGGATAGCAGCAGGCTGTCTTATTTTAATTTTATTATATCTAAATATCTTATAAACAAAGGAGAACTCATGAAAAAACATAAAATGACAATTATTTTGTTACTTTTAATTGCAGGCTTCAGCACATTTGCTCAGAGTAATTTAAAAAAAAATAAACTAAAAACGAAAATGGAGAAAGATCTAATGACTGATTCAACAAAATCTGCGAATGAGATAACAGTTGCTGTTATGAAAACAAATATGGGAGATATTGAAATCCAACTTTTCCCTGAAGATGCACCCTTAGCTGTTGAAAATTTTGTAAAACATGCAAAAGACGGATATTATAAAGATGTAATATTTCACAGAGTTATAGACGGGTTTATGATTCAAGGCGGAGACCCTACAGGTACGGGAAGCGGCGGCGAAAGTATCTGGGGCAAACCATTCAAAGACGAATTTACACCAAAACATAGATTTGACGGACCCGGAATACTTGCAATGGCAAACGCAGGTCCCGGTACAAACGGAAGTCAATTCTTTATTACTTTAGCAGCTACACCCTGGTTGAATGATCATCACACAATATTCGGTAAAGTAATTGAAGGTATGGATGTTGTAAGTGCTATCGGTAAAACTAAAGTTTCAAAGCCGGATAACAGACCTTATAGTGATATTGTTATTGAAAGTATAACGATAGAAAAAAGACAATCTAAAACAAAAAAATAAATTAAAAATAAACCGAGTCTTATTAAGCTCGGTTTTTATTTAACAATGAAAGAAAAAGAATTTTTTTCATCTCGCTGGGCATTAATTATTGCAACCATCGGCATTGCCGTTGGTACTGGAAATATTTGGCGTTTCTCCAGAATCGTAGCGCAAAACGGAGGAGGTTCATTTTTAATACCTTGGGTTATTTTTCTTTTCATTTGGTCAGTGCCTTTAATTATTGCCGAGTTTGCACTCGGTAAATCAACAAGATTTGGGCCCGTAGGAGCACTTGCAAAAACAGCCGGTAACAAATTTGGATGGATGGGTGCTTTTGTTGTTTTTGTTTCTACCGCAATTATGTTTTATTATTCAGTTGTTACAGGCTGGTGTTTGAGATATTTTTTCTCTGCTGTAAGTGGAAACTTATTTAACACAACAGATCAATTGGCATATTGGAATGAGTTTTCATCCGGTTACCAACCGTTGCTTTTTCATTTTATTTCAATGCTTTTAGTTGGGGTAATAATTTATAATGGTGTTACAAAAGGAATAGAAAAAGTCACAAAGATTTTAGTACCGTCTTTAATTATAATTTTAATTATTCTTTTTTTCCGCGCCATTACTTTGGATAATGCAATTGAAGGTATAAAATATTTCTTCACACCGGAACTGGATAAAATTCTTGATTATAAAGTTTGGTTAAATGCACTTACCCAAAATGCATGGGATACAGGAGCCGGTTGGGGATTGATTTTAACTTATGCTATTTATATGAAAAAGAAGGAAGACATTTCACTTAATGCATCGCTAATAGGTTTTGGTAATAATGCTGTTTCTTTAATAGCAGGCATAACAATATTTTCAACAGTATTTGCTTTAAGTTCCGTTGATGCAATGAATCAAATAACACAATCGGGACCGGCTAACACAGGACTTACTTTTATTTATCTTCCGCAATTGTTCGCACATATTTCATCAAATTATTTAGTGAATATATTTTTTGCTTCCATCTTTTTTATTGCGTTGTTTTTTGCCGCTGTAACATCGCTTATGTCAATGGTGGAACTTGCCACAAGAACTTTTATGGATTTCGGTTTTAAAAGGAAGTCTGCAATAATTATTGTATCCGTTTGCGGATTTATTTTTGGTGTACCTTCTGCACTAAGTTTGGATTTTTTTACAAATCAAGATTGGGTTTGGGGGGTTGGCCTGATATTAAGCGGTGCTTTCATTTCATTTTCAATTATAAGGTACGGCGTTGATAAATTTAGAACTGAAATAATTAATGGTTACGGAAGTGATGTTAAAATCGGTAAGTGGTATAATGTTGTTATTGGTGTGCTTATACCCGTACAGGTTGTAATTTTAATTTCCTGGTGGTTGGTATCGTCTTTATCATGGGACCCTGAATGGTGGAATCCATTCCACACCGCAAACTTGGGGACGGCAGTAATACAATGGGTAATTGTGTTAAGTGTTTTTATTATGCTGAACAAAATAATGATTACAAAACTTAGAAAGGAAGATTAATATGAATGTTGTTTCAATTATAACTATGATTATAATTTTAGGAATTGTTTGGGGTGGGTTTACTTTTTTCCTTTTTAAAGCAATGAGTTTTGAAAAACAAAAAACAAAAAAGAAAATTAATTAGTTATGCCGTTACCGATATTATCAATAAAAGATGAGATTAAAAAAGGAGAAATTAAACCAGTATATTTATTATACGGTGAAGATAGCTATAATATAAATTTTGCTTTAAATATAATAATTGAATTTTTAGACGAATTTATTACTTCAGAATTTGATAAAGAAACTTTTCATGGGAAAGAAGTTTCACTACAGACAATACTTTCAAATGCCTCCACATTTCCATTCGTTTCAGAAAAGAAATTAATTATCTTAAAAGAATTTGATGAAATAAAAGAGAAAAAGGAACTTAAAAATTACGCTTTATCTCCATCTGAGTTTACAGTTTTAGTTGTGGTTTTTAACGGAGGTCTCCCTAAAAAATTAACGGAACCATTTAAAACATTAAATGAACAAAATTACCTTTACGAAGCTAAAGTGTTAAAAGGGAAATATCTTTTATCCTGGCTTACATCATTTGCAGAATCTAAAAATAAGATATTAAGTAATTTAAATGCACAGTTACTTGTAGATTTGGTGGGAGAAAACAGAGAGATGTTGGAGGCACAACTAGAAAAAATATTTACATATCTTGATGAAAGAGCAGAAATAACTTTTAATGATATAAAAAAACTTGCCACTTCTTTAAAAGAATTTTCCATTTTTGATCTTCAAGATGCAATAGCAAAAAAGAACAGTTCGGAAACACTTAAAATAGCATTTAATATGTTGGATAGGGGAAAGGAATTATCTGAAATATTGAATTATTTTACTAGATATTTTATTACAGTTTCAAGAGTATATGAATTAGAAAGAGATAAAGTATCTCAAAAAGAAGGGGCCAAAATATTAGGAATTCATCCATTTTATTACTTAAAATGTAAGGAGCTAAGAAGATATTATTCCGATAAAGACTTGCTGAATGTTTCGCGGGCATTGTTAAAAGCTGATATAGCAATAAAAACAACTAATACGGATAAAAAAACTTTAGCAACAATACTATTTTCTGAAATGTTTCAGTCTTAAGAAAAAGATAAAATTCATCAGAATTTTGATTGCCAAATATTTGAAATATCAACATCAATAAGTTCTATATTTTTTAGATTTTAAATAAAATTAACTAATTTATTATCCTATTAAGGAAACATTTTTATTAACAACAAGTAAAATATAATTGACTGAGAAAAACTTTAACGATTTAACGGACGAAGAACTCATCCTTGAATTCCAAAACAACAATACAATTGCTGCTTTTGAAATTCTTGTAAAGAGGTATAAAAACCCTCTAATGAATTATATTTTTAGATTTCTTGGCAATTATGAATCTTGTACCGATGTTGTACAGGAAACTATGATTAAAGTTTATAGGTACAAAGATTCATATCAGTCAATAGCTAAATTTTCGACTTGGATTTATACAATTGCGGGTAATTTAGCTAAGACAGAATTACAGAGACAAAAGCGCCGGAAGATGTTTTCAATTAACGATTACGGTAAAGAAAGTAATGAAAATTATGAAATTCCGGATGATAGTTTTAGACCGGATATTGAAACAGATAGCGGAATAAAAAATGAAATAATTCAAAAGGCAATTTTAAAGGTTTCACCTGTTTACAGGCAAGCAGTAATTTTGCGTGATGTACAGGAATTATCCTATGAAGAAATTGCAGAAATAATGAACATTACTGTTGGTACAGTAAAATCAAGAATTAACCGTGGGAGAAAACAACTTCAAAAATTGTTAAAACATATTTATAAGGATTAGAAACTAAAATGAAAAACATTGATATTGACCCCAAGTTTGATGGAGTCAAAAGGGCATTACAAAGTCTGAAAAAAATAGAGGCACCCTTAAATTTTGAACAAGAATTGTTTGACAGAATTAGTCAGGGGGAAAATGAAAAACACCTGAGTTTTATTGATAAATTATTTCTGCCTTCCCATCTTTTACCATCTTTAGGTTTAGCTGTCGCTATTGTATTAATGTTTTTTTTCACAAATATTTTTATACCATCAACCGGAGAAAATCCTTTGTTGGCTAATCCCAGAGTAAGAACAGATGTAATTTCCACAAATCAATCCGTTGCTACTAAAAGTACAGAAAATAATAAAAAGACAAAAAAAGGTAACGATGTATTTAATTTAACAGAAAAAGAGCAACTGAGTTTAAGTAATAAAACTAAATCCAAAACAAATTCAACTAATGACCCTAATTTAGGAATAAGAATTACAGGCAGACATTCTTTATCAAGTACTTATTATAACAGTAGTGTTTTAACATCTGTTTCTCCTAATGGTTTTATTAATAAGCGCGGTTTAGACTATAAGCAGATCTATTTACAAAAGCTACAAAAAGCTCAAATTGAACAAATGAGAAAAAAAATAGAAGAAATGATTAGAAATAGTGAGCGATAATTAGTATAATTTCTATTGTATTTTTTGTTCTCCTTACGTATATTTAAAGTTACATTTTTTACATATAATTATTATAATTAAGGACATACGATGAAAAAAGGTATACATCCAAATTACAGGCCAGTAGTATTTCAAGATGGTTCTTGCGATTTTTCTATATTAACAAAATCTTGCATTAAAACAGAAGATAAAATTAAATGGGAAGATGGGAATACTTACCCGCTTGTAAAGTTGGAAATTTCAAGTGGCTCTCATCCATTTTTTACGGGAAAACAGAAATTACTTGATTCAGCAGGTCGTGTTGAGAAGTTCAACAGGAAATATGGTAAAAAGAAATAATAATGATTATTAATAGATTTTTAATCCGGCAGTTGCCGGATTTTTTATTTTAAATTGTTGCGTTTTTTGAAATATTGATATGATATTCCAAAGATTATTATTTTAAAAAATGCTAAATTATAATCTGTAATTTAATAAAGAGTTTGTAATGCAGATTTGTATTTTTGAAGACAATAAAATAGATCAATTTTACCCGTTAACACTCTCTAGACCTGTTTATGAATTAGTCTGTGGAATAAATACTTTAAGAGATAAAATTGAACGACACTTCCCCGGGGAAAAGATTTCACTACACTGTAGAAAATATTTGGAAGAAAGTGTCAAAAACCAAAATCCCAAAATAGAAATAAACAAGATATCAGAAAATAAATGTCTTTTTATAAACGGAAGGATTTTATTTAATAAAGAAATTTTAAAATTGATAAAAACAACTTTATCTGCAAACAAAGTTCTGCTGTCCGGTAATGTTATTGTTGCCGCAAAGTTATTCGGAAAAACACTTGTTGATTTTAAGAAAAAATTACCTGAGAAATTCACCAAGAATAATTTTAAAGGAATTCCGGTTCAAAAAGTTGACGTAAAATTAACAGAATATATCTGGGATTTAATAAAGAAAAATTCAGATGAATTGGTTAATGACAGTAAATATTTTGTCAAAAAATTTAAATCATCATTTATGAAAACATTTCCTACCGGAGTACACTGTGTAAATAGAAAAGGCATTTTTGTGAATAGAGGAATAAAGATAAAACCAGGTGCAGTATTAGATGCATCAAAAGGGCCGATATGTATTGATAAAAATGTATTTATCCATCCAAATGTAGTAATTGAAGGACCAGTTTATATCGGTGAATCATCAATAATAAAAAGTGGCGCAATACTTTATGATAATGTAAGTATTGGAAGAAATTGTAAAGTAGGTGGAGAAGTAGAAGATACTATAATGTTGACTTATTCCAATAAACAACACGCGGGTTTTATCGGTCATGCATATTTGGGAAGTTGGGTAAATCTTGGTGCAGATACAAACTGTAGTGATTTAAAAAATAATTACGGAAATATTAAAGTAAAAGTAAACGGTAAGCTAATAAATACCGACACAAAATTTTTGGGTGCTATTATCGGGGATCATACAAAAACGGCAATAAACACGATGCTAAACACAGCCACTGTTATTGGGTTTTCCTGTAATATTTATGGAGCAGGATTTCCTGATAAATTTATTTCATCATACACCTGGGGAGGAAGTGAAATTGCAAAAACATACAAATTAAATAAAGCCGAAGAGACAGCATCAATTGTTTACAGAAGACGCAACAAATCATTTAGTACAATAGATAAAAAATTGTTTGAAAAAATTTTTAATCTTACAAGAAAAGAAAGGGAAAAGTATAAATAATTATGAGTGAAACCGAAGTACATACAATACGTTCGCTTTACCAAGGAGTTAGAGGAAGAGCGGTTAAAATATTAAACAGAGTAGAAAGAACAGATGCATATCTTGATAAACTTTTAGATATTGAATTGAAAGACCCTGAACTAATCGGAAAAGATAAAGCACTACTTTACAAAATTGTTCATGGGGTTGTAAGATGGATGGGGAGATTGGATTGGATATTAAATGGATTTTATAAAGGTCAGTTTTCTAAAGCTATACCTAATTTAAAAAATGGACTTAGAGTTGCACTGTATCAAATATTATTTTTAGATAAAGTACCGGATTATGCCGCTGTTAACGAAGCGGTAGAATTTGTAAAAAAGTTACAGGGACAAAAACCTGCCGATTTAACAAATGCAGTGCTGAGAAATATCATAAAAAATAAAAATGGAATTAGATATCCAGATCCGGAAGAAGATTTACCGGGTTATTTAACTGCTTATTATTCACATCCTTCGTGGATGGTTAAACGTTACTTAAAAAGATTTGGTAGAGAAGAGACAGAGAAATTATTAGCTTTTAATAACGAAAAACCGTTTCTTACATTAAAAGTAAATGGACTAAAAGTAGACCCGAATGAATTTAAGGAGTTATTAAAATCAGTAAACCTTGATTTTTCTCAAGGTAAATATTTACCTGAATTTTTTAAACTTAAAAATCTTTCTAATATTACTTCTTGGGAATATTTTCAAAAAGGTTATTTTAATATACAAGATGAAAGTGCAGGTTTAGCATGTAGACTTTTAGATGTTGAACCTGAAATGAGAGTTCTGGATTTATGTGCAGCACCGGGTGGTAAATCAGCCTATCTTGCAGGGTTGATGCACAATAAAGGTGAAATAGTTGCAATTGACAGATATGAAAGCAGACTTAAATTATTGAGAAAAAACATGGACAGGCTCGGTATTACATGTGTAAATACTGTAGAAACAGACGCATTAGATTATGATGGTGATAAATCCGACAGAATATTGGTAGATGTTTCTTGTTCTGGTTCAGGAACATTAAGGAAAAAACCGGATATAAAATGGAAACACGATTTACTGGATTTAAGGAGAATGACCGAACTTCAATATAAATTGTTAGAAAAGGCTTCTACTTTGGTAAAAGACGGCGGGATTATTGTTTACAGTACTTGCTCAATAGAACCAGAAGAAAATTTTGAAATAGTAAATAAATTATTACAAAGTAAACCGGAATTTAAAATAAAAGATATTACAAACAGATTTCCCTCTGAGTTAATTGATGAGCATGGATGTATTCAAACTTTGCCGCACGTTCATAAATCAGATGGAGCTTTTGCGGCTAAAATAATAAAGAGTAATTAATTTAGAGTTTAATTTAATATGCTAAATAAATTTGCAAAGGAACTGAAAGAAACAAGAGAAAAAGCAGGTATGACCCTTCAAAATTTATCTGCACGATCCAGACTTGATATTAAATTTTTGCACCTAATGGAAAAGGGGGATTTTTCTTTCCTTCCAGAATTATATGTAAAAGCTTTTATTAAAGATTACGCAAAGTTTATAGGTCTTGATATAAACGAAACTATTAATAAATACGAAGCTGCAAAAAAAGGAATTGACTATACTAATAATAAAGAAGAAGTAAAGCCTGAAAATATTGCTGAAAAGGTAAAAGAAAAATCAGAAGAAAAATTATTTGGTGAACAACAAAAAAACCAGTTTTCTAATTTGAATAATATAAACACGGGCACTTTTTTTTCAGATAAGCAAAAAGTTAAGTTACTTGCTGTAATAGGTGGCGTTATATTAATTGTAATAATAGCACTATTGGTTTTCAATTCTAATAACGAACCTGAAATAATTGTAAAAGAAAAACCATACGAAGAAGTAAGAAAAGAAACTCAGCAAAGATTTATTGAAGATAAGGTCAAAAATTCAACAACTGTTAATAAAGAAAGAGTAAATTTATCCTTAGTTATTTCTTCATCTGATACTTCTTGGATAAAAGTACAAACAGATACAAGCAAACCTAAAGAGTATATGTTATATCCAGGTACCAAAATAAATTTTAATTCACAAAAAAGATTTCTGATGATTATAGGTAACTCCGAAGGGATATCTTTCAATTTAAATAATAAAAATTTAGATTTTTCAGGTAAATATAAGCTTGTTAAATATTTATTAATAACTAAAGACGGGATAAATTATTTAAAAACAGAACCTACCTTTACTAATAATTAAATGTCAGATATAATATCAAAAAGGATTAATGAACTCCGAATTATAATTAGGAAACACGAGTACAATTATTATGTTCTTGCTCAACCAACTATCAGCGACCAAGAATATGATATGTTGATGAAGGAACTGGAAAAGCTAGAGGAAGAAAATCCTAAACTAATTACCCCTGATTCACCCACACAAAGAGTTGGAAAAGATCTTACAAAAGAATTTAAGCCTGTTGAACATTCCGTACCTATGCTTAGTTTAGCTAATACTTATAATGAAGAAGATTTATTTGACTTCGACAGAAAAGTAAAAGAAGCATTACCCAAAGGTGAAAAGGTAAATTATGTAGTAGAACATAAAATTGACGGAGTTTCAATAAGTATAAATTACAAAAAGGGGTTTTTGTTTTCAGCTGCAACAAGAGGTGACGGGACAATTGGAGAAGAAGTAACTGCAAATGTAAAAACAATTAAATCAATTCCATTAAAAATAAACACCGATGTAAAAACGCCATTTCCTTTAGATGATTTTATAGTAAGAGGTGAAATTTTTATGGATATTAATGGCTTCAAAAAGCTGAATAAGGAGAGGGAAAGAAACGATGAAAAATTATTTGCCAACCCGCGCAATTCTGCTGCCGGTACTTTAAAAATGCAGGACCCTAAAATAGTTGCCAAGCGACCCCTAAATATTTTCCTTTATACATTGCTGTTGAATGATTCGGATGCTTTAGAAACACAGGGACAAAACTTAAAAATATTGAAGAAGCTGGGTTTTAATGTAAATCCTAATTATAAAATTTGTAAAAATATAAAAGAAGCATTGGATGTTTGTCATAATTTTGAAAAAATGCGGGATTCTTTAGGATACGAAATTGATGGTGCTGTGATAAAAGTAAATTCTATTAAACAGCAAAAAATAATTGGCAACATTGTAAAATCACCTAAGTGGGCTGTGGCTTATAAATTTAAGGCTAAACAAGAGTTTACAAGAATTAAAAAAATAACATGGCAGATTGGTAGAACCGGTGCAATAACTCCCGTAGCGGAAATGGATCCGGTTTTTCTTGCAGGTTCAACTATTAGCAGAGCAACCCTGCACAACATTGATGAAATAAACAGAAAAGATATTAGAGAGGGAGACAAAGTTGTACTTGAAAAAGGCGGAGATGTGATACCGAAAGTTGTTTCGGTAATTTTGAATGAGAGACCAAAAGAGACAAAAAAAGTTACTTCACCGGATAAATGCCCTGTTTGCGGAAGCAAAGTTTATAAACCTGAAGATGAAGTGGCAATATATTGCGTTAATAGTGAATGTCCGTCTCAGATAAAGGGCAAGCTGATTCATTTTGCGTCAAGGGGAGCAATGGATATTGAAGGTTTGGGCGAAGCACTTGTTGATTTATTTGTTGAAGAAAAACTTATTCGTAACTTTGACGATATTTATTCCCTAAAAGATAAAAGAGATAAACTAATTGAAATAGAAAGACTAGGTGAAAAAAGTGTAGATAATCTTTTAAATTCAATTGAAGGAAGCAAAAAAAAACCTTTTTCAAAAGTTCTATTTGCTTTAGGCATAAGATATGTTGGTAGCGGGGCAGCAAAAAAGATTTCAGATTATTTTTTAGATATAGAAAATTTAATACAGGCTACCGAAGAAGAAATTTTGAATATTCCGGAAATTGGTCCAAGTATCAGTTCCAGTATTGTTGAGTATTTTTCTAATGAACATAATCTAAAAGTTATAAACAATTTAATAAAACACGGACTTAATTTTAAAGAAGAAAAAAAAGAAATTAAAGGTTCGTTCTTTACAGGAAAAACATTTGTACTTACGGGAACTTTAACCGGTTATACTCGCGATGCTGCTAAAGAAGAAATTATTAACAGAGGCGGTAAGGTAACTTCAAGTGTTAGCAAAACCACAGATTATTTGCTTTGCGGAGAAAACCCGGGTTCAAAATTTAAAAAAGCTGATTTGTTAAAAATAGCGGTTTTAAGTGAAGAAGAATTTAAGAAACATTTAGAGAAATAAAGTTGGCATTTACGAATTTTTTTAAAACAATAATTGCAAAGTATAAAGTTAATAAAAGCATTAACAATCAAGTTATTGATCAAATTGATTTCTCTTCTTTATTAGAAAAATCGTATTCTTTTTTAGTAATGATGCCGGAAGAAGAAGTAGATTTTCATCACGCAGTTTTTGTTTTAGAATATTTAAAATCAAAATCGAAACACGCAACAATTATGACCAAAGACTACAGAGTTAGCTTGATAAATCAGAATTTACGCCAAGGTTTGATAGAATTTGAAATCAGAGATATTAGTAAAATAAAATTGCCCGTAAAAAAATTAATAAGTAAATTAAGAGAAAAGAACTTTGACGTAGTGTTAGATTTAAATAGAAAAGAAAATTTGTTTTATAGTTATGCTGTTTCACAAATAAAATCAAAGATAAAAATCAGTTTTGAGAAAAAAGGTTCTGACAAGTTTTATAATTTTCAAGTATCTTGTAAAAACAAAGAACCAGAAGAAGCATACAAATATTTAGTAAATTGTTTACAAATGTTTTAAGGATTTATAATGAATTTTGAAATAAAAAAACAAGACGATGTAACTATTTTTAAACTGAACGAAAATAGATTAGACACTAATATTTCAGGACTTGTAAAAGGTGAATTTACAATGTTATTAAAAGTAGAGGGTGTTAAAAAATTTGTTATAGACCTAAGTCAAGTAGAGTCTTGCGACAGTTCAGGTTTAAGTTCCATTCTTGTTGCAAATAGAATTTTAAATACCTCAGGGGGCGAAATGAGATTGGCAGCACCTTCGGAAAAAGTATATTCCCTTATAAAAATAACACAGCTTGAAAGAGTTTTAATTGTATGTAACAGCGTTGACGAAGCAATTGCAGAACTTAAAAAATCCTAAGGCAATTCTTGTCCTTATCATCAATTGATTATATAATTATAGGTGTTTATTTAATTGGGATTGCCTTGTTCGGAATCATTTCCGGCGGTAAACAAAAAACAACAGAAGACTATTTTGCAGGTTCAAAAACAATTCCGTGGTGGGCTGTATGTTTTTCCATTGTTGCCGCTGAGACAAGTACTTTAACTTTTATTTCTGTTCCCGGGCTAGCATATCTTACTAATCTTAATTTTTTACAAATTGCATTCGGATTTTTGTTGGGTAGAATTGTTGTAGCCTTTGTCTTTTTACCTGCTTATGATAAAGGTGGATTGAAAACGGCATATACTTATTTAGAGGAAAGATTTGGAAAGAAAACGCGCTTATTTGCTGCAATCGTTTTTTTGTTTACACGAATTGCTGCAGACGGAGTAAGATTGTTTGCAACCGCAATTCCGTTAAAATTAATGCTTGATATTTCTTATCCAACGGCAATAGTTATTATAGCTATTATCTCTTTAATTTATACTTATACAGGAGGTCTAAAAGGTATAATTTGGGTTGATGTTATTCAGATGTTTATTTATCTCGGTGGAGCAATTGTAGCCGGAATTTTTATTTTAAATCTTCTGCCCAATGGTATTGATAGTGTAATAAACGCTGCGGATAAAGCACATAAATTCAGTATTATAAATTTAGGTTTTCAGGGAGGAGTTAAAAACTTTTTTGCTCAGCCCTACACATTGTTAGGCGGTATTTTGGGTGGAATGTTTCTTTCGATGGCTTCACACGGGACCGATCAACTAATTGTTCAAAGATTGTTTGCAGCAAGAAATTTAAAGGATGGGCAAAAAGCCGTAATAGGAAGCGGTGTAATTATAATTTTTCAATTTGCAATATTCCTAATTCTCGGAGTTATGCTTTACGCTTATTACGGTTCACTTAATGTAAGATCAGATGAAATTTTTCCTATGTTTATAATTAATGTTCTTTCGCACGGTATTAGAGGAATAATAATAGCAGGTTTATTTGCTGCTGCTATGTCAACCCTTGCAGCCTCTATGAGTTCTCTTTCTTCGTCAACTGTATTAGATCTTTATCTTCCTTTTACTAAAAAAGAAATAAATGAAAAGAAAAAACTAAAAACATCAAGATTGTTTACTATAATTTGGGCAGTACTTTTAATTCTATCTGCCGTTTCCTTTATGGAATCATCAAAAGCAGTTGTAGAAATAGCTTTAAGTATTGCATCATTTACCTACGGTGGCCTTTTGGGAACATTTTTACTGGGAATTTTTGTAAAGAAAGCTAAACAAAATAGTGCTTTATTTGGGTTTATATTTGGAATTTTAACAATGATTGTTGTAATATCGATTCACATAGTTGCCTGGACCTGGTTTACATTAATCGGTGTAATTGCTACGCTGATATTCGGAAAAATATTTATTGCATTGCATAGCAACAATAGACTTCAAAATTCTTGAATATTTAAAGTTCCTTATTTAAAATTTTTTTAACTCTTTCAGCGTTAAAAAATAAATTTTTTAATTTTTTTTTAATATAATTTTTGATAGTCTAAATATTTTTTTTACATTGCTCCCACTCTTTTTATTTGTATTCAAAATTTTTAGGGATGAAACAACTTAATTTTATTTTTTTAAATGATTTAAATATTCAGCTAAGACACAATTCTTGGGATTTTCAAGTCCAGGACACTCCTAAGTTCAAATCTGAAAAGAAAAACAAATTTTTTACACTAGCACCCGGATCAGGGAAAAAATTAAAAAACAATAACGATAAAAAATAAAAACTTCTGAGTGAATTAACTCTTTGTTTTCTTTATTGTATTTTATAAAATTTATCAGTTGTAATTTGCAAACTTTAGATTACTTAATAATAGGGACATATTTTTTACTTTCTTTTGGGATATCTATATTTTATTACAAGCGTGCCAGTAAAGATATTAATGAATTTTTCCTTTCAGGGCGTAATCTGCCCTGGTATCTTGCTGGCCTTTCTATGGTAGCTACTACTTTTGCTGCCGATACTCCTCTTGCGGTAACAGAACTTGTTACAAAAAATGGAATTGCTGGTAATTGGCTTTGGTGGAATTTTGCATTTGGTGGTTTGTTAACTGTATTTTTTTTTGCAAAGCTTTGGAGACGTGCAGGTATAATGACAGAAGTAGAGTTTGCGGAAATTAGATATTCAGGTAAACCGGCAAGATTTTTAAGAGGATTTCGTGCTTTGTATCTCGGTTTGTTTATGAATTTGATAATTATGGGCTGGGTAAATAAAGCAATGGCAACTATTCTTACCGGAATGTTCGGAATTCCTGAAAGCGAAGTATTGTTTTATGTATTTGGTTGTATGATTTTGGTTGCAGCTTATTCAGCCATTTCCGGTTTGTGGGGCGTTGTTGTAACTGATGCTTTTCAGTTTTTTATTGCTATGGGCGGAAGTATACTTTTAGCAATAATTGTTTTAAATTCAGCACAAGTTGGCGGAATAGCAGGTCTACAAAGTAAACTTCCAAGTTTTGTGTTTGACTTCTTTCCGAATATAACAGATATTTCATCATTAGGAGGTGCTTTCTCACTAACTGTTTGTTCATTTCTTGCTTACATAGGAATAATCTGGTGGGCATCCTGGTATCCCGGTGCTGAACCAGGGGGAGGAGGATATGTTGCACAGAGAATGATGTCAGCTAAAGATGAAAAACATTCCTTGTTTGCAACATTATTTTTTCAAATAACACATTATGCTATTAGACCCTGGCCATGGATTATTGTGGGTTTATGTAGCCTTGTGCTTTATCCCAATCTATCTATAGAGAGTAAGGGTATTGGCTATGTTTATGCAATGAGAGATTTTTTACCTACAGGGTTAAAAGGATTACTAATTGCTGCATTTTTTGCTGCTTATATGAGTACAATTGCCACACAGCTTAATTGGGGAACATCATATATAATTAATGACTTTTATAAAAGGTTTATTAAAAAAGATGAAACAGAGAAACATTATGTAAATGTTTCACGTTTGGCAACAATGTTATTAATGATAATATCTGTATTTGTAACATTGTTAATTAGTAGAATATCAGGCGCCTGGCAATTTATTATGGAATGTGGTGCAGGTGTCGGATTAGTTCTAATATTAAGATGGTTTTGGTGGAGGGTAAATGCTTGGTCTGAAATTTCTGCTATGATCACACCTTTTGTTGTTTATCCTATTATTAAATATTATGGTGTTGAATTTCCGAACACTTTATTTTACTTAGTTTCGGTTACAACAATTGTTTGGGTATCAGTTACATTTTTAACTAAACCTACTGCAGAAATTACATTATTTAATTTTTATAAAAGAATTCATCCAGGAGGAATACTGTGGAAAAAGATTTCCGATAGGTTACCCGATGTAAAAAGTGATACAGGTTTTGCTGAAATGTTTGTTAATTGGATAGTTGGTGTTGCCCTTGTTTATTCTATACTATTCGGTACAGGCAGTTTAATTTTTGGAGATATAGGTAAATTATTTTTATATATGTTTTGTGCTTTAATATGTACAGTAATAATTATAGTTAATCTTTCAAAAATAGGTTGGATAAAAATTATTAAATAATTGCAAATTAATATTTTAAAAATATTACATTTAATAAGTCTTATTAATATTAAAATATAAATTGAATGATCTTAGATGTTATTGAAAGGTGCAAAGCTATAAAGCAATACTTATCTTTGTACACAATGTAAAATTACAGTAACTGCAAAAGATTGCTACGAAGCTAATTAGTTCTTGCAATGACATTGTTTTATTATATTTGAATTAACTATAGCTCACTTTAGGTAAAAGTTGAATTAAAATCCTATTATGGTTGAATTAGAAAAATTAAAAGAGAAAGACAATCTTAAGATAAAATTCTTTATTGGCTTATTAACAGTACTATTGATTATGTTCATGTTTCCCAAAGGGGAATCTATCGAATCGGAAGTTTCCGTAGGTTCAATCTGGACACAAAACGATCTTATTGCCGATTTTAGTTTTCCGGTAAAGAAAGATATTGCTGTTTATAAAGCAGAAATAAAGAGAATGGAATCAGGCGTTTACCCTATTTATTTGGAAAATAAAGATGTAAACAAATTAGTATTAAAAAAATTAAAAAACTATAATAAATGGTTTATAGCAAGTTTAGATAGTAACATAAACAATGATTCAACTTATGTAAATAATTCATTTTTAACCCGTTCTTCATTTAATATTTTTAGAGGAATTAGAAAAAAAGAAACTACTCTTTCAAAAGATAACACAAATACATTAAGTTATATTTTTTTAATTGCGCGTTCTATTTTACACGATCTTACTTCAAGAGGCTTAATAGATAAAATTCCATCTAAGGCTAATAAAGACAGTATAGCCATAAGAGAAAAAGGTTTTGATAAAATTGTTCCAGTAAAAAGATTTTATACTATTCCCAGTGGTAGAAATTATGTATTGGAAAGATTATCAAAAATTCAATTACCAGAAAATATTAAAAATGCTGTTTTTGAATATGTAAATAATTTTATAACACCAACTTTAATATATCAACTAAAATTAACCGAACAAGAAATTATACAGGCTCGCAATAATGTTTCTAAATACAGCGGCATTGTAAACGAAAATGAAAGGATAGTTGGTACACATGACAGAATTACCAAGGAAGTAAAAGCAAAGATAGATTCTTACAGGGAGGCAAAGGGTGAAATATTAGGAACGGATAAAATTATTCTGCAGTTTATAGGAAAGTTTCTGCACATTACATTTTTAATTATTTTATTGATAATTTATATCTACCTTTTTAGGAAAAAAATCTTTTACGATAATCAAAAGATATTTCTGCTCAGTATAAATTTAATATTTCTATCCTTTATTACATTTTTAATAAACAAGATTTCTATTAACGCACCTTTACAATTCCTAATTTTTATACCGGCATCTTCAATGTTGTTAACAATTGTATTTGATTCAAGAGTAGGATTTTATACAACCGTTGTTTTAGCTTTGATTACGGGTGCTTTGCGGGGTAATGATTACTCCTTTATGGCGGCAAATCTTTTTGCCGGAGGTTTATCGATTTACACTGTACGAGATATTAAAAACAGAACACAAATATTCCGTTCTTTTCAGTTTATTTTAATTGCTTATATAACAACTATTTTAGCTTTTGGATTTGAACGCTTTGCAACTTGGGAAACATTATTTGTTGAGTTTGCTTTTGCCGGAACCAATGCACTCATAAGCCCGGTTTTAACCTACGGACTTTTAATATTTTTTGAAAGGTTTTTTAATATAACAACAGATTTAACATTATTAGAGCTTTCTAATTTTGATGGACCTTTATTAAAAGATCTTGCAGCAAAAACACCAGGCACCTTTAGTCATTCAATGACAATAGGAACGCTTGTGGAAACAGTTGCTGAAAAAATAGGAGCGAATCCTTTATTAGCTAGGGTAGGTGCTTATTATCACGATATAGGTAAGACAATTTCACCTCAAACTTTTGTAGAAAATCAGATAAATGATGATAACATTCACGAAAGAATATCACCTGAAGAAAGTGTTGCATTAATATTAAAACACATTGATGAAGGAATTAATTTAGCCAAGGAAAATAAACTACCTCAAGAAATAATTGATTTTATTCCAATGCATCATGGAACAATGATATTGACTTATTTTTATGAAAAAGCTAAAAAACTTTATGGTAAAGAAAAAGTTGATGTAAAAGATTATAGATACAAAGGGCCTAAACCCAATACAAAAGAAACTGCCATACTAATGTTAGCTGACGGTTGCGAATCTGCGGTAAGATCCATGAAAGATTTAGACAAAGGTAAAGTTGAAAATTTAATTGACAGTTTAATTGAAGCAAGAATTGAGGACGATCAGTTAAATGAATCGCCGTTAACATTTTCTGATATTACTAAAATAAAAGAAAGTTTTAAAAACGTTCTTATAGGTCAGCATCACAGAAGAATTCGTTATCCTAAACAAGATCAAATGGAAAAAGGCGAAGTACCGGAAAAAGATAGGAAATGAATATTTTTTTAAAGGAATATTTAAGTGTCTTAAAATTAGAAAAAAATCTATCTGAAAATACCGTTCTTTCCTATAAAAATGATATTGCTTGCTTTATAAATTTTTTGGATAAATATAACCTATCCGATCCCTCAGAAATTAAACAAAAACATCTGGCAGATTTTTTCAAAACACTAAAAGAAACCGGATTATCAAGCCGTTCTGCTTCACGTTATCATTCATCACTAAAGGGGTTTTTCAAATATCTATATGTTAGTAAGTATATAAAAGAAAGTCCAATTGAAAAAATATCTTCCCCAAAACTTTCAAAGAATTTACCTTCAGTTTTGACAGTAAACGAAATCGATTCTTTACTTTCAAAACCCAACGTAAATGATAGACTTGGTCTAAGAGATAAAGCTATTTTAGAACTGCTTTATGCTTGTGGACTTCGAGTTTCCGAACTTATCAACTTAAAAATATCAAATCTTTTATTTGATGAAGAAGTAATAAGAGTTTTGGGTAAAGGTTCTAAAGAAAGAATTGTACCAATTGGCTCAAGTGCCGTTAAATGGATAAAAGAATATTTAACAAAAAGTAGACCTTTGTTAGAAAAAAAAATGAAAAGTGAGAATTATCTTTTCTTAAACACAAGAAGCACAAAACTTTCAAGAATGGGAATATGGAAAATAGTTGATAAATATGTAAAGGAAGCAGACATTAAAAAAGAAGTTCACCCGCATACATTCAGACATTCATTTGCTACGCATTTGTTAGAAGGAGGTGCAGATTTAAGGGCGGTTCAAGAAATGCTCGGACATTCCGATATTTCAACGACTCAAATTTACACTCATATTGACAGAGAATACATTAAACAAATGCATAAAGATTTTCACCCAAGAGGATAAAACATTGCCCGATATTCAAGTAAACCCCAAGCTTATTTCATTTTTAACATTTATTCCGATGTTTATTATTTCTATAACCATTCATGAATTTGCACATGCTTTTTTTGCAAATAAATTGGGTGATGACACTGCAAAAAATGAGGGTCGGTATTCATTAAATCCATTAAAACATATTGATTTAGTCGGTACAATAATTTTGCCTATTGCTTCTTTTGTTTCGGGATTTGCTTTAATAGGTTGGGCAAAGCCTGTACCTATAAATAGAAATAATTTTAAAAATACTCTACGGGATGATGCCATTGTTTCTTTTGCCGGACCTTTATCAAATTTTTTGTTGGCTATTTTATTTTTTATTTTCTTTGCTATTAATTATAATATGAGTAGCGGACAAAACGAAACAATTTTATCACTTCTTTGGTATGGTGTATTTTTTAATGTGTTCCTTTGCCTATTTAATTTAATTCCAATTCCTCCATTGGACGGTTCGCACATTTTATTTGATCTGTTCCCAAATAAATATATAGCATCATTATTTAGATTAGGACTTTATGGATCAGTTATTTTATTGTTTTTTATTTACAGTCCACTTTGGGGTTATTTTATGGATTTAGTAAACTGGGTACTTCATATGTTTCTAGTTATTGGAAACTTATCTTAACATGAATTTAAAGCTTCTTAAAATATTTATCGTTATGATATTTATATTAAATGGCTGTGGAAAAGGTAAAAAGCCTGATTCTTCAATTGACAAAATTTTATACAATGTAAACAAAGAGCAAGTAAAAGAATTTTATTTTGTTGGTAAAGAAAAAGAGAAAATTGGAATATATAAATACAATTTTGAAGAAAAGAAATTTGTTAAATTATGGTCAGACAAAAAAGAAAAAGTAATTCTGCTAAGTTACTCTCCGAACTTAAAACATGTTTATTTCTTAACTGCAAAATATTACGGCATCCGAAGTACTCTTCCTTACATAAAAAGGGTTAAACTTTATAGTATAAATTTAACAAATGAAGATGTTGCTTTTGTAGATACTTTAATGAACGGAACGCAAATAAATGCAGATTGGATAAGTGATAATTCATTTAAAATGATTGTCAACTCAAGAGATTTAAAAGTCTCTGAATATATGAACGTGCATACATTTATTTATAACAGTAAAGGCAAAAAATTATTAAGTGAAATAAAAATTGTAAATTTTATAAAAGACGGTTATCCTTTACCTGTGGCTAGTAATGAACAAGTAACTGAAAATGAAAATTATAAGTTAAAAAATGGTATTATTGATAGGGACTCACTTTATTTGTTTGATAAAAAAACAAATGAAACGGATTTTATTGTTTTACTAAATAAGAAGAAATTAAATAAAATTAATTGGGGCAACCATTATTTAATTTTTACAATCAAAGAAAAAAACAAACATAAAGACATAATTATTTATTCTTTTAAAGATAAAACGGTTGTAAAAAAGATAGAGAACAAAAACATAAAAAGCTTTTTAGTTTTTGGTAATTTTTTAGTTTATGATTATGGTTTAAGTTTCTCATCATCTATTAGTATTTTTAACCTACGGAAATTAGAGATTACAAACTCAATTAAAATTAACGGCGGCTGTGGTTTAAGAAACAGCTTTTTAAAATAGGATATAATTGAAAACTTACATTAGAATATTAAGTTACGTAAAACCTTATTGGAAACATCTTGCAATATCTATTGTTTGCACTATGCTTTACGCCGGATTAAATGGCCTTTCGGTTTATTTAACAATTCCTCTTTTGGATACATTATTCCAGGAATCCGCTAAAAAAGAAATTCTTCTACAGCCAGTTTCAACAGATAAAACTTCATTTCTCCCTAAATGGATTATAAAAGCAAAGGACGACATATCGCTAGAATTTAAAGAAGTTGTAATGAGTGGTTCTAAGGAAGATGCACTTATAAAAATTTGCTTTTTGGTTTTGATCGCTTTCGTTTTTAAGAATATTTCTGGATATCTTCAGGCTTATTTTCTATCGTATGTAGAACAGGGCACTATAAAAGACATTAGAAATTCTGCATACAAGCATTTGCATAAACTTCCTATGAGTTATTTCAAGCACGAAAAAGTGGGCAACCTGATATCTCGAATTACAAATGATGTTAATGTGGTACAGTCAAGTATATCCGCTGCGTTTTTAAATATGATTAGAGAGCCACTAACCATAATAGTTTTTCTTGGTATTGCCATTAGTATTAGCTGGAAGCTTACATTACTTGCAATTGTAGTACTTCCTTTTTCAATGCTAATAATTGCCTGGATCGGAATAAAATTAAGAAAGCAAAGCGGGATTATACAAGCAAAGATGGCTGACATTACAACCATTTTACAAGAAGTTATTTCAGGAGTAAAAATTGTAAAAGCTTTTGGAATGGAAAAATACGAAAACAATAAATTTATAAAAGAAACAAATAATTTTTTTAGATTGATGCTGAAAATTGTTAGAGTCAGAAATGCTTCCTCACCAATAACGGAAATTTTAAGCACAGCTGTTGGTGTTATAATTATTTATTTTGGCGGGCTGCTTGTTTTGAAAGAACAAACTTTATCTGCCAGTGAATTTATGGGTTTCTTATTTGCAATTTTTCAGTTAATGCCGCCGATAAAAGAATTAAGCAGTGTTAATAACCGTATCCAGGAGTCCAGTGCAGCAGGCGACAGAATATTTGAAATATTAGATACCCCTCCTATAATTACAGATGCACCTGATGCAATTGAAATAAATTCATTTAAAGAGTCATTAAAATTTGATGCTGTATCCTTTAATTATGATGACTCTAATGAAAGCGTACTGAAAAGTGTCACCTTTCAAATAAAACGAGGTGAAATATTAGCACTTGTTGGTCCCAGTGGAGGAGGGAAATCTACATTAGTCGATTTGATACCAAGATTTTATGATCCGGTGCAAGGCTCTATTTTATTAGATAATATTGATATAAAAAAAATAAAAATAAAAAACCTTCGTAGCCTGATGGGAATTGTGACTCAAGAAACATTCCTTTTTAACGAATCAGTTAGGAACAACATTGCTTATGGTTTAAATGATTATCCAATGGATAAAATTAAAGAAGTAGCCAAAATGGCTAATGCTCATAGATTTATTTTAGAGTTAGCAAACGGTTACGATACAATCATAGGTGAAAGAGGAGTTATGCTCTCTGGTGGACAAAGACAGAGACTATCAATTGCACGTGCATTGTTAAAAGATCCTGCAATAATGATTTTTGATGAAGCTACATCATCTTTAGATAACGAATCAGAAAGTTTGGTGCAGGAAGCGATTGACAGATTAATGTACAACAGAACTACAATTGTAATAGCACACAGACTCAGCACAATCAGAAATGCAACAAGAATATTAGTCTTGGATAACGGTGAAATAATTCAAACCGGTAAACACTCGGAATTAATTAGTGAAAAAAAAGGTCTTTACAAAAAACTTTATGAAATGCAGTTCAGAGATGAAGAATGAATGAAGAAACAAAAGCTGTAAAAATTATAGATAAACTAATTTTCTTCTTTATAATTATTTTTCTGCTGAGTTTAACTAATTCTATTTTTGTCAATCAGATTGGCTATTATTTTGCTTTAATTTTGCTGTTAATCAAGTTCGCAGTTACAAAAGAAAATCCATTCAAAAAAACAGGACTTGAAGCCGCTTTTATTTGGTATCTTTCTGCTGAAATAATTTCTACGGTTTTATCAAACTCCCCTGATGCTTCTTTTCATAATTTATTAAAGCACGCACTTTTAATTCCCCTTGTTTATACTACAATAGCTGTTGTCCCTAATATTGAAAGGGCGAAAACAATATTTAAAGTTTATCTCGGTGCAGCTTTTGCAACGGTAATTATCTATCTAATTTTTGCATATAAATATTATATATTTAATCTTTACAATATTCAGCAGTCGGGACCATCATTATTCCAATATCCAATTACTGCGAGCGAAATAACAAGTTTTACAGTTTTGTTTTTCTTTGCATTTCTTGTAAATGAAAAAGTATCATTCAAAAACAGAATATTGTTATTGTTTTGTTTTTCTATTTCTCTTCTTGCATTATTTTCAACTTATAAAAGAACGGGATGGATGGGTGTTGCTTTCGGTATTTTTATTATTTTAATAATAAAAAAACAATGGAAAGTACTAATACCTTTGGCGGTATTGAGTATTGCCGGTATGTTAATGCAGAAAAATATAAGCAGGGTTGAAATATTTAATATTAAAAATAATAAACTTATAAAGCAAACTGAATTAAATACAGATGGCAGAGCTTATAACATTTTGCCCGAAGATAGTGTCTTTTATGTGAGTGATTTTGAAAAAGGGCTGTCAATTTATAAAGACTCAACAGATATAAATACTTATAAACTTCCGTCACCGGTTGTAAAGTTTAATAAATTAAAAAATGATTTATACTTAGCTCAATTAGTGGATACAAGGTTTATTATACTTAAAAAAGATTATAATGTGTTTATTAAACAAAGAGAATTTACATCCCCAGGGTTTACTACAGATTTTAAAATTGAGAACAATTTGATTTATATATTAGATTCCGACAGTGGTTTGACTGTTTTTAATTTATCTGATTCACTTTTTGTACCACAAAGATTTAATGAATTTTCTCACAGCACAAAATTTTATGTTGACTCAAATTATATTTTAAGTTTTTCGCCACCAAAAAAGATAAGCGTTTATTCATTAAATAATTTTGTTCCTTCAAAAAAAATTATAGAATATAAAAATAAAACAAGCATTGATTTTATTTATTATAAAAACAGCAAACTGTTTGTATCCGACAAAGAGGGCTTGAGTTTATATCAATTAGAAAACAAGAAGTTAAAATTTCTTGATAGGAATAATAAAATTAAAAATTTATATAACTGGACTTTCTCACAAAATCAATTGTACGCATCAAGCTTAAACGGAGAGTTGTATAATTTCGAATATCCACTTACTGATAAAATTATGGTAAAATCAAAAAACTCGATTGGCTTTGCTCCTACATCAATTTCCTATGCTAACAAAAAATTGTACACAACATTTGTTCAACGCAGTAGACTCCTTAGTATTTTTGATCCTTATCTTCCCTCGAATACAGTTCGTTTTAAGTTATGGGCAGCAGGCTGGAAAATGTTTTTAGATCATCCGTTATTTGGCGTAGGTGATATTGACCTTCATAAACTTTATAAAAAATATAAAAATTATTACGATAAAGAGATTCAAGGTCATATGCACAATAACTTTATACATATACTGGTAATATTGGGTTTATTCGGATTTTTCGCAGTAATTTATTTATTTGTAAAATTATTCCTACTTCAAATTAAGTTTTACAAAGAAACAAGAGGTGAAAGTTTTATCTCCTCTTATGCTTTAGGCGCACTGGCGTCGTTTTGTGCGTTTTTAGTAGCGGGTTTAACGGAAATGAACTTTGGAGACCATGAAATTATAACATTAGTTTGGTTCATCTTTGGATTAAACTTTGTGTTATATAAATTTAGTAAACAAAATAAAGAAATTAGTACGGAGTAAATGAATGATACTTAACAAAGAAAAAAAATTGAATCAATTAGCAAAAGAATTGTCTTCTCCTTTCAGTAAAGACTCAAAAGAGCTTTTTATAATATTGGCAGCCGGACATGGAAAAAGGATAAAATCTCATACTTCAAAAATGCTGCATAAAATATGGGGCAAACCCACAGTTGAAAGGGTTTTTAATGCGCGTGTAAAAAATCCAAATACAATTGTTGTTGTAGGCATAAAAGCTGAAGAGGTAATGCAAACCCTCGGTAAACAAAAAAACACTAAATATGTTTTACAGAGTAAACAAAATGGAACAGGACACGCTGTTCAAGTTGCTTTAAGTAAATTAAAAAAGAACGAAAAGTTTGAAAGGGTTTATGTGTTCCCAGGTGATGTTGGATTGATTGATAAAGATACGGTCAAATCTTTCATGAATAAATTTATTAAGACCAATAGTGATATGATGGTTTTAACAGGTGTTTATGATGGAGACTCATTAAAAAATTCATACGGAAGAATTTTAAGGGTTAAAGACAAGAATGGTAAAAGTAAATCAAACGGAAGAATAATTCAAATTATGGAAGCTGAAGATATAAATCATCTTAAAGATAAAAGTGTTTATACGGTAAAGTTTAATGGAGGTTATCAATCATTTACAAAAGAAGAATTACTTAATTGTAATGAATATAATTCAGGCATTTATGCTTTTAAATTTAACAAATTAGAAAAACTGATTACTTTAATTAAAAACAAAAATGCACAAAAAGAAATCTACATTACCGATTTGATAGAAATATTCAATAAAAATAATTACAGTGTAAGAGCAATTAGTCCTAAAGATCAAACAACTATTATGGGTTTTAATAACAAGTCTGTTTTAAAAATAATGGAAAAAATAGCACGAGAAAAAACATATAATCAAATAAAAGATATAATAGAAATTGATGACAACGATGATTTTTTTATTGACGAATCCGTTGTAAATGATATTATAAAAATGGATAAAAAGAAAATTCCTTTAGATATTAAAATTGGGAAAGGTGTATGTATTGACAAAGGTGTTAAGCTTAATTATAACATTGATATAAAAAGAAATGTTTACATTTGTGGAAATATTATAATCGGTAAAAATGTAATGATTTATCCAAATGTTAGTTTAACAACATTTCAAAATCAGAAAATGATAATTGGGGATAATGTAAAGATTTTTGATGGAAATATAATTAAGGGTAAGATTAAAATTGGCAATGGGTCAAATATTGCATCACGAGTTAATATTACAGGAAGCGATGTTCATCCGGTTAATATTGGAAACAATGTAATAATAAAAGGTTCAAGCTATATTTATGGCTGCAATATTACCGATGATGTTACAATTATTAATAGTGTTTTAATTAATAAAAAAATTAATAAAAGAGGTTCGTCAATTAAATTTTATTTACCTGAAGCAGAAGGTGTTGAAGAAATTGGTTCTTAGGGGCGGCTGGTTTAGCAGTCCTTTATTTGTAAATACAATTATTAAAAATATATGTTTTTATCAATAGTATGAAAATAAAGTGAAAATAATTCTTCGCAGATTATCGACCTTAATAGATGTATTAAGAAAACAAATTTATCTTTTAATTAGGATAATATTAACTTAGCTGTATAAGTAAACTCGGCAAGAACTGTTTATCATTACTTCAACGATAGAAAAGTGAATTTCTTTACCTATTTGTATAGTATCTAAAGTATAAAGTAGAGTTATTAATATTGAATAAGTGTATAGAAATAGGAATGGGCGTTTATAACTAAATTTTTACTAAACTTTCCTATTAAATAACCAACTAAATTTTTCAGTGGTACCGGCAAAAGATAATCTGTTAGCAATTTTAAGATATCTTTCAGATAAGTTACAAATATAATCTTGTGCTTTAGCTGCAATATCAGACAATCCAATAATGTTTTCAACGTTCCATCCCGAAACTAAATTTGCAATAATATCGGCATAATCTTTTACAGTATAAACTTTTATTTTTTGTGCAACATTTGAAAAGTTAGTAAATAAATTATTACTTTTACCGTCAGTCATAAGTTGAGACGGCATAGTTATTTTAGTTTTCATCATTTTTGCAAATGCTAATATTGCCTGAACAGGGTCTACTTCAAAAATTTTTTGCATAAAGAGTCTATAAGCTTTTTCATGTCTAGCTTCGTCTCCTGCTATCAAACCGCAAATTTTTTGCAGATTATTATCCCCTGCTTTAATGGCGAGTCTGGCAACATTTGTATGAGATATTTTTGTGGCTCTTTCCTGAAAAGAGGTGAAGATAAAACCAAGGTAAGGATCATTTTCAGTTTGTGGGTTAAAACCATTTTTAATCAAATTTTGTATTGTAATTTCAACTGCATGCATATCAGTTCTACCGGTGAGAAATAAATATTTATTTAATAAATCACCGTGTCTATTTTCTTCAGCTGTCCACCCTCTACTCCATCTTGCCCAAGGTGAATTACTAACACCGGTAAAATCTGTTAAGCCTTCAAGTCTGTTTAAATAAGTTTGGTATGTAGGTAATGCTTCTTCTGTAATCATGTCACCTATTAAAACTACAAGTAATTCGTCAGACAATGCTTCGGCTTTTTGTCTAAATTCATTTATTTGTTCTCTCCAGTTTTCAGCATTCATATCAGGTAAATAATCACTGGGTTGCCAGCTCTCATTAACAGGCTTTAAAAGTTTATCTATATTATCGGCTACAAAACTTTCCATATTTTTTATTACTTCAAACTTGTTTGTAATAATTTTATTGTTATCGTTACTTGTCATTATTGGGATTTCCTTTTGAATGAATTATAAATATAAAGTAGGTAGTGATAAATTACAATTACTATATTTTGATATAATCAATAATATTCAGTTTTAAATTATCTTTATGCTGTTTTGATAACCATACTCAATTCCGTATTTTTACAAAATATTTTACATTTTATATTTAAAAAAAATATGAGAATTAACAAGTCATTTATCCCAACTTTAAAAGAAACACCAAACGATGCTGTAGTAACAAGTCATATATTAATGCTGCGTGCCGGAATGATAAGAATGCTTTCTGCAGGAATTTATTCTTTTCTTCCTTTGGGTTACAGAGTTATAAGAAAAATATCAGAAATAATAAGAGAAGAAATGAACGCAATTGGGGGACAGGAGTTCCATTTCCCTGGGCTTAATCCGAAAGAAATTTGGGAACAAACAGGAAGAGTTGAAGCATTTGGTGATATTTTATTTCATATAAAGAATAGAGAATACGTACTCGCACCGACTCACGAAGAGATTGTTGCAACTACGGCTAAAAGTCAGATACAATCCTATAAAGATCTACCTCAGATCTGGTATCAAATTCAAACCAAGTACAGAAACGAAGCCAGACCGAGAAGCGGAGTAATAAGAGGCAGGCAGTTTTTGATGAAAGATGCTTACACTCTTGACGCAACTGAAGAGGGATTAGACAAAGGTTACTTACTTCACGATAAAGCTTACAGAAATATTTTTGACAGATGCGGTTTGGATTATTTTGTGGTTGGTGCATCCAGCGGGGCAATGGGAGGTTCGGGTTCCGAAGAGTTTATGGTAAAGTCCGATGCCGGAGAAGATACGGTTGCTCATTGCACAAGCTGTGAATACGCTGCTAACCTGGAAGTTGCAACTTCAAAAGTAAAT
>Ga0114931_10001230_pt1 | contig 32609 bp, 29 predicted proteins | sample 2SBtaG_FD_89579 | JGI IMG/M metagenome (GOLD analysis project Ga0114931, IMG submission 89579) | Deep subsurface microbial communities from Kolumbo volcano to uncover new lineages of life (NeLLi) - 2SBTROV14_V59a metaG | ecosystem: Environmental > Aquatic > Marine > Volcanic | place: Kolumbo...
AATTTATAATTTTAAATTTGACAAAAAACTAAATGAATTAATATAATTTTTCAAAAAAATTATAGCTTCAATTTTAATTGTCGAGATGATTCCTCAGACACACAATTGTGGACACTACCAATTACGAAGCAGCAGTACTAAACCTAAAACATGTTAATCAAACGTACGAAAAATTGAAATTAGCACCTGTTGAAGGTATTTTAGGAGGAGATATACTATTGAAATATAAAGCCACTATCAATTACGATACTAGAGAGTTAGTACTAGAAAGTTAAAGTTTAGTTGTAAGCCCTGCTTCCAAATATGGTGCTACCAATTCTAACCATTGTACTTCCTTCTTGGAGAGCAACATTATAATCTCCACTCATTCCCATTGATAGGGTAGTGAATGTTGGATGAGTTGCTTTAAGTTGGAGATAGAATTTATTTAATTCTTTAAATTCGTTTCTAATTTGACTCTCATCAGTTGTGTTGGTTGACATGCCCATTAAACCAACGATGTTAACGTTTTTTAGTTGTTTTAATTCTTCACTACTCAATAAGTTTTTAGCATCTTCAAAACTTAAACCAAACTTACTTTCTTCTTTGGCAATTTTTATTTGAAGTAAACATGGTATGGTACGATTGTGTTTTTGTGCTTGTTTATTGATCTCTTTCAGCAATTTAAAACTATCTACCGCATGAATTAAATCAACAAATGAGGCAATGTATTTTACTTTATTGGTTTGTAAGTGACCAATAAGGTGCCATTTAATGTCTTTAGGAAGTGCCTCTTGTTTTTCAACAAGTTCTTGGACTTTATTCTCACCAAAAATCCTTTGTCCAGCATTGTAGGCTGTTAAGATATCCTCATTAGGTTTGGTTTTAGAAACAGCTACTAATGTAGCTGTTTCTGGTATTGTATTTTTTACTTTTTGTAAATTTTCTACTATACTCATAGTTGATGAACAAACAATCCGCTTCTTAATTTAGGTTCAAACCAAGTCACTTTTGGTGGCATAATCATATCGTTATCAGAGATATCCATCAATTGTTGCATGCTAACAGGATGAAGTGCAAAAGCTACTTTCATTTCGCCACTATTAACTCTTTTTTCCAATTCGCCTAACCCCCTAATTCCACCAACAAAATCAATTCTTTTGTCTGTTCTTAAATCAACAATGTTCAGTAGTGGGTCTAAAATTTGATTAGAAAGAATGGTTACATCTAAAACATCAACAGGGTTGTTGTCGTTATAGGTACCTTCTTTAGCAACTAATTTGTACCACTTACCTTCTAAATACATCCCTATATGGTGTAATGCTTCTGGTTTGTATGTCTGACTTTGCTCTTCAACATCAAAATTTTCAGAAATCTTCGCTACAAATGTAGCGGCATCCATTCCATTTAAATCCTTTACTACTCTGTTGTAGTCAATGATTTTTAATTGGTTATCTGGAAAAAGTACAGCCATAAAATAATTGTAACGTTCTCCGTCATTAGCATTCCCATTAGCAGCTTCTCTAAATTCTTTTCCTACTAATGCTCCTGCAGCAGTTCTATGATGGCCATCTGCAACATAAATGCTAGGTACTTGCTCATCGAATAACGATTTAACTTTTGCTACTTTATCAGTATCTTCAATAACCCATAAAGTATGCTGAATACCATCGCTTGTAGTAATATTATAAACAGGTTCATTTGTTTTAACATCAGCAACTAATTCATCAATTGAATTAACGTGAGGATAAGCAAAGAAAACGGGTTCATAATTTAATTTACTATAACGAACATGGTTTTTTCGATCTTCTTCTTTGTCTGGTCGAGTTAACTCATGCTTTTTAATTACATTATTAAAATAATCATCTATAGCACAACAACCAACTAAACCAGTTTGTTCATGTCCATTCATGATAATTTGGTAAGCATAAAAGTTTTCACTACCATCTTGAACCATTAGTCCATCGTTGGCTAATTTGTCAAAATTTTCTTTCCCTTTTTTATATACTTCTGGAGCATAATGGTCAAAATCGTCTGAAAAATCGATTTCTGGTTTTATAACATGGTAAAAACTATTAGGATTGTCCTTGCAGATTTCACGAGCTTCCTTTGCGTTTAAAACATCATAAGGACGACAAGCAATTTCAACTACATTTTCTTTTTTTGGTCGAAATGCTTTAAATGGTACAAATACAGACATATATTATTTATTAAGCAGTTATTGTATTAAAGTGATTAATTATTTGAGAAGCTAATTCTTCTCCAATTCTATCTTGAGCTTCAAGAGTTGCAGCTCCTGTGTGAGGAGTTAACGAAATTTTAGCGTGCTTCAATAAATCTTCTCTAGGAGTAGGTTCATTAACGAATACATCTAAAGCAGCGTGGGCAACTTTACCTGAATCTAAGTTGCTAATTAAAGCGTCTTCATCAACAACACCACCTCGGGCAGCATTAGCTATAATTACCCCATCTTTCATTTTGCTAAACTCTTCGTTTCCTATTACTGGCTTTCCATCAGCTTGAGCTGGAACATGTAACGAGATAAAATCTGCATTAGCCAATAGATCATCCATAGATGTTGTTTTAACATTAACGCTAACAGTTTGATCTGCTACTTGAACATCAACAGTTACTTGTTCTTGGTAAGGGTCAAAAGCTAAGATATTCATTCCACAACCTAGCGCATATTTAGCGGTAGCTTGTCCAATTCTTCCAAAACCAATAATTCCCATATTTTTACCTCTTAACTCAATACCTTTCGCGTATTTCTTTTTTAATACTTTAAAGTCAGAAGCACCAGAAACGGGCATTTGTCTGTTGGCATCATATATTTGGCGAGCTGCACCAAAAAGGTGTGCCATTACTTGTTCTGCAACAGATTGAGAAGAAGCAGCTGGAGTATTGATTACTTTTAATCCTTTTTCTCTAGCGTATTCAACATCAATATTATCCATACCAACACCACCACGTCCAATTAATTTTAAGTTTGGACAAGCATCAATAATATCTTTTCTAACTTTTGTTGCACTTCTTACTAAAATCGCAACATAGTTATTATCGTTAATAGAATTGATTAATTCTTCTTGAGGAACAGTTTCGGTGATTACTTCAAAACCAGCTTTCTCAAGGTTTTCTTTTCCGATAGGAGCAATCCCATCATTAGCTAAAATTTTCATAATTCGAATGAGTTTAATTATTTACAGTATCATATTTTAAAGCAAGTTGTTTCATTACATCAACAAGGGCTTGCACACTCTCTAGTGGTAAAGCATTGTACATAGAAGCTCTATATCCACCAACATCTCTGTGTCCTTTAATTCCGCTTATTCCTGCTTCTTGCCACATTTTATCAAAATCATCTTTAACATCATCATTTGTTAAAACGAAAGTAGCATTCATATTACTTCTGTCTTCTTTTGCGGCTGTACCTTCAAATAAAGGATTAGAATCAATTTCACCATAGATAAGGTCAGCTTTTGCTTGGTTTACTTTTTCAATCCACTCAATACCACCGTTATCTTTTAACCATTGTAAAGTAAGCATAGAAACATAAATAGGGAATACAGGTGGTGTATTAAACATTGATTCCTTTTTAATGTGAGTTGTTAAGTCTAACATAGTAGGAATAGTTCTCCCTGTTTTTCCTAATAAATCATCTTTAACTATGTATAACGTAGTTCCAGCAGGTCCCATATTTTTTTGCGCGCCAGCATAAATCATAGCATAATCACTAACATTAACTTTTCGGCTGAAGATGTCTGAAGACATATCAGCAATAAGTAATGTATTGTCTTGAGTTGGAATATCTTTTATTTGAGTACCGAAAATAGTATTGTTAGTGGTGATGTGTAAATAGTCAGCATCACTAGGTACGTCAAATCCTTTTGGTATATAGTTGAAATTTTTATCTTCTGATGAAGCTACTACATTAACATTACCTAAACTTTGAGCTTCCTTAAGTGCTTTTTTACTCCAAGCACCAGTATTAAGGTAAGCAGCACTTCCATTTTCTTTCATGAAATTAAGAACAGTAGCTAAAAAACCTGTACTTGCTCCTCCCTGTAAAAATAATACAGAATACCCCTCAGGAACTTCTAGTAATTCTTTTACCAGTTGTTGAGCATTCTCCATTACTTCAACAAAGTCTTTACTACGGTGAGAAATCTCTATTAAAGAAAGATTTAGGTTGTTAAAATTAATTACAGCTTCTGAAGCTTTTTGAAGCACTTCTTGTGGTAAAACACAAGGTCCTGCACTAAAATTATGAACTTTTGACATGATTTACACGCTTTTAAATGATTAGAAATTTATAGGATGTAAAGGTATGATTTAAACTAAATTATTAGTCTATAAAAAGGAGATATTTTTACCTTTTAATTCCTAAAATAATAGAAGAAAAGAATCTCTAAATTTATAGCTCTTCAATTGATTGACTTCCAATAATTAATTGGTTATTTAACGATATTTTATAATCAATCATTTTATTTTTAGTAGCAGCCATCTTAGAGATAATTTCTTTGTATGAGATTTTTTCTGTGCTAAATATTACCTCACTAGCATCATATATTTCCGTTAAATCAGGAACCTGATATAATTTACCGATATAATCGTTAATTTTTGTTTCCTTTATATCATTCCCTTCACTAACCATTATTAATTTAGAGTTAGGAAGCACGGCTTTTATTTTATTTTTAAACGGAAGGGAGCCAGCCACAATTGTTGTTTTTCTGTTTCCTTTTTTTAGTGCAATTTGATTAAAATAATGTAAAACAATTCTGCTAATAGGAATTAATGTAAATACGGTAATTAAAATACTTACAATATATTTATATGAAAAAGCGTGAGAGCTGGGGAAAATTAAATTAATGGTCGTAAAAAGTATTGCACCAATACCTATCCCTAGTAATGTCTTTTTAATACTTACAGGCTTTTTGTATCCATTCACCAATAAAATTCCAGTTATAATAGAAAACAGTACTGATGAAATATTAAGTATGTTAGAAGGAAGAACAAGTTGGTTAGGAAATCCCAAATAGGGCTTAATGTAGTTAAAGAAACCTATTCCGAGAAGAATTAATCCAATATCAATTAGAAGTAATTTTATTTTAGAAAAAAACCGGAAAAGGATGGCAGAGAAAGCTCTCAAGTAAATTGCAATGTTGATAAAAAAAGAAAAAAGCTGAGCATTTTGTGCAAAATGTTTTTTTGAGAAAATAATCATTGCATTGTAAAATACAAATACATAATTGATGTCTCTTTTTTTTGTGCTTTCCCCTTTGTAGTGAATAATTTTTGCTTTTGGGAAATAGTAATTCTTGTAGCCTGCTTGAGTAATTCGGTATGATAAGTCTATATCTTCGCCATACATAAAGAAGTTTTCATCGAGGTATCCTATTTGATCTAAGACACTTTTTCTCATCCACATATAGGCACCAGAAAGCACTTCAATTTCATTTATATCATTTTCTCCGAGGTATTTTAAATGATATTTAGCAAATCGTTGTGATTTGGGAAAGAGTGAAGACAGTCCAAATATTTTGTAGAAAGAAACAGCGGGGGTAGGTAGACCTCTTTTAGATTCGGGTAAAAAGTTTCCATTTCCATCAATCATTTTTACCCCTAATCCACCAGCATCTTTATGGCTATCCATAAAAGCAATACATTTTTCAAACGTGTCTTCTTCAACAACCGTGTCAGGGTTTAATAATAAAACATATTCGCCTTTTGCTTGATTAATTGCTTGATTGTTGGCTTTAGAAAAACCAACATTTTCCTTATTTTCAATAATATTAATAGTAGGAAACTTTTTTCGAACCATTTGAACTGATAGGTCAGGGGAGTTGTTATCAACTACAAAAACTTCAGCATTTATATTGGTAATTGCTTTCTGTACAGAGAGTAAACATTGTTCTAAAAAATATTGAACATTATAATTAACTATGATGATAGAGAGCTTCATTATTTCAATGAAAGGGTATTTTTAAAAGGAACTCTGTTCACAATTGAACGACCAAGAGTAAGTTCATCTGTATACTCTATTTCATCTCCAATGCCAATCCCTCTAGCTATAGTTGTAATATTGATGTCAGTATTTATTAATTTTTTGTAGATATAAAAGTTGGTAGCATCGCCTTCCATTGTGGTGCTTAATGCCATTATTAACTCATTAGGTTTTTTTTGTTCAACTCTTTCTATAAGTTGGGCTATATTTATATCGCTTGGCCCTATACCCTCCATGGGAGAAATAATACCTCCAAGAACGTGGTACTTTCCATTAAATTGGTGAGTGTTTTCAATAGCAATAACATCTAGAATGTTTTCCACCACACATATTACTTCGTCACTTCTTTTAGGGTTAGCACAAATGTTGCATGTACTTGAATCTGTGATGTTGTAGCAGTTGTCACAGTATTCTATTTGTTCAGACAGGTCAATAAATGCCTTTCCAAAATCACTCAATTCTTTTTTGTTTTTATTTAGTAACTGTAAAACTAAACGTAGGGCAGTTTTATTGCCAATCCCTGGCAAGGAAGAAAGTTTTTCAACGGCATTATTAAAACTGTTTGAGGTGATTTGTTGCATATAAATTAAGGCGTGCTTTAGGTTGTATGTCTGTCAACATTTAATTGTTTATCAAAAATACAACGGAAGTTATTAAAACGAAGAATTTTATACACTTTTGTTTTAAACAAAACATTAAAAATGTCTCCACTTACTATTGTTTTATTTATTCTAGGTTACTTTCTACTTTTAGTGTTGATTTCTTATTTTACTTCAAGAGGAGTTAACAATGAATCTTTTTTTATTGGTGCTCATCAATCTCCATGGTATTTAGTTGCATTTGGAATGATTGGGGCATCTTTATCGGGAGTAACTTTTATTTCAGTTCCAGGGTGGGTAGAAAGTAGTCAGTTTTCATACATGCAAATGGTGTTGGGTTACTTTGTAGGGTATGCTGTTATCGCTACGGTATTAATGCCCTTGTATTACCGCTTACAATTAACTTCTATTTATACTTATTTAGAGGAAAGGTTTGGGATGTATTCATACAAAACAGGAGCTTCTTTCTTTCTGCTTTCGAGAACAGTAGGAGCAGCTTTTCGTTTGTTTTTAGTAGCACAAGTTTTACAATATTTAGTATTTGATAAGTTGTCATTTTTTGGAAGTGATGGAGTGCCTTTTTGGGTAACTGTTTTAGTTACCATATTGTTAATATGGCTATATACCTATAGAGGAGGAATAAAAACAATTGTGTGGACAGATACTTTGCAAACACTATTTATGTTGGTAGCAGTGTTCGTTGCTGTCTATATAATTGGATCAACAATGAATTTATCCTTTTCAGAACTTATAAAAGAGGTGAGAAATAGCGAGTATTCTCGTATGTTCTTTTTTGATGATTGGAATGATAAAAAGCACTTTGTAAAACAGTTTTTGAGTGGAGCTTTTTTAGCAATTGTTATGACAGGGTTAGATCAAGATATGATGCAAAAGAACTTGAGTTGCAGAAACATTAAAGAAGCTCAAAAAAATATGTTTTCGTTTAGTTTGGTATTAATTGTAGTTAATCTAATTTTCTTGGTGTTAGGAGCATTGTTATTTATTTATGCATCAAAGAACGGAATTTTAATTCCTCAAAAAACGGATAATCTTTTCCCATTAATTGCAACTCAGTATTTAAATGGATTTGTAGGAGTGGTGTTCATTTTAGGGTTAGTTGCAGCAGCTTACTCTAGTGCCGACTCAGCATTAACAGCTTTAACCACGTCAGTTTGTGTCGATTTTTTAGCTATAAAACATAAAGATGAAAAAGTGAAAATTAAACTAAGAAAACTGGTTCATGTATTGGTTTCTTCAGTATTGTTTGTGGTTATCCTTATTTTTAGTGGAATCAATAAAGAGAGTGTAATTAGTGATATTTTTAGAGCTGCTACTTATACGTATGGACCATTACTTGGACTGTATGCATTTGGATTATTATGGGAGCGAAAAGTAAAAGATAAGTTTGTTCCGTTGGTCTGCATTGTTTCTCCATTGATTTGTTTCTTATTAAACATGTATTCTAACCAATTATTAAATGGGTATCAATTCGGATTTGAGATATTGATTTTAAATGGTCTCATTACTTTTTTAGGATTATTTTTTATTTCATTTTCCAATGAAAATAAGGGATTAGAAGTATGATTAAAATTGAATCTCAAATAGTTTTATCTGCTCACTGTTTTTAACGTAAAATATTTATATTTTTGTTAAAACTAAACTTTTATAGGTCGTTATGAAAAAACAATCAAAATTAGCATTAGCACTACTAATAGGTTTTCCATTAGTGATGCTTACTTCTTGTGGAGGAGATGAACCTGTTGAAAAAATGGAAGAAGAAATAGAAACTTCAGTTAATGAAGAAGAAGGGAATAAAACATATTACCAAATTCCATCACCAGATGAAATGCTTGGTTTTATTAAAGAAAGCGGTTTAGAGTTTAATGGGGAATTACTTAACCCGATTGAAAATGCTGATAAATATACCATTCCTAATCGTCAAGCATTAAACTTTGGTATTTATTCTGCAGATTTAGCTTATACAGCTTCTTTTGAGGAGTTTGATAAAACGATTAAATATTTCGGAACCACTCAAAAATTGGCAGACCAAATCGGTATTTCTTCAGCTTTTGATGAAGCTTTATTAGAGAAAGTTCAAGGAAGTTTAGATAATGTAGATTCTTTAGTTGCTGTTACGAACGATTCTTATTTTTCTGTTGTAGATTATTTAGAACAAAATGAGCAGGGAGATAAATTAGGGATTATTGCTGTGGCTGGATGGATAGAAACAGTTTATATAGTTGCTAACTCAACGGACTATAACAAAGATAAAGCAGCAGTAGAAAGATTGGCAGATCAAAAATTAACGTTAGAAAACTTACAGGACTACTTAGCTAAATACACAGATAATGCTGATGTGGTAGAGTTGTTGACTGTATTAACAGGGTTGGAAGAAGCATTTGCTAGTTTAGAAGAAGAAGATTCAGGTTCTGGTATTTCTTTAAAGAAAAAAGATGATGGTAAAATGGTGCTTGGAGGAGGATCTTCAATTAAAATTACTGAAGAGCAATTCAATGCTATTAAGAATAAAGTTAGTGAAATAAGAAATAATATTATTAACACAGAAGCTTAATTAAAATATTTTAAAAAGTTACAAAATGAAAAAACATTTCAATAAAATTATTCTTGCAACAGCTATCGTTTTAGCTCCAATATTTTCATTTGGACAATATTGCAACCATTTTCATTCGAGCTATTGCTATGCTTCAGAAAATGAAATGTACAAACCTAATGGACAGTCTAAAAGTGCTTTATTTAGTAAAGGACAAACATCTGAGCTAAGTATTATTGTCTACAAAGGGCAAGATTATAGAATATCTCTTTGTATGGATGAAAATTTAGGCTCTCAGGTAGAATTTAAGTTATATGAAACAGTAAAGAAGAAAGTAGAGAAGGTGATAGAAACTAAATCTATGGAAAATGAGATGAAGAAGTGTGCTACGTGTAGTGGTTCGGGAGAGGCTGATGGAGAAATGTGTTATGATTGTGAAGGTGAAGGTAATGTAGAAACAGGCAATGAAGTAGAAGTAGTAAGTAAGGAAACTAAATTGGTTCAAGAACGAGTTAAAGAATTATTGTATGATAATTCTGCAGACAATTATGCTACAGAAATTGAATTCTCTGTGGAGTCAACTAGAAGACTAACCATAGAAGTTTCGATTCCAGGCTCTGGAGGAGGAGGTACTGGTTCAAAAACTAAATTAATTAAATCTGGAGAAATGGGTTGTGTAGGTATATTAGTAGAACACATGACAACTCCAATCACTGGTTTTTACGGAACAGGTTTTTAAAGAATATTTATAATTAATTTAGCCCTCGAAGAAATTCGGGGGCTTTTTATTTTAAAAGAATGAATGAAATTAAAACAATATTAAGTGAGGCGAAAAATATCGTTATAACAACTCATAAATCTCCTGATGGAGATGCCATTGGTTCTTCGTTAGCATTATTTCACTTTTTAAAAAAACTCAACAAGCAAGTAACTGTTATAGTTCCTGACTCGTTTCCCAAATTTTTGAATTGGATGGAAGGGACAGGGGAGATACTTCACTATGATAAACAAAAAGAGCAGGCTATACCTATTATCGAAAAAGCGGATCTTATTTTCTCATTAGATTATAACGGACTTTCAAGAATAGGTGATTTGGCAGATCCTATAGCTGCATCAAATGCCATAAAAGTAGTGATTGATCATCATCAACACCCACAAGATTTTGCTCAACATTATATTGTTGATACGGAATCTTGCTCTACAGCACAATTGGTTTATGAGTTTATTGAGAATTTAGGAGGATTACAGCAAATGAATTCAGTTATAGGAGCCTGTATTTATTGCGGAATCATGACAGATACAGGATCTTTTCGATTCCCTTCAACAACTTCTAAAACACATCAAATAATAGCGAATTTAATTGATTTGGGAGTTAATGGTTCTCAAATACATGAGCAAGTGTATGATACTTACTCTATGAATAGGTTGCAGTTGTTAGGGTATGCACTTACTGAAAAAATGAAAGTTTTTCCAAAATTAAATGCAGCATATATATCGCTTTCTCAAGCAGAATTAGAGCGATTTAATTTTCATAAAGGTGATACAGAAGGGTTGGTGAATTATCCTTTATCGATTGATGGGATTAAGTTTTCTGCTTTGATGACAGAGAAGGAGAGTGATATTAGTATATCTTTTCGATCAAAAGGAAACTTTTATGTGAACAAATTAGCAAGTGAATATTTTGATGGAGGCGGGCATATTTATGCTGCGGGTGGTCGTTCTTTACTTACTTTAGAGGAAACTATTAAAAAAATGGAGCAGGTTATTCAACATTATAAATCTGAATTGATTGCTTAGTTTATGATAAGAGTTATCACATTTTCTGTTGTACTTATTTTGTTTTCTTCTTGTTCTGATGAACCCGAAGTTAAGCAACCTTCTATGGAGGAAATACAAGAAGCTTTATTAGAGGCAAATATTAAAGCAACACAAATAGAGTCTAGCCAAATAGATGCTTATGTTAAACGAAAAAATATTCCTGTAATTAAAACGGGAACAGGTTTAAGGTATTTTGTTTATCATAAAGGAAATCAATTGGTAAAGGCAGATTTTAAGAAGAAGGCAGTAATTAATTATGATGTAACACTACTAAATGGAGATACATGTTACTCGACTAAAGAAAAGCCAGAAGAGTTTACAATAGGAGAAGATTATGCAGAATCAGGTTTACATGAAGGAATTCAATTAATGTATGAGGGGGATAAAGCAATTATTATTATCCCTTCTCATTTAGCGCATGGATTAGCTGGAGATTTGAAAAAGATACCGATACGTTCCACTATTGTTTACGATGTTGAATTAGTAAAAGTCAAATAATTTTTTGGAAAAGGAAGATGAAAAAAGAGTTGCTTATTATTTCAATATTTTGCATTTTCTTTTCTTGTGAAAGTCCATTCCCCAATTTTAAAGAGATAGGGAATGGAAATTATATGCAGCTGTTATCTTTCACTGAAGAGTCTTTAAAGAAGGAATGGAACTTTGTAAATGCTGACATTAAAGTATTTAATCAAGAGACTATCATTTATCGAGAGTATAAAGAAAACATTTTACCAAAAGATGGTTTGTTTAAGGAATTGATAATGAATTTAAACGAAGGGGATAGTGCAGTTTTTATGATTACTAAAGCGTATTTAATTAATCAATTTCCTAACCACGATTTTAAAGAAATAAAGGAGGATTATTTTAAAGTATTTGTTAAAGCACACCATTTTTATAATGAACAAAAAAAAGATATTGATAAAGAAATAAAGGAACAGATTATTTTAAAGCAATACCTACAAGAAAATAACATAGCCGAAGATCATAAAAAAGGAGGGATATATATTATTCCTCAAAAAAGAGAAAAAGGGAAACAGATAGTTTCAGGAGTTGAAACTCGTATAAAATATACTGCTACGTTTACCAATCATCTTCAATTTGATGAATTAACGAAATCTTTTAAACTTACCTACGGAACACCTGATCAGGTGATTAAGGGGTTAGAAATTGCATTAAAAGGAATGAGAAAAGGAGAAAAATCAAAAATTATCATACCTTCGCAGTTCGCTTTTGGAGAGGAAGGTTCTTCTACGGGAATAGTACCTCCTTATACAACGGTGATATATGATTTAGAAATAATTAACGTAAAATAAAATTAAAAAATGAGAAAATTAACATTAACAGTAATAGCAGCATCATTTGGATTGTTGGCTTGTAATAATACTGGAGAAGAAAAAGAATCAATTACTTTAACTAGTAACATAGACTCTGTGAGTTATGCAATTGGAGTTAATTCTGCAAACGGGTTAAGTCAACAGTTTTCTGAAGGAAATATGGAAGCTTATCTTCAGGGGTTTAAAGATATGTTGGATTCTACAGACTTATTAGTTTCTTCAGAGGAAGCACAAGGAATTATTCAAGCTTATTCTCAGAAAAGACAGATGGAGCAAATGGCTAAACAGCAACAAGAAAATGAAGCAATGTATGGTAGCGTTAAAGAAGAAGGAGAAGCTTTTTTAGCAGAGAATAAAACAAAAGAAGGAGTACAAGTTACGGCCAGTGGTTTGCAATACATCGTATTAAAAGAAGGAACAGGTAAGCAACCAGTTGCCACATCTAAAGTAAAAGTACATTATCATGGAACCACTCCAGATGGAGCTATATTTGATAGTTCTGTGGAAAGAGGAGAACCTATAGATTTTGCATTAAATCAAGTAATTCCTGGTTGGACAGAAGGAGTACAGTTAATGAAAGAAGGTGCAAAATATAGATTTTTTATTCCTCAAGAATTGGCATATGGAGCTAACCCTCCTCAAGGTGGTCAAGGGCCAATCAAGCCATTTATGCCGTTAGTGTTTGAAGTAGAATTAATTAAAGTTAACAATTAATAAATAAAACTATGAATAAGCAATTTGTTCAATTATTGAGTTTAGTACTTGTATTTACTATTGTAAGTACAGGAGCGATGGCTCAGAAGAAAAAAAAGAAAAAAAGTAAGAAAGATGACGTTACTACTAAAGTAGAAATAGATTCATTGGCTAATGAATTAGACTCAGTTAGTTATGCTATAGGATTTAGTTTTGGAGAAAACTTAAAGAAAGAGTTTCCAGAGGGAAATAAAGAACTTATTTTGTTAGGGTTAAAAGCAGCTATTGAATCGGATACAAATGCTCTATTACCATCTACCCAAATACAGCAGATTGTAGGAATGTATTTTCAAAAAAAGCAGCAACAAGCCCAAGCTGAAGAAGCAAAGAAGTATGAAAGTGCGAAAGCAGATGGAGAAAAATTCTTAGCAGAAAACAAAACTAAAGAGGGTGTTGTAACTACTGCTAGCGGATTACAATACATTGTAATAAAAGAAGGTACTGGTGCTCAACCAACAGCAACGTCTAATGTAGAGGTTCATTATCATGGAACTACTCCTGATGGAACTGTTTTCGACAGTTCTGTTGATCGTGGACAACCTATTTCTTTTGGTTTAAATCAAGTCATTAAAGGCTGGACAGAAGGTGTTCAATTAATGAAAGAAGGAGCAAAGTATAAATTCTTTATTCCTCAAGAATTAGCTTATGGAGCAAATGCACCACAAGGAGGTAAAGGTCCAATTAAACCTTATATGCCTTTAATATTTGAGGTAGAACTAATTAAAATAAATCAATAATATTTTTTAGATATTGAAAAAGATCAGTTTCATTTAATGGAGCTGATTTTTTTTTGGAATAACATTAAATAATATAGCATGGCAGAAGAAACTAAAACAGCATCAGGATTATCTTATATTCTTACGGAAGAAGGTAACGGAGCTACTCCTCAGGCAGGAGATAAAGTAGAAGTACATTATACAGGTAAATTAACAAATGGAACTGTGTTTGATAGTTCAGTATCCAGAGGACAATCTTTTTCTTTTCAACTAGGAGTAGGACAGGTAATACGAGGATGGGATGAAGGAGTTGCATTGTTGAAAGTAGGTGATAAAGCTACATTTACGATACCTGCTGAATTAGCTTATGGCGAACAAGGAGCTGGAGGAGTTATTGGCCCCAACGAGACCTTAATTTTTGAAGTGGAATTATTGGGTATTACAGCAGCACCAAAAGCTACGGATGTTTCAGGAAAAGAGGTATTGACAACAGCTAGTGGGTTAAAGTATGTAAAAATTAAAACTACTGATGGTGAGCAAACTGTTAACAATAAAATGGTATCTGTACACTATTCCGGTTTCTTAGAGGATGGAAGTTTATTTGACTCTTCAGTAGAGCGAGGACAACCTATTACTTTCCCTTTAGGACAAGGACATGTTATACAAGGTTGGGATGAGGGAATTGCGTTATTGAAAGTAGGGGAGCAAGCTCAATTTATTATTCCTCATGAGTTAGGGTATGGAGAGCAAGGTCATCCACCCGTTATTCCTCAAAAAGCTACTTTGATATTTGATGTGGAGTTGGTGGAGGTAAGATAAGTAGGTGTAGTGTAGCTAAATTTATTATCGATATGTATATAATGAAAATTACTTTTTTACTCCTTATAACTTGTTTTTCTTTCCATACAAAGGCTCAAGACTCTACATACACAGTATATTGGAATGAGCAGACTAAAAAACTTGAAGGGTCATTTTTTAATCATAAAAAAGAAGGTGAATGGAATAAATGGAATGAGAAGGGTCAATTAATTGAAAAAGAAATTTATCAAAACGGAATACTTATTCAGAATAATAAATATAAACCTAAAGACAATGAGGTTTATACAGAAACTAACTACCATAAAAATGGGATGATTAAATCATCTGGAAAAATCATTCTTGAAAATAAAGAAGGAAACTGGATATATTATAATGAAAATGGAATAGAGACAAATGTAATAAGGTATAAAAATGGATTGGGAAAAGAGGAGTATAAAATTAAAAAGCAGAAGAGTACCAGTAAAGAATTTGATACCAATGGTTATTTAAGGGGTAGTTACCTTGATAAAGATGACAACAGATCTTTTGGGTACTTAAAATTAACTCAATATGGAACTTTAAAATATAAACACAAGCTTGAGGATAAGCCTATTCGATTACAATTTTCAGAGATCAAATACTATTATCTTGGAGCTAATAAATATGTTATACTTGAATCTGTTAAATTAAAACCATGTCCATCTATTGGACAAACTACTTATAAGAATCTTTCTGTTAAGTTGGTTTTGTCGGGGAGGATAAATTTATTTGCAACTGGTTTAAATTGTGCTCTAGTAGGAACAGTCGGGATATCACATGTCAAATCTGATAAAGTTTTTATTATCCAAAAGGGAAGTAAAGGAGAAATTACACAAATAAGACTTGGTTCTAAATCTAATCGCGAAAAGTTTCTAAAATTATTTGATGATGATAATCAAGTTCGAAAAGAATTAAGAGTTGAAGTGGATAGAGTAGAGAAAAATTATTCAAGAATTATTTCAATAATTAGAAAATATAATTCTAAATAATTTTTATTGCCAAAAATCTACTTTAACATCGATGTCATGCTGAACAATATTTATAGAATTCGCTTTAGGCGGATTCGTAATAAATGAAGTGATGCATCTATTTTAATTAGATACATCATTTTGTTTTGTCCTGAAATTTAAATTTCAACAAAACTTCATTCAGTATGACAGTAGTAGTAAACAAAAAAGTCCCAAAGAAAAATTCTTTGGGACTTTTTTGTTTGCACTTCGATGAACTCAGTGTGACAAGAAAGATTAGATAATAGCATCTAATTTTTCTGCTAAACTTGCTTTTGGTACAGCACCCACCTGCTTGTCTACTACTTCTCCATTTTTAATAAATAAAATAGTAGGGATATTTCTGATACCATATTTTGCTGCAATTTCAGGGTTGCTGTCTACATCAACCTTTCCGATAACTGCTTTATCTCCATATTCATTTGAAATTTCTTCAATAATAGGACCTACCATTCTACAAGGTCCACACCATTCAGCCCAAAAGTCTACTAGTGCAGCTTTATCTGAGTTTAATACATTTTCTTGAAAATTTGCGTCTGTTAATTCTAATGCCATAGCTTTCTATTTTTAATTATTATGTAAAAGTATTATTTCAATTATTAATCCATTGTTTAAAAAACGACAAATTGTCATTTAATGAATTTTATAAGTAATCTCTTTTATTTGGTCCAAGTTACTAATAAAGTCATTGGATAATTCTATTTTTTTTGTTCGTGATAATAAATTAATAATTCCTTCATCATCATCTTTCAGTTGAATATTTAACTCACAAGTTCCAGTGTGCTGAAGTACAAGTTGTTCTATTTTATTCACGAATTCATCATCAACAAGGTTATTGTGAATATTAATAGTGATATTTTTTGCTTTTTTTTCTCTTAGTTCAGAGAGTAACTCAATAGAATGAATTTTAAATTCTATATCGCTTTCATCTTTCGCCCATTTTTTAGGTTGTACTTTTCCTTTTATAAAAAGGTATTGTCCTTGAACAAAGTAGGGTTTTAGTTTAATATAATCTTCTCCAAAAACAAAAAAACTGTACGAAGCGTGGTAATCTTCAACCTCTAAAATTCCAAATGGTTTTCCAGTTTTTGTCATCCTGTCTTGTACTCCAGTACAAATAGCGGCAAGAGCCATTTCTTTGTTTTTTACTTTTTCTAAATCATTTAGATAACTAATGTTGCCTCTGCCAAAGTTTTCAATTTCTAGTTTAAAATCATCTAAAGGGTGACCTGAAATAAATATTCCCACCACCTCTTTTTCTTGGTTTAGCTTTTCGAGCGTACTCCATTCTTCGCAAGATGGAATAGGAGGTTCTTCCACCTCTTCCCCTTCAACATTATCAAACATAGATACCTGAGCAGAGTTAATGTTTTCTTGATATCTGTTTCCGTAACGAATAACTTTTTCTAAAAAAGTAACTCCATCATTTTCTGTTAAGTATTGCGCACGATGTACTCCCTCAAAGGAATCAAATCCACCACCTAATGTTAAGCTTTCTAAAGTTTTTTTATTGGCAGCTCGCAAATCAATTCTTTTTACTACGTCAAAAATTGATTTAAAAGGCCCGTTTTCTGTACGTTCAGCAATTATTGACTCTACTGCTTTTCCTCCAACTCCCTTCATGGCTCCTAAACCAAAACGGATAGCACCTTTTTTGTTTACCGTAAATTTAAGTACAGATTCATTAATGTCTGGTCCTAATACTTCAATCCCCATTCGTTTACATTCATCCATAAAGAATGTAACAGACTTAATGTCATTCATGTTGTTACTTAGAACGGAAGCCATGTATTCGGCAGGGTAGTGGGCCTTTAGGTAAGCCGTTTGATAAGCAATCCATGCGTAACAGGTGGAGTGTGATTTATTGAAAGCATAGGCAGCAAACGCTTCCCAATCTTTCCAAATTTTTTCTAACTTATCTTCTGGGTGTCCTTTTTCTTTGGCTTGCTCAATGAATTGAGGCTTCATTTTGTCTAGTACAGCAATTTGCTTTTTACCCATTGCTTTACGCAACACATCGGCTTCACCTTTTGTAAAGTCAGCTAGTTTCTGCGAAAGGAGCATTACTTGCTCTTGATAAACGGTAATACCATAAGTTTCCTTAAGGTACTCTTCCATATCATCTAAATCATAAACAACTTCCTCTTCACCATGTTTTCTTTTAATAAAAGAAGGAATGTACTCCATTGGTCCTGGACGATATAGCGCATTCATAGCAATTAAATCGGCAAAAACAGTAGGTTTTAAATGCTGCATGTGCTTTTGCATTCCAGGTGATTCGTATTGAAAAATACCTACTGTTTCTCCTCTTTGAAAGAGTTCGTAAGTTTTTTCGTCTTCAATATCGAAAGTTTCAGGGTCTAGCTCAATACCGTATTTATCTTTTACAATTTCTACGGCATCTTTTATGAGGGTTAATGTTTTTAATCCTAAGAAATCCATCTTCAACAAACCTGCATCTTCAGCAACAGAGTTGTCAAATTGAGTGCAAGCCATATCAGAATCTTTGGCTAAGGCAACAGGAACGTAGTTAGTGATATCATCAGGAGTGATAATTACTCCACACGCATGGATACCAGTATTTCGCATGGAACCTTCCACCATTAAAGCTTGGTTCACTGTTTCTGATTCTAGCGTGCTACCTTTAGCAATATCTTTCAATTGTTTAGCACGCTCAAAATCTTCAGGACGACCTAATTTTTCTTTCAGGTCATCTTCGCTCATTCCAAATATTTTATTGAGTTTGATGTCAGGGATTAATCCTGCTAATCGCCCAGCTTCATCCAAAGGGAGTTCTAAAACCCTGGCAGTATCTCTAATAGAAGATTTAGCTGCCATAGTACCATAGGTAATAATTTGAGCGACTTGGTTGGAGCCGTATTTCTGAATTACATAGTCCATCACTTTTCCTCTACCTTCATCATCAAAGTCGATATCAATATCGGGCATGGATATTCTGTCGGGATTTAAAAAACGCTCAAAAAGTAGATCGTATTGAATAGGATCAATGTTGGTTATCCAAGTACAGTAAGCAACAACGGAACCCGCGGCAGACCCCCTTCCAGGACCAACAGAAACGCCCATTTTTCGAGCTTCACGAATAAAATCTTCAACAATTAAAAAATAACCAGGGTATCCAGTATTTTTAATTACGGACAACTCAAAATCAAGCCGTTCTCTAATTTCATCGGTAATTTCCCCATATCTTTTTTCAGCACCTTGGTAAGTGATGTGACGGAGATAATTGTTTTCACCAATTTTTAATGTTTCATCTTCTAAATCCTTGGGATCTTGAAACTCTTCAGGGATATCAAATTTAGGAAGCAATACATCCCTAGCTAATTCAAAAGTTTCAATCTTATCAACTATTTCTTGAGTATTAATAATAGCATCAGGTAAATCAGCGAACAATTGTTTCATTTCATCTGCTGATTTGATATAGAACTCGTCATTTGGGAAACCAAATCGAAAATCTCTACCTCTCGATCCAATATATTTTTTTGGTTGACTTACTGGCTTGGCATCTCTTATACACAATAACACATCGTGTGATTGAGCATTTTCCTTGTTAGCATAATAGGTATTATTACAAGCCACGTACTTAATTTGATGCTTGTTGGCAAACTCTAGTAGTACTTCATTGATTTGATCTTCCTCTTCAATTCCGTGTCTATTTAACTCTATATATAAGTCATCACCAAAGTTTTCTTTCCACCATAATAAGGCTTCTTCTGCTTGTTTTTTACCTTCAAAAAGAATTTTATTAGGAACTTCTCCCCAAATACCACCAGTTAACGCGATGAGATCTTCTTTGTATTCGGCTAACAATTCTTTATCAATTCGAGGAACGTAATAAAACCCTTCGGTATTAGCATAAGAAGCTAATTTGATTAAATTATGATAGCCATTTTTGTTCTTTGCTATCAATACAGTTTGAAAACCATTGTCTTTAAACTCTTTATTCTTCCTGTCGTTGCAGAGAAAGAATTCACAGCCAACAATTGGGGTAATGTCATTTTTTAGGGCATCTCTTACAAAATGAAACGTGGCCATCATGTTTCCATGATCAGAAAGAGCAATAGCATTCATGCCTAACTCTTTTACTTTGTTTACTAATCCACTTACTTTAGTGGTAGATTGTAGAATGGAAAATTGAGAGTGATTGTGTAGGTGGGTAAAAGGAACGTCTTGCAGTTCTTTGCTAACAGTAGTGCTTATTTTTAAATTGTTCGCGGTTTTCTCTTGCTCTTTTTTCTGATCAACAAAATTGGCTTCAGCTAGGGTTGGAGCTTCATATACTAAATCATCTACATTTGTAATTTCTTTAGGATGAATGACTCTGTTTTTGATAAGCCCAAAGAAACAACGTGCAGTAGCATCAACATCATAAGCAGCATCGTGCGCATCACCAAACCCTTCACCAAAAAGTTTGATGTGTAAATCAGTTAATTTAGGGTATTTAAATTTTCCACCTCTTCCTCCAGTAATAGCACAAAACTCAACTGATGTTTTCATTGTATCGATTTCGTTTTTTGAAGCTAAATCATTTTCAATTCCTAGCCGATAAAACTCAGCACCAACAACATTGATATCAAATTCTATATTATGGCCAACATTGTAGGAAGTTTGTTGTAAATCAATTTTTAATTCTTCAAGTACTTTCTGTAAGTCGTGCCCATCTCTTTCTGCTCGTTCGGTGGTAATACCATGTATTTTAGAAACCCCAATAGGAATATCATAGCCGTCAGGCTTAATAATGTAGTTTTTAGCTGAAAGTAATTTTCCGGTAGTATCATGTAATTGCCATGCTAACTGCACCATTCTTGGCCAGTTATCTGAATCAGAAACAGGAGCCTTGTAATTTTTAGGCAGTCCAGTAGTTTCGGTATCAAAAATTAAAAACATGGATTTAGGTTTTTTAATTGAAAAATCAACTTTACGAAGTTAGGTATTCAGTTGGCTATAATTTTTACTCCTTATTAGATTTAACCAACACGTTTTTAACAAAATGAGGTAAAATAAGAGGGGTATTATTTATTTTAATTTCAAATGACTATCATTGTTAAATCATAACACATTTGAATGAACACCATTAAAAAACCATCTTTACTTCAATCATTAATACCAATCATCGTATTGGTTGTATTACTAGCAATCAATGTGTTAGTTGTTTTTGGAGATGATGCCTTATCAGGATCTAATCAAATGGCCCTACTAATTTCAGCTACTATTGCAGGCCTCATAGCCACTATAAATGGATTTAATTGGAAGGAAATATTAAGAGGGATTACCTCAAGCATTACAGCAGCCTTGCCGGCCATTATTATTCTGTTATTAATAGGAGCATTGGCTGGAACTTGGATGTTAAGCGGTATTGTACCTGCCATGATTTATTATGGTTTAGATATATTAAACCCTACTATTTTTTTATTTGCTACTTGCTTAATTTGTTCCATTGTTTCAATTGCAACTGGTAGTTCTTGGACAACTGTAGCAACGGTAGGAATTGCTTTAATAGGAATAGGAGAGGTGTTGGGTTTTGATAAGGGGATTGTGGCTGGAGCTATAATTTCTGGAGCCTATTTTGGTGATAAAATGTCTCCATTGTCTGATACTACAAATTTAGCTCCAGCAATGGCTGGAACAGATTTGATAACACACATTAAGTACATGGTATTAACAACTGTTCCATCCATATCTATTACCCTTATTATTTTTGTGGTTATAGGTTTGTTTTATGGTAGTAGTGCAGAAATTAAGGAGGTTACTACTCTTCAAGCGGCTATCTCATCTAAGTTTCTTATTACTCCATGGTTGTTTGTAGTACCGATTATTGTGATAGGCTTAATTATAAAAAAGATACCAGCAATACCTGCTCTTTTTGCAGGTAGTGTTTTAGGAGGTGTGTTTGCTATTCTTTTTCAGCCTGATTTAATTCAATCATTAGCAACAAAAACCAATTTTTTCTCAGCTTCGTATGAGATGGTAATAAATGCGATGACAACAAATGTATCGGTAGTAACGGAAAATGAATTAATTAATGAATTGCTTTCTTCAAGTGGAATGAGTGGAATGTTAAATACAATATGGTTAATTGTTTGTGCCATGATTTTTGGGGGAGTGATGGAAAAATCAGGAATGTTAAAAAGAATTACGCAATCAATTATAGGTTTGGCTAAAAGTGATGGTTCTTTAATAGCAACTACGGCATCTTCATGTATTGTTTTTAATCTTACAGCCTCAGATCAATATTTATCTATTGTAGTGCCAGGGAAAATGTTTGCTGAAGAATATCAAGAAAGAGGTTTACATCCCAAAGTATTAAGTAGAACATTAGAAGATTCAGGTACGGTTACATCAGCACTAATACCTTGGAATACTTTTGGAGCATATCATTCTGGAGTGCTTGGTGTCGCTACCGGAGAATATTTTATTTATTGCTTTTTTAACATCATTAGTCCTATTATGACGACACTATTTGGATTTTTAGGCATAAAAATTGCTAAAGTTATTCGTGATAAAACATCAGATTAATTACATTTGCAAACAATGAGAAAGCTCTACATATTATTTTTCTTTTTTTTAATCGTTTTTTCACTTCAATCTCAGAATGATTTAACAGATAAAAGGCTTTATCATAATACTTACATTCCAGATGCTGTGGTAGATAAGAAGTATGGCATTAATATGTATGAGAAGTTGAATATGATGTTAGGAGGGGATACGGTAAGAAACGATATGAATGGTTATGCGGCTAATGGTTACGAGGAAGATTATTATACAACTGGCAAACTCTTGCATAAAGGCTTTTATGTAGATGGTCAATTAAAAGTTTATAAGAACTACTATCCAAATGGAAATGTAGAGCGAAACTTTAGAATGGTTGACTTGAAAAGAAGTAAGATGACTTTGTATTATGAAGAAGGAGGAGTAAAATCTGATATAGTTTATATTGGCAGTGAAGCACTAAAGTGGAAAGATTATTATCGAAATGGCACTTTAGAATTTATAGAAGAGTATCATAAATCTTTTCAATATTATGTTCAGAAGGCAAATTACTTAGAAAATGGTACTCCAGAGAACACATTGGAATTAACAAATAAGAAAAAGTTAATTTATCTTCAATCTTACTACCATTCAAACGGGAAATTGAAAGAGCAGGGGCAAGTAAAATACAACAAAGCCATGTTTGATTACGAGCGATTTGGAACTTGGGTTTTGTTTGATGAGAAAGGTACTCCAATAAAAGAGCAGAAGTATGCTGTGGGGAAAGTGGTGAGCGAAAAAAATCTATAACCTTCTTTTAAATAACATTAGTAATACTGGAAGTAAAAACAAATCAGTAGTTACTGCTATCAACAACGTTGTACTTATATAAAGTCCAATCAGATAGGTGCTTTTAAAATCAGAAAATATAAGAGATAAGAATCCACCACATAAAATTAAGGTGGTCAATATAATGGCTTTACCAGTAGATAGGTAAGTTCTTCTCAATGCAAAGAAAAAACTTTTTTTGCTCTTTTGCTCAAATTTAAATTTACTCAAAAAATGGATGGTGTCATCTACGGCAATTCCAAAGGCTATGGTAAAAATTATTGAGGTTGACATGTTGATTGAATGGCCTAAAAACCCCATAATACCTCCAATAATTGTTAAAGGAATAAAATTAGGTACGAGAGAAATTAAGGCCATTTTAATTGACTTAAAAAGAAAGCCAACAATAACAGCAATGAGTAGAAAAGCAATACTCAACCCTGTAATCATATTAATAGCTAAAAACTCATTATTCTTATCAACTAGAAGTGCTGTTCCAGTCATTTTGTATTGAATTAAATTGGTGTTGATTTTTTTATTGAAATACGATTGAAACTGAATGTTTAATTCATTCGCTTTTTTACTACCAATGTCATCCATCTTTCCAGTAAATCGACACTCTTTATTATCTTTTCGAATAATTCTTTTCAGCATCTTTTTTAAAGAGGGGTGTTTTAGTTTCTTAATCATCTTATTGTATTTCTCTCTAGTTTTTGGGATAATGTAGTAATCATTATTGCCTCCATGCATTGCTTTATTAATGGATTTAATAACTGTTATTGGTGAAAAAATAAAACCAGTCCCATATGTTGTGTTTAAATAGTCATCTACTTTCCCCATTTCTTTTACAATTTCATAATCAAAAATTGAATGGTTGCCTTCTTTAACTTGAATAGTCATCTCAAAAGGACGAATTCCAGAATATTGGTTTTCAAAGAATCGAAAATCTTGCTGTAGCGGATTTTTTTCTGATAAATCTTCTAAAAGATGATAGTTGATATCAAGCTGAGATAGCCCTATTAGTGCTGCAATAAATATAGAAGTATAGAAGAGGAGAATTCTTTTTGGGTGTTGAATAATGAAAAGAAAAATTTTGGATAAAGCCTTCCTCCATAGCTCAGGAGTTCGATTTTTTTGAACGATTTTAGGCTCTTTAATTAAGGATAATAGTGCAGGTAAAAATGAAATAGCAATAACAAAAGCTAGAATCACTCCTAAAGCAGTATATAGTCCAAATTCTTTTATGGGTTGTATGTTTATCATCGTTAAGGTAATAAAACCGGCAGCAGTAGTTAATGATGTTAATAACGTGGCTAATCCAACTTCCTTAAATGCTATTTGGATAGCATCTTTTTTATTTTTACCATTTCTGAGTTCTTCAAAATATTTACTTATAATATGAATGGCATCAGAAATTCCTACAACAAAAAGAATAGTAGGAAGTAATGTGGTCATAATGTCTAAATTTTTTCCAAAAAACTGCATGACTCCCAATGTCCATATTATAGCAATTAATACAGTTAAAATGGGTACAATGATTCCGAATATTGATCTGAAGCTTATCCATAACAGTATGATAACAATGAGAACCGAAAAACTTAAAAAGATAACTAACTCATTTTTCATTTTAGTTAAATAGGTTTTTTGTCCCCTAATTTTGCCTGCGTAATGAATGTCGTCAAAATTGTATTTATGGATCAATGTTTCAATATTGCCTAATAGTTCATCAGAAGCTTTTTTTGTGATGATGGGAGTGTTGTGAATAACAATACATAGAGATTGTAGGTCTTCAGAAAAAAGGGTTTTATTGTATTCTTTTGATTTTTTAATCTTTAGTTTATCATTTTTATACTGAGAGCTATCATCGATATGCAGCAAAGGGACTTCAATGAAGCCAAAGGAGTTAAATATGGGCTGCTTTAAGTGTGTAGGAGATGTTACTTTTTCGATATGATCTAATTTTTTAAGGTCGTCAGTAAAACGTTTCGCTTTTTCGAGAAAATTTTTATTGAAAATCCCACCATTCTTAACGAGAGCAATAAGTATATAGTCGTTGTCATTCTCGTATACTTCTCTGAATTTTAAAAAGTATTCTAGGTCAGCATCATTTTTTGGGAAAAAATGTTCAAAGTCGTAATCAAAAGATAGCTTAGAACTTAAAAATCCAGATAAGGAAGTTATTAGAAGAATAACTATGATGATGATAATGGAAATTTTCTTGCTCAACTCTTTCTATATAATAAATTCAAACTTACTTACTATTTAATAATAAAGCCGCTATTAAAAGATATTTTGAATAATTATTCAACAAAATTAATTGTCCAATATTGTTATAATATTAATATATTTACTAGTAATAAATAAATGACAATAAATGGCAGTTTCAATTAAAACATTAGCAGATTTCTATTACTATCAACTCAACAACAATGCTAAAAAAGATGCTTTTACTCAAAAAGAAAAAGGAGTATGGGTTACTATGTCTACAAAAGAATTTATCGAAAAAGCAACACAAATTAGCAAAGGGTTGTTAACGTTAGGTATAGAAAAAGGAGATAAGGTTGCTGTAATATCAAACAATCGAACGGAGTGGCATTTAATAGATTTAGCAGTTCAACAAATAGGAGTGATTAATGTGCCTATTTACTCGAATATTACTGAAGAAGACTACACTTATATATTAAATGATTGTGGCGCAAAGTTGGTGTTTGTTTCTGATGAAGCAATACTAGAAAAGATATTGAACATTCAATCCAATACGGCATCGGTAAAAGAAATTTTTATATTTAATAAAGGGAGTGAGCACAAACATTATTCAAGCTTAATAGAAGAGGTTTTACCAGCTGATGAAGAAAAGATTAATAGTTTAATGCAAACAGTTAATGAGAATGATTTAGCCACTTTAATATATACATCAGGAACAACTGGAAATCCTAAAGGAGTAATGCTTACACATCGTAACTTGGTAAGCAATGTGTTAGCATCTGAAGATCGTTTACCGTTGGAGGAAGATCAACGGGCATTAAGTTTTTTACCATTGTGTCATGTGTTTGAAAGAATGCTAGATTATTTGTATATCTACAAAAGTATATCGCTTTATTATGCGGAGGCAATAGAAACCATTGCAAATGATTTGAAAGAAGTTAAACCACATATTTTTGCTACAGTTCCTCGTTTATTAGAAAAAGTATATGATAAAATTGTTGCGAAAGGAAGTGAATTATCGGGGATTAAGAAAAGTTTATTTTTTTGGGCATTAAATCTGGGGTTAGAGTATGACCCTATTAAGAGTAAAGGAGCTTGGTATAATTTTAAATTAAAAATAGCTAACAAAATAGTTTTTAATAAATGGAGAGAAGCTCTTGGTAATGAAATAATGGTTGTTGTCTCTGGTGGAGCTGCTTTGCAGGCTCGTTTAGCAAAAGTTTTTACCGCAGCTCAAATACCTATTTTAGAAGGGTATGGTTTAACTGAAACATCACCTGTAATAGCAGTGAATAGTCTTTTGCCAGAGGGAATGAATATTGGAACGGTGGGAAAACCGTTAAGTAATTTGGATGTTAAAATTGCTGAAGATGGAGAGATTATAGTGAAAGGACCAAGTATAATGAAAGGATATTATAATCAACCGGAATTAACCAATGAAGTGATTGATGAACAAGGATATTTTCATACGGGAGATATTGGGCAATTAGTAGGTGGGAAATATTTAAAGATTACAGATCGTAAAAAAGAAATATTTAAAACTTCAGGTGGGAAATATATAGCTCCTCAAGTAATGGAAAATAAGTTTAAAGAGTCTCGTTTTATTGAACAGATAATGGTTTTAGGAGAAGGAGAAAAAATGCCAGGAGCTTTTATTCAACCAGACTTTACCTTTTTGAGAGATTGGTGTGCAAAAGAGAAAATAGAGTACACTTCAAATCAGGAGATGATTAAAAATGAATTGGTGATTCAATGCTACAAAAAAGAGATAGAACAGTTGAATACGGATTTTTCACATTACGAGCAGGTTAAAAGATTTGAATTAGTGGGGGAGCCGTGGACTATTGATAATGGAGAGTTAACACCTACATTAAAGCTAAAACGAAAAAATATATTGGCAAAATATCAAGATCTTTATAAAAAGATATATGGTTGATTCTAATAAATAAGCTGATCTATAAGTATATCGTGAGGCTCTACAGGGAGTTCTTCTACAACTTGAATAGGGTAGCAAACACTTATTTTATAACTGTTGGTGTGTTGTGGTAGAAAGGTATCATAATATCCTCCTCCATAACCTAAGCGTTTTCCATTTTTACTGAAAGCCACTCCAGGAACTATAATTAAGTCATAAGTGCCATTATATATTTTTCCACCAGAAGGGTGAGATGTACCAAATACACCATTTTCAAGCGCATCAATTTTATTTAAAACAAGATGTTCTAATTGCCTGTTTTTTAACGTTTTTGGCGCTACAACCTTAATGTTGTTGTTTAAAGCGTATTTAATTGTAGGGAAGATATTTACCTCATTATTCATGGGGATATACGTATGTATTACCTGAATATTTCTTTCTTTTATTAGTTGTATAAGTTCTTTATTGAGAGGAGAGGAGAGTGATGCTACTTGTTGCTGAGTTAACGCATTCACTTCTTTTAGTATTCTTTCTCTTAATATTTTTTTATCAATCATCTTAATGCGCTCTTGTAGAGTATATTAGAGAGGCTACTCTTTCCAAACAAAGGTTTCGTATAAATGCTCAATATCCCTCTTTATAAAGTCAAACACAGGTTGAATGGAGTCGTGATTGGGAATAGTATTGAAGTACAAGGAACCTCTTATAAAGTGTTGTGTGCTATCTGTTAGGTGAAATTGGTAAGAAGAAGCAGCATTGCCTTGGATTTCATACACTAATCCATAAACATTTTTATTGGGGAAACGCAATTGCTTCTGTTCTATATCAATGGCTTTTATGGTGTGCTTAAAGGCTAGTGTTCTGGAATCTTCTAAATATTTGGCTAAAGAAGTGTCATTAACAGGTTTGTAGCTTAAGTAGATACTAGCATTTAAAGAAGGGTATTCAATATTGAACCAACAAGGTTTATCAGGGTTGTTAGTGTTATTAACTACTTTGGCGTAGTTAGGTAGTTCAAAAGTAAAAGGACAGTTGTTTTCAAGTAAGTGGTATTCTTTTTTTGGTAAATCAATTCTAAAGTATCCTTTTGGTTTTGGGGTAAACGTATCACCTTCACAGCTTATAATTAAAACAGCTATTAAGGTAAAAAGTTGTAGGGTTAGATTAGTCTTCATTATTGTTGTTAGAGTGAATTAATTTAACACGTTTAACTCTTCTTTTATCTGCAGCTTCAACTATAAATACAAAATTGTCGATTACAATTCTTTCATTCTTTTGAGGTATTTTTCCAGCTACTTCGATCACCAAACCTGCTAAGGTGTCTGCATCTTTGTTGACTTCTTTAAAAGGGTTTTCATCAGATGCTAAAATTTTAGAAATATCGTTAAGTCCTGTTTTTCCATCAAAAATATAAGTGTTTTCATCGAGTTTAGAATAGGAAACATCATCCGTATCAAATTCATCACTTATCTCGCCTACAATCTCTTCAAGTACATCTTCCAAAGTAATAATCCCTGAAGTACCTCCATATTCATCCACAACAATTGCTAGATGAACTTTTTTGTCTTGAAACTCTTTTAATAAGTCATCTAGTTTCTTATTTTCAGGAACAAAGAATGGGTTTCTGATTAATTTTACCCAATCAAAATCATTTTCTTTATTAATGTGAGGAAGTAGATCTTTAATGTACAATAAGCCAAGAATTTTATCAAAAGATTCTTCATATATCGGGATTCGAGAATGGCCACTATCCATAATTATATCAATAACTTCGATGTAAGAAGTTTGCTTCTCAATGGCAATTACATCTACTCTCGACTTCATAATTTGTTTAACACTTGTTTCGCCAAACTTTACAATACCTTTTAGGATTTTATGTTCTTCTTTGTTTTCGATGGTGTCTTCGGTTAAATCTAAGGCGTGAGAAAGTTCTTCTACAGATATATCTAAGCTCTTCTTTTTAATTCGTTTATCAATAATGTTTGTTGAATAAATAAGTAGATAACTAAAAGGAGAAGTTATTTTTTTTAAGACAGTTATGGGGTGAGCCATTATTCTGGCTAATGTTAAAGCATGTTTAGTGGCATATATTTTAGGAATAACTTCCCCGAAAAGTAGAATGGTGAAAGTAATACCTATTACTTGTATCGAAAAGGATACCCATTCATCGAGTAAACTCAATTTAAAAATTTCGTTCACTAAAAAGCTAGACAGAATAATAATTGCAACATTTACAAAGTTGTTAGAAATTAAAATTGTTGCTAATAGTTTTTTTGGAACATCTAATAATGCTTTAATGGTTTGGCTTGATTTAATTTTCTTGTCATTAAGTATTTCTTTTTCTATTGGAGTTAACGAAAAGAAAGCAACCTCTGATCCCGATATTAGAGCTGAAAATATTAGTAGAATAATCAATACAATTAGTGAGATAATAGTGGATATAGAAATAGGGTTAAATATTTCCACTAAAAAAAATGATGTAAGTAAGGAATCTAGGTCCAATTTGGATTAAATTAATTAAAAAGGTAAATCATCTACTTCATTATTATTCTCAATTTCAGGTTTGTTGGTTGTAGGTTCAACAGGCTTTTGCTGATTAGAAGAGGTATTGTCTTCTTTTTTTCCTAACATCTGCAGGTTGTCTGCAATAACCTCAGTAGTGTAGCGCTTGTTGCCATCCTTGTCTTGCCATTGTCTAGTTCGTAATTTTCCCTCAATATAAACTTGGTTTCCCTTTTTAAGGTACTTCTCAGCGATTTCAGCAAGGCCTCTCCAAAGTACAATATTATGCCACTCAGTAATGGTTTTTCTTTCACCAGTAGTTTTATCTTTAAAAGATTCTGAGGTGGCAATTGGAAAATTTGCCACTGCTGTTCCTCCTTCTAAATATCTTACTTCAGGATCTTTCCCTAAATTTCCAACCAATATTACTTTGTTAATTCCTGCCATACTTTTAATTTAAACTTAATCAAATATAAGAAATTATAAGATTGTTTTTAGATAATTATCAATCAATTTAGGAACAGGGTATTTGCTAATGTTTTCGAAAGAAACTTCAGTGTAATTGTCCTTAAGCAGCTGGTGTTGTTTAGATGTTATGTGCCAAAAAATAGCATGTATTTTCTGATGACTTAAAATATGTTTGTATTCTGAAGACACATTCTTAATTATAATGTTAGCTTTCGATATACCTTTATTCAGAGAAGATAAAGGGAGATTTTTGAATTCATTTATTTGTTTTTTTGTTTCAAGTAAAGGAAAATCGAACAACCCTTCCCATATATCTTTTTGGGTTCGTTTTTTTAATAAAATGCTATTGTTGTTTTCAATAACTAAATAATTAAAATAACGATCACGCTGTTTTATTTTTTTTGATTTCACGGGGAGCTCATTGAGGGCGTTGTTTTGAAAAGCAACACATTCTAAGAAAAAAGGGCAAGTTTCGCAATTAGGACTTTTGGGCTTGCATTGTAGAGCTCCAAATTCCATAATTGCTTGATTGTAAGTGGCAGGATCCTTCTTATCAATTAATTGAGTGGCTAATTTTTTAAACGTAGCTTTTCCTTCAGTACTATCAATCGGGGTATCAATACCATATAATCTAGATAAGACACGATACACATTGCCATCAATAACAGGATAGGGTAATTGATAGGAAAAAGAAGCAATTGCTGCAGCAGTATATTCGCCAACTCCTTTTAAAGAAATAATTTCTTCATGTGTGTCAGGAAAAACAGCATCGAGTTCGTTGGTAATATATTGTGCTGTGAAATGTAAGTTTCTAGCCCTTGAATAATAACCTAATCCTTGCCAAAGCTTCAAGACTTCATCTTCGCTAGCATTAGCCAAATCATTGATTTTCGGGTAATGAGCAATAAATTTGCTGTAATAACTCAACCCCTGATCAACCCTTGTTTGTTGTAAAATAATTTCGGAAAGCCATATGTGGTATGGATTCGTTGTGCTTCTCCATGGAAGTTCCCGCTTGTTTTCGGAATACCAATCAATCAATTCTGCTGAAAAATCCATGAATAGTGTTAGATAAGTAAGGTTTAAGTTCTTTTTTGCATAAAATTAGATAATGTTTTCTCTATCTATTAATTAAAACTTGTATATTTGCGCCCCTTAAAAGATAATTAATTGAAATTTAAATAGTTAAAAAGGTATTTTAAAATGACAAAAGCAGACATTGTATCAAAGATTTCGGATAAGACTGGTATTGAAAAACTAGCAGTACAAACAACTGTAGAGGAATTTATGAAAACTGTAAGAAAATCTTTGGAAGATGGACAAAATGTTTACTTGAGAGGATTCGGAAGTTTTGTAGTAAAGAAAAGAGCTCAAAAAACAGGAAGAAACATTTCTAAAAACACTACAATCATTATTCCTGAGCATTTTATTACTTCATTTAAACCTGCAAAATCTTTTGTAGAAAAGGTGAAAAAGAGCGTTAAGTAAGAAATTAAAAATATTAAAACATAAATCAAAGAAATTATGCCAAGCGGTAAGAAAAGAAAAAGACATAAAATGGCTACGCATAAGCGTAAAAAGAGATTGAGAAAAAACAGACACAAAAAGAAAAAATAAATTCTTTTAACTTTACTTCTTACTTGTTCTAAGTAAGAAGTAAAGGTTATTATTTTCTATTTCTAGGATTTACCCCCTTAAGAATATTCTTAAAGGGGATTTGTGTTTTGGTAAAAAAACTAAAACTATGAGTGTAGAACTTATTATTGATTCTTCACCAAAAGGAGTTGTTATAGCCATTCTTCAAGACAAAAAATTGTTAGAATTACACAAGGAAGAAAGCAACAATAATTTTTCGGTGGGAGATATTTATCTCGGGAAGGTGAAGAAGGTGATGCCCGGTTTAAATGCAACATTTGTTAATGTTGGGTATGAAAAAGATGCTTTCTTGCATTACCTGGATCTAGGTCCAAAATTTAAATCCTTCGAAAAATATACGAGAGCGGTTGTTGGGGGGAAGCTTAATACGGATGCTTTAGATGTTAAATTTGAACCTGAAATTGATAAAACAGGTAAAATTGAAAAGACGCTAAAAAGCAATCAAAATATTTTGGTTCAAATAGCTAAGGAGCCTATATCTACAAAAGGACCTCGTTTGAGCTCTGAGATTTCTTTAGCAGGGAGGTACTTGGTATTAGTTCCATTTTCCGACAAGGTTTCTATTTCTCAAAAAATAAAAGATTCTTCAGAAAAAGATAGATTGGTTAGACTTATTAAGAGCATTAAACCTAAAGGGTTTGGGGTGATTATTAGAACTGTTGCGCTTGATAAGAAAGTAGCCGACTTACATGCTGATATGAACGAATTGACTGAACGATGGGAAATTTGTTACAGTGAGATGAAGAATGCTCATGCACCAAAAAAGGTATTAGGAGAGCTAAATAGAACTTCATCTTTATTAAGAGATATCTTAAATAATAGTTTCACTAACATTCACGTGAATGATGATGTTATTTACAATGAAACAAAACTTTACCTTAAATCAATAGCGCCAGATAAAGAGAATATTGTCAAGAAGTATACAGGTAAATTACCCATCTTCGATCATTTTGG
>Ga0114931_10001231_pt1 | contig 32594 bp, 30 predicted proteins | sample 2SBtaG_FD_89579 | JGI IMG/M metagenome (GOLD analysis project Ga0114931, IMG submission 89579) | Deep subsurface microbial communities from Kolumbo volcano to uncover new lineages of life (NeLLi) - 2SBTROV14_V59a metaG | ecosystem: Environmental > Aquatic > Marine > Volcanic | place: Kolumbo...
CGGCGCGCCGGAGGGCGCGAAGTCGGCGCGGCTAGGAGGCGCGGACCGCGCGGGGGCGGTCTTCGCCCCGGAGCGGTGTGACCGCCTTGGGGCCGGTGGAGGCGGCCGGCGCGGTGCGCTCGTGGTGGCGCCACACGTAGAAGACGATGCCACCGATCACCGACAGCGGCAGCACGGACAGCAGCACGGTCGTGCCGATGTAGGCCGCCCGGCTCTCGTCGGCACCGAAGCCGCAGACCGCGCAGGCGTGGGCGAGATCGGGGAACAGGACGAAGACGGCGACCAGGGAGAAGCTGCGCACGCGGGACTCCTAGAGGTAGACGAGGGTGTAGAGGACGGGCCAGACCAGCACCACGAAGTACCAGAATACACGCACGGCCTGGAAGGTGCTGCTCGCGAGGCGTCCCCGCCGCAGGCGATGGGCCACCATCGAGAGCGCCGCGATCGCGCCGACCGCGTGGAGCGCATGGGTCCCGACGATCAGGTAGAAGAACGCCCCGTGCTGGCTCGATTGGATCGTCAAGCCCTCTTGCAGCAGGTGGACCCACTCGATGCCCTGGAACAGCACGAAGAACGCGCCGAGGGCCCACGCGGTGAAGAGCGGCCCACGGGCCGAGCGGCGTTCGCGCGCGAAGGCGCGGCCGGCCCAGAAGAGCACGACGCCAGAGAGCAACAGCGCGATGGTGTTGACCATCGTCTCGTCCGCGGGCAGGCGCGGCTGTCCCGGCGGCGGCCAGCCCAGCACGGCCGAGGACTTCGTGATCGTGAACGCGCTGATCATCCCGGCGAAGAGCATCACCTCGGTCAGGATGAAGAACAGCATCCCCAGCACCGCGCTCGGGATCGCGGGCAGGCGCCGGGGACCCTCGATGACCCGGAGGTCGGCGGTGGAGCGGGGCGGAGACACGTGCGGCCCTCCCTACTCGTGCTCACCGTGGTGGCCGACGGGAGCGGACTGCTCGACCTGGGGCTTGTACCACTGGTCGCCCGAGTGCTTCATCACGTCGCCGGCCGTGCCCGCGTAGAAGAGCAGCATGAAGACCAGACAGGTCGCGACCATGTAGCTCACGAAGCGCGGCTGCGCGGTGATGTGCATGAAGTTCTTCAGGACCAGCCAGGCCTTCCAGATGGCGATTCCGAACGCGGTCGCCAGCGTCAGCCAGTGGATCCCGACGAAGGGACCCAGGAAGCTGATCGCGAGCAGGACGACCAGCAGCGCCCAGATCTTCTTGTAGTGTGCGGGACCGTGGGTTTCGTCAGACATGTCGGTTACTTCGCGATGTAGAGGAGCGGGAAGAGGAAGATCCAGACGAGGTCGACGAAGTGCCAGTACACGCCGACCAGCTCGACCCGGTGGAGGTCGAGGTTCTTCTTGGCCCGTTGCGCCACGATCAACATGATGATCATGCCGGCAATCACGTGGGAGGCGTGGACCCCGGCCGCCACGTAGTAGAAGCTCCAGAAGTTGTTCGCCGTGATCGTGAGCCCGTGGCCGATCTCGGTCGTCCACTCGAAGGCCTTGATGCACAGGAAGAGCCCGCCCCCGCCGGCCGTCAGGTAGAGGTAGCGGGCCGCCTTCGGGCCGTCCTGTTCGTGCTCGGCCGCGTAGTGGCCCAGCACGGCGAACAGGCTCGACGTCAACAACACGAAGGTGTTGGTGAGGCCGATGTAGGCGTTGGTGCTGCCGGCGAAACCGATGTGGCCCCAACCGTCGTGGGCGATGCGGCTCATGATGTAGGAGCCCAGGATCCCGCCGAAGATCACGATCTCGGAGCAGATGACCCACCAGACGGCGAGCCGCCCCGTGGTCATGCCCGATGTCGAACGCGTGGTGGCAACAGGTCTCATGGCGTCGCTCTATTCCTTTTCCCACTGGGGCCAGAAGTCGGTGCCCTTGGCCTTCCGGTCGGGGTGCGAGTACTCGTAGGGTCCCCGGTACACGGTCGGCAGCTCGGCGAAATTGCCGTGGCCCGGGGGCGAGGGCGCGAGCCACTCGAGGCTGTTCGCGTCGTACGGGTTCGAGCCGGCGTCCTTCTCCTTCTTGCGCAGCGTGAGGAACACGTTGAGGAAGAAGACGAACTGGAACGCGAGCATCACCACGAGCGCCGTCGTCGCGAGGATGCGCAGGTCCTGCATCCCCATGCCCAGGAGGACGTCGTCGCGCATCAACTCGCCGAAGCCCTCGTAGCTGTAGATGCGCCGGTGCTGGCCGAGCTGGCCCAGGACGAAGAGCGGCAGGAAGATCAGGTTGAACGGGATCACCGTCCCCCAGAAATGGATCTTGCCCAGCGTCTCGTTCATCATCTTGCCGGTGATCTTCGGCCACCAGTAGGTGAGACCCGCGAACGAGCCGATGATGGCGATCGGGAAGAAGGTGTAGTGGAAGTGGGCGAGGACGAAGTAGGTGTCGTGGTAGAAGATGTCCGGCCCGGACGCGCCCAGGAAGATGCCGGTGACTCCCCCGATCAGGAACTCGCCCAGGAACGCGAGCGCCCACAACATCGGCGTCGTGAGTGTGATCGATCCCCTATAGAGCGTCGCGATGTAGACGAACATCATCTCCGCGATCGGCACCGAGATGAGCAGGGTGGTGATCGTGAAGATATGGGCCATCCGCGGGTCGATGCCCGAGATGAACTGGTGGTGCGCCCAGACCGTGAACGAGAGGATGCCGGTGCCGAAGACCGTGTAGAGCACGGTGCGGTAGGCGAAGAGCGGCTTGCGCGAGAACGTCGTGATGATCTCGGCCACGAAGCCGAGCGCGGGGAGCAGCACGACGTAGACCTCGGGATGGCCGAAGAACCAGAAGAGGTGCTGCCAGAGCACCGGGTCCCCGCCCTTCGCCGGGTCGAAGAAGCCCGTGTGCAGCGTCTGGTCGAAGATCAGCATGATCGCGCCCGCGATCAGGGGGCCGACCGAGGCCATGAACAGGATCGACGCGACGACGATCATCCAGACCGCCATCGGGATGTCGTAGAGCCGCATCCCGGGCGCCCGAGAGTTCATGGCCGTGGTGATGAAGTTGATGCCGCCCAACAGGAAGGCCACGAACTCGAGCGCGACGGCGACCACCCACAGCGTCGACCCGAGGGGCGTCAGGTTGTACGCGCTCACCGCCGAGAGCGGCGGATACGCGGTCCATGCACCGCCGAAGCCTCCGCCCTGCACGAAGAAGGAGGAGACCAGCACGATCGCCGAGAGCAGGAAGACCTGGTACGAGAGCCGGTTGATCTTCGGGAAGACCATGTCGTCGCAGCCGATCATCAGCGGGATCAGGAAGTTCCCGAAGGCCGCGATCAGGACCGGCATCGCGACCCAGAAGATCATGATCGTGCCGTGGTTCGTGACGAGCGCGTTGTACTCGGCGGGCGAGACGATGCCGAAGCCCGGAACGTCGACGCCCGGAAACGCGAGCTGCATCCGGAACACGTAGGCGAAGAATCCGCCGATCAGGGCCATCGCCATGCCCGTCACGAGGTACTGCATCGCGATCATCTTGTGGTCCGTGGACCAGAGGTACTTCTTGACGAAGCCCGCGTCGGCGTGGTGCCCGTGGTCGTCGTGGGCGTCGTGGGTGACTTCGGCTGTTGCCATGGGTCTCGCTCCGCTTCGCTACCGGCCGGCCTGGGCCAGCATCGCGCCGCCCGACTGGGAAGCCTGCCAGGCCGCATGCTGTTCGGGGGTTTCGACGTGCACCGTCGCCGGCATCAGACCGTGGCCGATGCCGCACATCTCGGCGCACTGGATCATGTAGTCCCCGGCCTTCGTGGCCTGGAACCATCCGGTGATGACGCGGCCCGGGACCGCGTCCTGCTTCAACCGGAAGGAGATCACCGAGAAGCTGTGCATCACGTCCCTCGACGTGAGTTCGTAGATGTAGGGCCGGTCGACCTCGATGTGCAGGTCGTCGACGGTCTTGATGTCGTCAGGCGTGTCGAGCTGCCCGTCCGGCCCCGGGTGCACGAAGCTCCAGGCCCACTGCTGCCCGATCACGCGCACCGTCTGCGTCTCGGGCGTTTCGGGCAGGGTCTGCTTCACCTCGACCCACACGCGGATCGCCGCGACGACGATGAAGACGTCGCAGACGAGCACGAGCATGTGGATCCAGGTGATGAACTTCTTCGGCTGCGCCTCGCCGCCCGTCAGGTACTGGGCATCGACGCCGGGCTTCGCCCGATACCGGATGATCAACCAGAAGAAGATGCCCAGCGTCAGGAAGAACCAGAAGCCCACCAACCAGGTGATCAGCAGGATGGCGTTGTCGACGCTGTCCGCGTAGGTCGATGCGTGAACGATCCAATCCATTTGGGTGCCCCTAATCCAGGATCACGAACGCGAAGGCCGCCGCGATCCACACGACGATGCCACCCATCGTGAGAGCGAACGTGTTCCAGGCCAACTTCTCGGGTGAATGTTGCTTCGCCACTTCTGTGCGCTCCTACTCGCTCTCTTCCGACAGCTTCATGATGTGCGCGATCACGTCCTTCATCGCCTGCTCGTCGGGAAGGGTGAGGGCCATCGGCTGCATCATCAGGCCGAAGGTGTCGCGCGGGTCGCGCCCGCGGATGCCGGCCTTGAACTTGCGCAGCTGCGTCATCAGGTACCAGTCGCTCTGGCCCACGAGCGGCGGGCCGCCCTGGGGCTGCGAGCCCTTGCCGTCCATGCCGTGGCACGAACCGCATAGCATGTAGGCCTGCTTGCCCTTCGCGGCGTCGCCGCCCTCGAGGGTGGGCGCGGGCGAGGTCGCCGGCAGGGAAGCGACGTAGGCGGCGACGGCGGCGATGTCGCCCTCGTGGTTCAGCGAGCGAGCCATCGGACGCATGCGCATGCCCTGTGCGTCGTCGAAGTGCATGCCGCGCGCGCCGGACTGGAAGTGGGTGAGCTGCGTCGTCACGTACCACTCGGGCAGCCCCGCGATCGCGGGCGCCTCGATTTCGGGATTGCCCTCGCCGCGGTTGCCGTGGCACTGCATGCAGAGCTTGAACAGGGCTTCGCCGTGCCCAGCGTCGGCGGCCGCGGGCGCCGCCGGTACGAGGCCCATCAGGGCGAACGCGGCGCAGGCGACGAAGAGCTTGACTGCGGTCCTCAAGGGTCGGTCCTCATTGCTGAACGCGGACGGTTGGGTCGGAGGTGCTGCCGACGGAGCCGCTGCCGCCGTCGCCGGCGGCCGTTCCCCTTCGTGCTGCACCCGTCGGCGACCCCTTCGGAAGGGGCTTGCGCGACCGGGGCGGAGTGTGAAGTGCAAGGCCTGATTCGTCAATGGTCCGGACGCGCTTCGTGGGGGCCCAAGGTGTCGGGAACGCTCGCGAATCCGCGAATCCGACCGGTGGGGAAGGACGCCCCGCTCCGGCGCACGCCGGCGCCCCCTCCGCTCACGCGGCGGGCGGATTGAAGCGGTACAGCAGCAGGTAGATCACGACGCCGGTGACGCCCACGTACATCCACACCGGCCACGCCCAGCGCGCGAGGCGGCGATGCCGCTCGCGCTGCCCCGTGAGCCCCCAGCGGATCAGCAGCAGCGCCAGGACCGGGACCGCTGCGGCCAGCGGGACGTGCGTCGCCAGGATCACCAGATAGAGGGTCTTCGCGAGCCCGACGGCGTGGTAGGTGGTGTTCTCGAAGCCGCGCGACGCCTTGTGCACGACGTACGACAACAGGAAGAGCGTGCTCACCGCGAAGGCCGTGATCATCAGCCGTCTGTGCAGCGTCTCGGCGCCGCGCCGGATCGCGATCCGGCCGCTCGCGAGCAACACGATGGCCGTCGCGTTCAGCGCGGCATTGACCGCCGGAAGGATGGAGAAGTCCATCCCGTTCCTCCAGGAGCGCCGCTTGCTAGGCCGTGAGCCCGGTCCAGGCGAGATCCGCGAGGAGCGCCAGGTAGAGCAGGAAGAGGTAGGCCAACGACGTGAAGAAGACGCGACGCGCGGCGGCATCGCTCTTCTCGCGGAGCAACCGGACCTGGCTCCAGATGAACCAGGCGTTCAGCAACACGGCCGTCACGCCGTAGATCGCTCCGACCCAGGCGAGCGCCCACGGTGCGAAGGTCACCGGGACGAGGCCGAGGGTGTAGAAGAGCATCCGGCGGTAGGTGCGCTCGGGTCCGACGACCGCGGGCATCATCGGGATGCCGGCCGCGGCGTAATCGGCGCCGCGGTACAGCGCGATGGCCCAGACATGGGGCGGCTGCCAGAGGAACACGATGCCGAAGAGGACCAGCCCCGGGAGGCCCACGTGGCCGTTCACGGCGGCGTCCGCGATCAGCGGGGCCGCGGCGCCGGCCGCGCCGCCGATCACGGCGTTGTAGACCGAGCGCGGCTTCAGCCAGATCGTGTAGACGAAGACGTAGAACAGGATCGAGGCCACGCTGAGGCCCGCAGCGACCGGACCGCTGACGACCCAGAGGAGACCCGTCGAGACCGCGGCGAGCGCGACGCCCAACGCCAGCGCGGAGCCGGCCGTGAGCTCGCCCATGGGCAGCGGGCGGGTGCGCGTCCGTTCCATCAGGCCGTCGCGGTCGCGTTCCACGTACATGTTGAGCACGTTCGCGGCGGCGGCCGCGAGCGCGATGCCGAACAACACCTGCGCCGCGTAGCCGGCATCGGGCCACGCGCCGCCGGCGAGGACCATGGCCGGCAGCCCCGTGAAGATCACAAGCGGGAGGATCCTCGGCTTGGTCAGCTCGAGGTAGCTCCGCCAGGCGGGCACACGCGGATCGAGGGGTTGCGAAGCGGCGCTCATCGCCAGGGGGGCCTCCAGAAGGCGGCGGGAAGATAGGCACTTGCCGCTGGCGATCAACACGACGGCGACGCGCGCAGACGCGGCGCATCCGCGAGAATCCGCCCATGGGTGGGACCGAGATCGCGATGGTGCTGGCCAGCGCGCTGCTCCATGCGGCGTGGAGCGTGTCGATCAAGGGAGCCCGCGACCCGCTCGCGTTCAACTTCGCGCAGACGGTGGCCCAGCTCGGGATCTGCATGGCGCTCCTCCCGTTCCTGTCGCTGCGCGACGTCCCGGCCGGAGCGTGGTGGCTGCTCGCGGGCGCGGGCCTGGCCCACGGCCTCTACTTCTGGTTCCTGGGCCGCTCCTTCCAGACGGCCGAGCTGACGCTGGCCTACCCCATCATCCGATCGACGCCGGCCTTCCTGCCGCTGGCCGCGGTCCCGCTGCTCCACGAGCGCCTGAGCCTACCGGGTGCGGCCGGCATCGCGGTGGTGGTCGGCGGAATCTGGGCGATCCAGGCCGAGGGCGGGCTCCGCGGCGCGTTGCGGGCGCCCGGCATCGGCTACGCGTGGCTCACCCTCGGGACCGGGGTCGCCTATTCGCTCGCGGACAAGAGCGGCGTCACCGCGCTGCAGGCCGGCGGCGGAGCCGGCGCGCTGCCCCCGTCCCTGGCCTGGTTCTGCCTGACCGGCTTCGCGATGACGGCCGTCTTCTGGCCGATCGCGTGGCGCGGGATCCCGCGCGCGGCGCTCGCGCACGCGGTGCGGCGCGAAGCGGGCCGCGCCGCGCTGACCGCCCTCGCGAGTCTCGCTGGCTACGGCCTCGTCCTGGAGGCCTATCGGACCGCACCCGTCAGCTACGTGGTCGCGGTGCGGCAGACCAGCGTGCTCTTCACGGCTGCAATCGCCATCCTCTTGCTGGGGGAACGGCCGAGTGGCCGGCGCCTATTCGGCGCGGCCGCCACCGTGGCGGGCGTCGCCCTGATCGCCTGGGGGGGATGATCGCGTGCGCCTGCGCAGGGGCTCCTGGCTCTATCGGTCGACGCGCGCCGCGGCGGGCTTCCTGGTCGCTGCGATCCTCCGCGCGCTGGCCGCGACCTGGCGGGTCGAGATCGAGGGCGACGACCCCTTCGCCCGCGCGTCGCCGGACGGCCGCGCCGCGGTGATGGTGACGTGGCACCGCAACCTCTTCATCGCGCTCGGGGTCTTCCGCGACCGCGGCCTCGTCGTCCCGGTCAGCCGCAGCCGCGACGGCGACTGGATCGCGGCCGTGCTGCGCCGCATGGGCTTCGGCGAGAGCGTCCGGGGGTCGTCCTCGGACGGCGCCAGCACGCTGCTGCGCCTGCTCGTGCGGGCGGTCAGGGAGGGCAGACCGGTCGGCATCCTGCCCGATGGCCCGCGCGGCCCGGCCGGGGTCGCGCAGCCCGGGGTCGTCGCGCTGGCCCGCCTGACCGGGGCGCGGCTGCACCTGGCCGGCCTCTCGGCCGACCGCGCCTGGCGCTTCGGAAGCTGGGACCACGCGCTCCTGCCCAAGCCGTTCGCGCGCGTGCGAACCCGCTTCGGTCGAACCCTCGACGTGCCGAAGGGGTCTGACGGGGAGGCCTTCGTGGAAGCGCTGGCCACGCTGCAGGAAGAACTCCATCGGCTCGACCGGGAGCTCGACGCCGAGATGGGGGCCTCCACCGGAACCTGATGCTCCCGGGTACGCCACCGACGTGCACGACATCCGGATCCTCACCCTCAACTGCTGGAACGGCCGCGCCGACCCCCGGGCGATCGGCCGGCTGCTCGAGGAACGATCCATCGACGCTGCCTGCTTCCAGGAGCTGGCGCCGCCGCAGGCCGAGGCGATCGGCCGCGTGCTCGGCCACGGCAAGCTGTCGCCGAGCCGGGACTTCCGGGGCCAGGGCATCGCGCTGCGCTTCGAGGCCGACGTGCTCCCGGTGCCGATACCGCGACGCGACGCCTGGGCCGTCGATCTGGCCCCCAGCGACTGGCCGCAGCTCGTGGGGCCCCTCCAGATCCTGGGCGTGCACCTCCAGGCGCCGCACGTGAGGCCGTGGGCGTCGCTGCCGCTGCGCCGCGCCCAGGTGAAGGCGCTCCGCCGCTGGCTTGCGCAGCACCCGGCGACGCACCGTGCGCTGGCGGGCGACCTGAACGCGACGCCGCTGTGGCCCGCCTATCGTGCGCTGGCGCGCGAGTTCGAAGACGCGGCCCGGGCCGGCGGCGCACGCCCGCGCCCGACCTGGGGGCCGACCGGGAGCGCACCGCGCCTGCTCCGGATCGATCACGTGCTGACCCGGGGCCTCGACGCGTTGGCGTGCGAGGTCGTCCATGTGCCGGGCGCCGACCATTCGGCGCTGATCGTGGACCTGCGGCTGCGCGACGACGCACCCTGAACGAGGAGCCTCCGATGACCCGACACACCCTCCGGCGGCTCGCGGCCGCATGCACGTTGGCAGCGCTCGCGGTGGTTTCCGTCTCGGCAACCGCCGAGACCCTGCGGAAGTTCAGCCTCCCCGAGCTCGCCGGGGTCCTGGCGGCCGAGGGCTACGGATCGGTCGAAGTCGACGACCACCACGTGCGCTTCATGGCCGAAGGCCGGACCTTCGGTCTCTATCGCTATGCGGACGGCGACCTGCAGATGTTCTACGGCATTACCGGCGTCGAGCTGCTCGCGAGCGACGTCAACGACTGGAACCGCACCTACCGCCTCTCTCGCGCCTACCTCGACGAGAACGGCGACCCGGTGCTCGAGGCGGATCTGCTGGCGAACGCGGGGCTCAGCCCACGCATCGTCACCGAGTTCGTCCGGGTCTTCGTCGATGCGAGCGCACAGTACCGGAACTTCGTGCTCGAACACGACCGGAGCGGAGAGACGCCACCCGCCTCCCGCCGCCCGATCGGCTCGCTGTAGGCCCCCGCGGTCGGCGCCCGCCTCGGCGTCAGTCGCCGACGCTTCGGCGCAGCCAGTCGCCGATGTCGGGGTGGTCGAGCAATCCCGCGGCCCGGAGTCGCGCGGCGCCGATCTCGTGCACCTCGCGGGCGGTACCGCAGGCGAGCGCGCGGCGGACGTCGTCTGCCAGCAGACCGCGGTCGAGGGAGCGCACGATCTCCTTGACCACGGGCACCGCGCTCGCGACGCCCGAGAGTTCGGACAACCCCATGCCGACGAGCAACGGGACCGCGAGCGGGTTGCTGGCCATCTCGCCGCAGAGCGAGACCGGGATGTCCGCGCGTTGCGCGGCGCCGACGGTGCGATCGATCAGCGCGAGCACCGCGGGGTGCAGCGAATCGTAGAGATGAGCCACGCGTTCGTTCCCGCGGTCCACGGCGAGCGTGTACTGCGTCAGGTCGTTCGTCCCGATCGAGAAGAAGTCGCATTCGCGCGCGAGCACACCGGCCAGCACGGCGGCCGATGGCACCTCGATCATCACGCCGACCGGAAGATCGGGGTCGAAGTCGGTTCCGCGAGCGCCGAGTTCCTCCTTGGTCTCGTCCACGAGTTCGCGAACGCGGCGCAGCTCCTCCACGGACGACACCATCGGCACCATCAGCCGCACGTTGCGCTCGGCGCTCGCGCGCAGGATCGCGCGCAGCTGCGAGCGGAAACTGCCCAGCTCGTCGAGGGAGAGACGGATCGAGCGCCAGCCGAGCTGGGGATTCTCCTCCTGCTCGAAGTCGAGTTCGGGGATCGCCTTGTCGCCGCCGAGGTCGAGCGTGCGGACCGTGACCGGCCGCGGCGACATCGTGTGCGCGACCTGCTCGTAGAGCTGTTCCTGGTCCTCTTCGCTCGGGAAGCCGCGGTGGACGAGCGCGAGAAGCTCCGTGCGGAACAGCCCGACGCCCTCGGCACCGTGGCGCTCGACCAGACGCAGATCGGAGAGCAGCCCGACGTTGGCCGTGAGCCGGACCCGATGTCCGTCGAGGGTCTCGGCGGGACGCCCGGCCAGCGCGTCGAGGTGCTCCACCGCGACGAGCGCCCGGTGCTGCGCCTTCTGGTACTCGGCGAGCAGATCGTCGTCCGGGGAGAAGAACACGCTCCCGGTCTCGCCGTCCACGATCGCGGTCTCGCCGGCGCGCGCGGCCTCGAGAAGGCCGGGCACGCCGGTCACCGCCGGGATCTCGAGTGCGCGCGCGAAGATCGCGCCGTGCGAGGTGGGGCCGCCGTGCTCGGACACGATCGCGGCCACCTTGTCCGTCTCGAGCGTGGCGAAGTGGGCCGGGAGCAGATGCGACGCCACGACGACCGCGCCCTCGGCCATGGGCTGCGCGTCGTTCCGCACGCCGAGAAGCCGCGCGACGACCCGTTGGCCGACGTCGTGCACGTCGACGCCGCGCTCGCGGAAGTACGGGTCCTCGATCGCCTGGAACATCTCGGCGTACGTGTCGAGGACCTCGCGTACGGCCTCGAGCGCATCCCCGTGCTCGGCCGTCAACGCCTCGATCCTCCCGGCGAAGCCCTTGTCCTCGAGGATCTGGATGTGGGTGTTGAAGATCGCGGCGAAGTCCGGGCCGAAGCGCGCCCCCACGTCGTCGCGGAGGCCGTGCAACTCGGTCAGGGCCCGCTCGATGGCGCGGCGGATCGCGGCGCGCTCGACCTCGGGGTCGGGATCGGGTTCGTACTCGATGCGGTCGAACTGGATCGCGTCGCCGAGGAAGTACACCCCGCCGATCGCGATCCCGCGCGAGGTCGGCGTCCCCTCGACGCGGACGTTCCGCTCCGCGCGCTCGGTCTCGGGCGGAGGCGACAACATTCCGGCCCGCCCGAGTTGCTCGAACATCTCGGAGCGCCGCTCGTCGCTGCCAGAGACCACGGACAGGAGCTGCGCGTTCATCACCACGGGCGCCAGCAGATGCGCGCAGGTCGAGAGCAGCTCGACGTCGGAATCGCTGAAGCTTCGCGGCTGCCGCGTCTGCACGACGAGCACCCCGATCGAGAACCCCTCCATGGCCCCCAGGCTCGCGACGCGCAGCGGCGCCGCCATCAGCGAGCAGAATTCCTCCTCGCCGGTCTCGGGGAAGTAGCGGTAGCGCGGGTCGGCTTGCGCGTCCTCGAACGCCATTGCCCGGCCTTCGGCCGCGATGTTGCCGACGAGCCCCTCGCCGAAGCCGAGATGCACGCGTCCGACGGCGTCCGGATCGAGCCCCATCGTCGCGGCCAGCCCGAGATGCGCCAGGTCCGGCTCGGTCAGATAGACCGAGCAGACATCGGCATCGAGGCGCTTCGCCACGAGATCGACGACGTTGTCCAGCGTCTCGCCGAGGTCGTGGGACCGGGAGACGATCCCGGCCACGTCCTCATACAGGGCACCGCGGTCCGGAATGGCACGTCCTCCCAATGCAGGTCACGGGCCATGGTAACGGGCCGCTTCGCCCAGGGCCGGCGCGCCCCGGGGACGCGGTGGGCTGCAGGGAGCGGTCCCGGCTCAGTGGGAGGTGGGCCAGCCGCCTCCGGTCATGCCGCCGCCATTCATCCCACCGCCGGAAGGGTTGCCGTCGTCCGGGGTCGTCGTCGGAGAAGCCGGGGCCGGCGCGATGGGCTCCGGCATTCCGGGCATCGGCATCCGGTTGCGCGCCGGGAAGACGAGGTCCTTCTCCTCGAAGGTCATTCCGAGCGCCAACAGGATCTTGCGCTTGGTGTCCATGCGGCAGTTCATGCCCTTCTCCACCGAGTGGATCGTGCGGAGGGCAACCTTGGCCTTGCGGGCCAGCTGCGCCTTGGTCATCAGCCGGTTCTCGCGAATCTCGCGGACGCGGTTGGGGAATCGATCGTTCGTGCTCACCGGACGCTCCTCGGGTCGACCCAATCACGACCCACCTGTGACCCAACCGGCTCTGCCGGATGGGGCCGGGTTCCAGAACTGATTCGTCCTCCGATCCGGATTTCTTGAGCGAAAATCGGGGCTTGGGGCGAATCCGAGCGTGTTTCCCGCGCACTCGGGGGAATCCCCAAGACGCTGGCGGGCTTCCCCGCGCAAGCGCCGGTGCACGAAGCTCCCCGGGCCGGCAACCCGGCCGCAGGTCGATCGGGGGCGGACTCCCCATGGGGAAAAGTGGGCGATGCAGCTCAGCTCCGGGCCCGGTGCGCCGAATGAATCCGGCGGCCCCGTGCGTCGAACGGGGCAGCCGGGAGGTGTCTCGCTACCGTCCCGCGCCTGGGGGTCTATGCGGCGAGGAATCCTCATCGTGGCGGCGGGCCTGGCCGTCTTCGCGCTGGCTGCGCTGGCGGGCTTCGTGACGGCCGCGCAGATCGCGCCGGAGCGGCTCCGCGCGCAGGCCGAGCAGGTCCTGTCCGAGCTGACCCATGCGCGCGTCAGCCTGGGCTCGGTCCACCTGACGTGGGCGGAGGAACTCCCCTGGATCCAGCTCCGCGCCCTCGACGCCGACCTCGACTGGGGCGAGCAGGGATCGTTCCGGGCGACGCAGCTGAGTGCGGCCTTGAACCCGCTCTCGCTGGCGATGGCCCGGCTCGACGTGCGCGACGTCACCGTACGCGATGCGCGCTGGGTCCTGCCGGCCTGGCCGGACGCCGCCGGCGCCGCGCCGCCGGAGCCCACGGGCCTGGGCGGCGCGATCGGCTGGCTCGCGCAGCAGGGCGACTGGCTGCGCGAGCACCCGTGCCCGAGCCCCTCGTTCGCGATCCAGCGACTCTCCATCTGGCAGCTGGTGGACGGCGTCCCAACGCCCCTGCTCCGCGATGCCCAGGGCGGGCTCGATTGCTCCGCACTCGGCTTCCGCGGCGAGGTCAACCTGCACGGAACCGTGGTGTTCGGCAACGCGACGGCGCCGCTGCGGATGGAGCTCCGCGCGGGCTCCGGCGAGGTCGAGCTGGTGGCGTCGGCCAGCGAAGCGCCGCTACCGGGTTGGGCAGACGCGCTCCACCTCGAGACCGCGCTGACGGGCGAGATCGGCGGGACGCTGCGCTGGCGGATGCCCGAAGGCGGGCCCCAGCTCCTCGACCTGAACCTGCGCGGGACCGACCTCGCGGGCCCGGTCGGAACGGCCGCGGCGCCGGCCACGGTGCTCGCGCTCGGTCGGCCCCGGCTCCGGATCGAGGCGAGCGGGACCCCGCGGAAGCTGGACGTCCGCTTCGCCGAGCTCACGGACGGAAACGTCTCGGTCCACGGCGAAGCCGCCTTCCGGCTGCCGGTCGCAGGCCAGGCCCCCTTCCACGCGAAGGTCGAGGTGAACGAGCTCGACCCCGCCGGGATCGCCCATGTGCTGGCGCAACTGCCGCCGGGTTTTCGCGCCAGCATCGGCGACGTGGTCTCCCGCTTCGATGGCGGCATCGTCGAGCGGCTCGTGATCGGCCTGCGGACCACGGCCGATGGCTTCTCCTCGATCACGCAGCGCGGCCCGCTGACGCGGCCCGGGGACCTCGCGGTGGACCTCGCGTTTCGCGACGCCAGCGTCCGGGTGGGTGAAGCCGACCGCGTGGATGCGCTGAACGGGCGGGTGCACTTCGACGGCGACCGGCTCGAGATTTCCGGTCTGTCGGCCCGCTTCGGTTCCCGCCACCTCGCGCGCGTGGATGCGGCACTGGTCGGACTGCACCACCTGGACCACCCGGAGGTCGTGCGCTGCGACGTCCCGGCCGACATCGACACGCTTCCGGGACTCGACTCGTTTGCGGAGTGGCGCAGCTCGCGCCGCGCACCGGGGCAGGCGCCGGGCTGGCAGAAGCTCCGGCTCGAGCTCGACGATGCCGACCACCCGCTGCTGCTCTGCGCGCTGGAGGACGTCGCGGCCGAGCTCGTGCCCGACGCGAACGGGCTCGACGCCCGGATCACCCGCGCCCGCTGGGCCGGCCTGCCGATCCAGGCCAACGCGACCTACCGCGAGGGCCCGGGCGGCGAGGGCCCGGGCGGCGACGGCGGGACGGGCGACCGCGTCGTGCTCACCGCCACGATCGGCGCGCCCGGGCCGGCAGCCGTGCCCGCGGACGACGTGCCGGCGCCGGATGCCCACTCGCCGGAGCGGACCTGGGCGCGCGGGCGCTTCACGCTCGAGGCCACCCACATCGGCGAGTTCCGGATCCGGGGGGCGCGTGGCGAGATCGAAGCGGCGGCGACGCACCTCTCCCTCCGCGACACGGTGTTGGACCTCGACCCCGGCGGCACGATCCATGGCCAGGGCGAAATCGAACTCGGCCAGGAGGGGGTGCCCACCTATCGCGCCGCGCTCGAATTCGCCGACGTGCCGCTGCTCGACCTGTGGAGTTCCGCCGGCCTGGAGCGGGGACTCCTGTCCGGTCACCTCCACGGCGCCGCTGCGATCGAGGGGCCCCTGGTCCCGAACGAAAACCCGCTGGCGCACGTGCGCGGCGCCCTCTCGTTGAACGGACGGGACGGAGAGATCCGTCAGGAGGTCCCGTTCGTGCTCGCGCTCGCGATGGCGGGCAAGGGCCTGGGCCCGTTCGGCGACCGCGACCGCATCGCGTACGACGCGATCGACCTGGTGGGCCGCGTCGAAGAGGGCGTGCTCGAGATGACGAACCTGACGCTCACGTCGCCCGACCTCCGCGGCGCCGCGTCCGGCAACCTCGATTTCGGCGACGAGGGCGAACTCGAGATGGTCGTCGGGCTCTTCTTCTTTCCGCGGCTCGACGGTCTCATCGGCAAGATCCCGCTCCTCAACCGCGTGATCCTGGGACGCGACCGCAATCTGGTCGGCGCCTACTTCGCGGTCGAGGGCCCGCTCGCGGGGCCGTCCGCCCGCGTCCTCCCGACACGGTCGCTGGTCCAGGGCGCGGGGGGCATGGTGATGGCGGTCCCGGCGTTCGTGCTGAGTGGCATCCAGCAGATACAGTCGTTGGTGATCCCCCAGAGCAAGGCGCCCGAAGGCGACCGCGACCCCGGGCGCGAGCCCGCGAAAGGCTCCTGAACCGACTCCTCGAACCGACGGTGGACCCCGACCGATGCCTCGAACCCGGACGACTCCGGCCCGCGCGCGCGTGCTCTCCCAGAAGGCGGCCGCGCTCCAGGTGCGTCGGGCGCAGCGTCGCGGCGAGCGCGTCGTCTTCACGAGCGGCTGCTTCGACCTGCTGCACGTGGGCCACGTCCGCAGCCTCGAAGAGGCCGCGACGTTCGGCGACCGCCTGGTGGTGGGCGTGAACGCCGACGCGAGCGTGCGCCGGTTGAAGGGACGGGGCCGGCCGATCGTCCCGGCGCGACAGCGGGCCGAGATGCTGGCGGCCCTTCGCGCGGTGGACTGGGTGGTGATCTTCGCGGGCGCCACGCCACGGGGCGCGTTGCGCGCGTTGGCACCGGACGTGTTCGCGAAGGGCGGAGACTGGCCGCTCGACGTCCTGCTCGCAAACGACGTCCCCGCCGGACACGGGATCGAGGTGCGCCGCCTGCGCCAGATCCCGGGCGTCCGGACCACCGAGATCGTGAAGCGCGCCCGGCGCTGATCGCGGTGCGGTCGCCGGCCGGCCCTCCGGCAGTCGCTAGAATCCGCGACTGCGAAGGAGAGCCCCCATGTCCGACTTCCGCTACCAGAAGATCTTCGAACTCGGCCGCGACGAGACGCCCTACCGCGAACTCGAGAGCGAGGGTCTCGTCCGCGTCGAGACCTCGGGCGACACGGAGATCCTCCGCGTCCAGCCGGAAGCGCTGCGCCGGCTCGCGGCCGAGGCTGTGCGCGACGTGTCGCACCTGCTGCGGCCCGGCCACCTGCAGCAGATCGCCAGGATCCTGGAGGACCCGGAGGCGTCCGACAACGACCGCTTCGTCGCGATGGAGATGTTGAAGAACGCCAACATCGCGGCCGGAATGGTGCTGCCCGGCTGCCAGGACACCGGGACCGCGATCGTCATCGCGAAGAAGGGCGAGCGCGTCTTCACCGGCGGCGACGACGAGGAAGCGCTCTCGCGCGGCATCTACGACACCTACACGGGCACGAACCTCCGCTATTCGCAGATGGCGCCGATCACCACGTACGAGGAGAAGAACACCGGCAACAACCTGCCCGCGCAGTTCGATCTCTACGCGGTACCCGGCGACGCCTACGAGTTCCTGTTCATCACCAAGGGCGGCGGCTCGGCGAACAAGACGTTCCTCTACCAGGAGACGCGCGCGATCCTCGACCCGGCACGGCTCCTCGCGTTCCTGGACGAGAAGATCCGCACGCTCGGAACAGCGGCCTGCCCGCCCTACCACCTGGCGATCGTGCTCGGGGGGATGTCGGCCGAGTTCACGCTGAAGACCGTGAAGCTCGCGAGCACGCGCGAACTCGACAGCCTGCCGACCACGGGCAACGCGCAGGGCCGCGCCTTCCGCGATCTCGAACTCGAGGAGCAGGTCCACAAGATGACGCAGCGCATGGGAATCGGCGCCCAGTTCGGGGGGAAGTACTTCTGCCACGACGTGCGCGTGGTCCGCCTGCCGCGCCACGGTGCGTCGTTCCCGGTCGGCATCGGGGTCTCGTGCTCGGCGTACCGCCAGATCAAGGCCCGGATCGACCGCCGCGGGATCTTCCTCGAGCAGCTGGAGACGAACCCGGCGAAGTACCTGCCCGACGTCGCGCACGCCGACCTGCCGCAGGACGTGGTGGAGATCGACCTGAACCGCCCGATGGACGAGATCCGCGCGGAGCTCTCGAAGCACCCGGTCAAGACGCGGCTCTCGCTCACGGGTCCGATCGTGGTGGCGCGCGACATCGCGCACGCGAAGGTGCGCGAGCGCCTCGAACGGGGCGAACCGATGCCCGACTACTTCAAGGACCACATGATCTACTACGCGGGTCCGGCAAAGACGCCCGAGGGCATGCCGTCGGGCTCCTTCGGGCCAACGACCGCGGGGCGCATGGACGCCTACGTCGCCGAGTTCATGGATGCGGGCGGAAGCTTCGTCACGCTCGCCAAGGGCAACCGTTCGAAGCAGGTGACGGAGGCCTGCAAGGAATACGGCGGCTTCTACCTCGGCTCCATCGGCGGCCCGGCCGCGATCCTGGCCACGGACTGCATCCGCAGCGTCGAGGTGCTCGAGTACCCGGAGCTGGGGATGGAGGCCATCTGGAAGATCGAGGTCGAGAACTTCCCGGCCTTCATCGTGGTCGACGACAAGGGCAACGACTTCTACGCCGACATCTGAGCCCGGGTGACACCACAGCGGGTAGACTGACGGCATGGACGCCACCGACATCGCGGTCGGTCCGCTTCGCCCGGCGACGGCTGCGCACGCGCGCATCCCGGCAGCCGCGCTCGCCGGGCCGGTGCCGCGCGGGTGCGGCTCCGGGGGGACGCCGCGATGAACGAGGCCCTGAGGGAACTCGCGCCCGCGGTGATCGTCGCCGCCGTCTGGGGGCTCGCGATCTTCGCGACGTGGTGGGCGCTCCTCGGGCGCGCCGGGGCCCGCCGCCAGGGCCGTCTGGCCTCCCAGATGGCGCTCGTCGGGCTGGGCGTGGTCGCGCTGGTGAGCGTGGTCTACGCGCTGCCCCTGAGCGACAGCTGGCGCGAGAATCTACCCGGTCTCCTCGGCCTCGGACTCTCGGCCATGGTCGCGCTCGCCTCGACCACCCTCGTTGCCAACGTGATGGCCGGGCTGATGCTGCGCCTGGTGGGCGCGTTCCGGATCGGAGATTTCATCCGGGTCGACGAACACTTCGGGCGCGTGTCCGAACGCGGCCTGCTGCACACCGAGATCCAGACCGAGGACCGCGACCTGGTCACGTTGCCGAACGTGTTCGTGATCTCGAATCCCACGCGCGTGGTCCGGGGTTCCGGAACGATCATCTCCGCGGAACTCTCGCTCGGCTACGACGTCGACCACGCACGGCTCGAGCCGTTGCTCGCGGCCGCCGCCCGCCGGACAGGACTGGCGGACCCGGTCGTGCAGGTGAAGGCGTTGCTCGACCACGCCGTCGCCTACCGCGTGGCCGGCTTCCTGGAGAACCCGAAGCAGCTGATCACGACCCGCTCCCTGCTGCAGCGCAACGTCCTCGACACGCTCCACCGCGCCGGGATCGAGATCGTGTCGCCGAGCTTCATGATCCAGCGGCCGATGGCCGCCGACGCCCGGGTGATCCCGGTGGTTCCGACGCATCCCGCCGCCACGCCCGACGCGGTGAAGTCGGCCGAGGACGTCGCGTTCGACAAGGCAGACGCGGCGGAGCGCCGGAGCGCCCTCGAACGGGAGCGCGACGAAATCGGCCGCCAACTCGTCACGATCGAGGGGGACGCGGACGGCGGCCCCGACAGGGGCAGCAACGAGGTCGTCCGCGAGATCGCCCGGCTCCGCGCGGAGAAGACCCGGATCGATGCCGAGCTCGAGTCCATCGAAGAGGCTTCGGAGGGCGACTAACGACCGGGGCGCGTCTCCCGCGTCACCTGCGGCAGGAGTTCGTCGAGGTCGATGGGAAGGCGCTTCGTCTTCTCCGTCCGGAAGAGCTCGACCTGGTCCGCGTAGTGCGGCGACGAGGCATCGAGGGTCGCCGAACCGAACTGGTGGATCGTCTCGACCGTCTGCGTCCCGTCCGCGGCCCACTCAACGAACATGATGTAGCAGTCGCCGCTGTTGGCGACGTAACGGCCGTCGTCCTGGAGCACGAACGACTCCACCGCGCGAAGCACGTCCGGGCCGCCCCCGATCGGCAGGTCCAGGTCCCCCCGATGGAAGCGATTGACCTCGCCCCAGGGAGGATCGATCCGGCCCTGGTGGCGCATCAGGGTTCGGACCGCGGCCCGGAAGGCCTCTTCGACGGTCGGGGGCTCCTTGCCCTGGAGCGCGGCCACCACGACGGGCGTGGCCGTGATCACGCCGAGCGCGGCCTGCCGGTCGTCGATGTCGAGCGTGAAGTCCCAGCCGGCGAGGTGGGCCTGTGCGGCCGCGAGTTCCGGCTCGTCGCGGAAATCGAGCGCCAGGACCTCGCGCGTGATGCGCTGCGCCTCGCTGTGCACCGAGTAGGCCTTGTCGTACTTGTAGGCCCGGAATTCGGCGGCCGTGATCGACTCGTCGCCGCCGAGGAGTTCGAGGAGCCGCAGTCCGCGGTTGGTCATCCGGGTCTCGATCCCCCACTCGGGGCCGTAGTCGGCGGGGTCCGGGTTGCCGGGGCCCGTGGTCGCGCGGAAGGGACTGTGGTTGGCGCTCGCGACGAACCCGCTCAGGGGCGCGACCACCCGGGGCACCTCGGTCCAGCCGTGGAACCGGGTCCAGACGAGATCGGAGCGGTCGCCCGGAAGATAGGCCTGCCAATCCCAGCCCGGTGCGCGCACCGGCGACCGGGCGTTGTAGAAGAACGCGATCCGCCCCTCGCGGTCGGCATACACGTAGTTGATCGACGGCAGCGCCTGCATCGCGAGCGCCTTCGTCCAGCTCTCCCAATCCGTCGCGCGGTTCATCCGGTAGTACTGTTCGAGCTGCCGGATCTCGCCCATGCCCACATAGCGAAGGGCGTAGGTCCCGTGATCGGTCCGCAGGACCGGGCCATGCACCGAGCGCAGGATCTCGCGCTCGACCGCGATGCGGAACGGTCCGAAGAGCTTCACCGGGATCCGAACCGTCGTGCGCTCGAGACGGAGCCACTCACAGTCGTAGCGATAGAGATCGGGATCATCGGGGTGGATCTCGAGGACGTAGACGTCGGCGAGGTCCGGCTGGTTGACCGTGTTCGCCCACCCGAGCGTGCGCCCCGTCCCGTGCAGGATCAGGGGCGAACCCGGGAACACGCCGCCGGCCATGTCCCAGCCCTCCTCGCTGTGCAGACGCGCTTCGTACCACGCGACCGGGCCGGTATACGGCTGGTGGGAGTTCACGAGCAGCCGCGTCGCGCCATCGGCGGAGCGGGAGGGTGCGACTGCGGCCGCGTTCGAGCCCGGCCGGACCGGCGGCGCCGGGAAGGGGCGAAAGGCGCCCTCGGCCGGCGGCTGCGAGATCTCCCGCTGCCGCTCGTCCGACAGCAGTTCGATCAGTGTCCGTTGCAGCCCGTAGAAGAAGGGCGTCTGGAAGACGAAGCCGGCGACGAGGTCGCGACCGTCCGCCGGGTACCACCCGGGCAGCACGTCGCCCGGGTGTTCGGCCGCGTACAGGTCGAGCCCCTGGGCATAGGCTTCGGCGATCGCGCGGACGTCGGCGGGGACGTCGGTCTCGTAGCGCGCGCGGACGTCTTCCCAGAATCCCAGCACGTGCACGAGATAGTCGAACGGCGCGGCGCCGGCCCCGTCCACGGCCGCGAGACGCCCCCGGGTCTGGAGCAACACCCGTTGGATCGTGGCGAAGTCGTCCTCGGCGTGCGCGTAGGCGAGCCCGAACGACACGTCCGCGTCGGTCTGGCCGTAGACGTGCGGGACGCCGAACGCATCGCGCAGGATGCGCACGTCGCGGGTGCGCGCGATCTGCTGCCAGCGCCCCAGGTCGAATGGCGGGTCGGCCGGCCAGCTCGCGCAGCCGAGCGCCCCCGCCCAGACCGACGACCACAGCAGCACGAGAAGAACCCGCCTCCCGGCGCGACCCCGCATCATCGCGACTCCGGCCGGGGCGTTCCCCCGCTGCGATCGTGCAGCGGGCCGTCGGGCAGCGAGCCGTCCACGTCGGTGAATCCGTATTCGTCGGCCAGTGCGCGCGACGCGATCGCACGCCCGTTGAAGCGGGCGACTGCGGGGTCGCTCGCGAGCGCGACGACCGCGCGTCCGGTGAAGCGCTGGGATTCCGCGCCCGCGACGTTCAGGTCCGGCATCACGCGCGCGATCCCCTCGGTGCGCTCGGTCATGACGAGCCCGGGCCAGACGGAGACGACGGTCACCCCGTGCGGAGCCAGTTCGTGCGCGGTATCGGCCGTGATCCGATCGAGCGCGCACTTGCCGACCCCGTAGGCGACGTGCCAGGCGTGCTCGGCCGCGCCGCTGCTCGAGACGTTCACGATCAGGCCCCGGCCCTGCGCCACCATCGCGTGTGCCGCGTGCCAGCTCGCGACGTAGGCCGAGCGCGTGCCGACGTCGATCATGTCGTCCCAGTTCGAGATCGGGTTCTCGTAGAACGGCTTCCCGTTCGTGAGCTCGCGCGGGATCAGGAACGCGTTGTTCACGAGCACGTCGAGCCTGCCGCATTCCCGCGCCACCCGGCGGAAGAGATCGTGGACCTGGTCGTCCTCCCGGTGGTCGCAGGCGACGGCGCAGCCCGTGCCCCCGGCCTCGGTCACCGCGGCCGCGGTCGCGTCGATCGTGCCCGGCAGCGGGTGCGACCCCTCGGTGAGGGTGCGTCCCGTCACGTAGACGGTCGCACCGGCCGCGCCGAGCTCGATCGCGCAGCCCTTCCCCACCCCGCGGCTGGCACCGGTGACGATCGCCACCCGGCCCGAGAGTGCGCCCACCTACTGCAGCTCCAGGAAGCGGGCGACATCGGCTTCCACCCGCGTCCCGGCGAAGAAGTCCGGGTTCAGCCGCGTATAGAACGTCACCGGGTTCTCGTAGACGAACGCGCGGAAGTCGTCGGGCGTCAGCAGCTCGCGCTCGACCAGTTCGTGGGCCTCGCCCAGGATGCCGGTCATGTCGGGCACGTCCCAGTGGCCCATGTCGGAGCTGAACATCGCGTGGAGCCGGGCCCCCATCGGGTTCGCCTTCGTGTCGAAGGCCCAGGCGACGCCGGGGTCGTCCGCCTCGCACCCGAAGAAGAAGCTCGGCACGAAGCGGTCCCGCACGTCCTCGCGCGTGGAGATGCCGCACGCGGCCCACTCGTCGGTGAAGGGCGGCTCGGGCTCGAGCTTCGTGAAGGCGTCGGCCAGGCCAGGCACGCCGGCGTGGAACCGCTCGTCGGCGTATTCCTCGAAGAGCTTCAACGCCAGTCCGGTATCGATCCGCGCGGGGTCCAGCTGGTGGATCGTCTCGCGGTTGCGCTTCTCCCAGTGCGAGACGATGTCGGCGTAGAGCTGACAGGCCCACGACACCCCGCCCTCGAGCAACCCGAAGGCCAGCTCGGGGAAGCGATGCGTCGTGCCACCCATGAAGAGCGAGCGGCACTGTGCCTCCATGCTGGCGCCGAAGCTGCCCAGATGGTTCGTCATGTAGTTGGAGACCGAGCGGCGGCTCCCCCAGCCCATGCCCGGCGTGTGCGACGCGGGAACGACGCGCAGCTCGATGCAGCGCCGCCAGAACGGATCGTAGTCGTGGGCGCTGTCCTCGCCGAGGCAATCCAGGCGTTCGCCGGAACCCGACCCCCAGTGGGGCAGCCGCGGGTCCGTTGCGCCGGTGGCCGCGCCGATCGGCCGATGCACCAGCCCGTTGATCATGATCGCCTTCAGGCCCAGCGTGCCGACCGCGTGCTCGAGCTCGGCGATCGCCTCGGCCGGCGTATTCATCGGGATGTGCGCCGCCGGCGTCAGCCGGTCCGCGTACGGCGCGTACGCTTCGGCGTTGAACGCGTTGAGCGCGCGACAGGCCACCTGGCGGACCTCGTCGTCCCGGATCGCCGTGGTCGTCAGCGTGCGGCTGCCGTAGAGCACGGCAAAGTCGATCCCCATGTCGTCGAGGCGGGCGTGCAGGAGCCGGGGCAGGTGCGACGTGACGCGATCCAGCGTGTTCGCCGCCGGGAGCGACCACCACGACGGGCGCGTGGCCCAGCTCGCCTTCCGCTCGTCCCACGAGAGCGCGCTCCACGGGCGCAACACCATCTCGTCGAAGTCCATGCCGCCCTTCTCGCGAAAGCGCCGCACCATGTCGCCGCCCGCGATGTCCTTCACGTAGTCCTCGAAGAACGGCAGGAAGACCGGGGCCGTCTCGATGATGTGACCGTCCGCGTCGATGACGGGATGGCCGAGGTTGCGGCGCAGCCGCGCCGCGTCGGTCGCGCCGGCGCCGATCCTCATGCGCCCTGCTCCTCTTCGTGTTCGAAGCGCGCGCGAAAGGCCGCGCGCGTGATCAGCGGCATCGCGGCTTCGAGCGCGGTGGCGTCGACCCGGGCGGCCACGTCGGGCGCGCCGGCGCGCACCAGCATCTGCGGAAGCCGCGTCCGGATGCGTTCGAGCGCCCAGGCGAGCGCGTCGCCGTCGGCCACCGGGTCGAGGTGCACCATGTCGTTCGCCTTGTCGCGCCACGAGACGTAGTGGTAGTGCGGATCTTCCTGGAAGCAGTCGAAGCGCAGGAACTCTCGCTCCTCGCCGTCCTGCTCCGCGTAGACGTGGAGGGCGACCCCGCGATCGTCGAGGCCCGCCGTCTGCCCCCGCTCGTCGCCGCGCGCCGCCTCGAGGTCGGCTGCCGCCGCGATCGCGTCGGTCAACAGCCGGAACTCGACACCCACGCGGATCGGTCCGGCTTGGAAGGAGTCTTCGCGTTCGGCGACGGCCGGGATCGGCATCACGCTGTAGCGGGTGACGTGGGACATGGGCGCCGCCGAGCATAATCCAGCTTCGGCGCCTGCGCGTGGTAGGCTCGCCGGCCGACATCGGCGCGGCCCGGCCGGCGGGTACGCGCGCAGGGGCGAACGCACGGACGGGAGGAAGCGCATGGGACGCATGGACGGCAAGGTGTGCATCGTGACGGGCGCGGCCCGGGGGACCGGGGCCGTCATCGCGCGGCTCTTCGTTGCAGAAGGGGCCCACGTCTACCTCGGCGACGTCCGGCAGGAAGCAGGGCGCGCCACCGCGGACGCGATCGGCGACCGCGCCGCGTTCGTCCCTCTCGACGTGTCGGAGGAGGCGGACTGGGAGCGCGTGGTCGCGACCGCGCTCGCGGCGCATGGTCGGATCGACGCACTCGTCAACAACGCGGGCATTCTCGAGGTCGCGTCCATCGCCGACACCACGAGCGAGCTGCTGCTCCGCCTCGTGCGCGTGAACCAGCTCGGCCCCTACCTCGGGATCCGCGCGGTCTCGGGGCTGATGCGCGAGGCGGGCGGCGGCGCGATCGTCAACGTGGTGTCCTCCGACGGAATCAAGGGCATGAACGGGGTCAGCGCCTATGCCTCGACCAAGTGGGCGCTGCGCGGGATCACGAAGTCGACGGCGATGGAACTCGCGCGCCACCGCATCCGCGTGAACGCGGTCTGCCCCGAAGCCGGCAGCGCGGAGATGTCCGCGCCCTTCCTCCCGGAGGGAATCGACCCGGTCTTCGCGGCCGAGCACAACCTGAAGCAGCTGCTGAAGCCGCCGCGCGGGTACCGCCTGGAGGACCAACTCCGCGACATCGCCGGACCGTGCTCTTCCTCGCCTCGGACGAGTGCCCCACCGCCACCGCCGCCGACTTCGTCGTCGATGGCGGACTGACGGCCGGCTACATCCAGCCCGGGCTCCCGGGGAGCGAATAGCGGCGAGCGCATCGCCGCCACGAGCCGCACCCCCCGCTACGAGAAGGCCTGCACCGTCATCCCGATCGAGAAGAAGAGCAGCGCGAGCAACAGCCGCGGGTCCCCGAGTTGCAGCCACGGGTCGGCCGGAAACGCGATGGTCTTCGTCATCGCCGCGATCTTGAACTCGTGTGGGCCCTGGATCGCGGGATTGCCGGCGATCGCGAGCAGGTCGCGGCGGCTCCGGTAGCGCATCAGGCCCGCCTGGCTCCAATGCTCCGCGCCGTCGATCCCCCAGATGTCGACCGCGTCAGCGGCCGCGGTCGCCATCAACACCGGATGGCAGGCGCGCTTCAGCAGTTCCGGCCACATATGCGCCATGTAGCGGCCCATCACCTGCTGCGTCGTCTCGCCGGGCTTCAGTCCGGCGACAGGCTTCGGCTCGGGCGGCATGTCGATCAGGTTCACCATCACGAAGTCGTCGCCGGTGTCGCTCTCGAGGAACGCGCGGAACTTCGCGATGTCGGCCGGGTCGTCGCCGTGTTCGGTGCGCCGATCGATGATGGCGTCGATCTCGGCCGACGTGAGCGCGCCGCCCAGATTCGTGTACCAGAGAAAGAACGCACCCCAGAGAAGGACGAGAATGATCCAGGTCGTGCCGGCCATGTGGGCTCCTCGATTCCCGCAGGCGACGCGGGCATCGTCTAGGCTACGGCAGACCGCGCAAGGGAGCCGCCGCATGGGAACATTGGATGGAAGGACCGCACTCGTGACGGGGGCCGGGCAGGGCGTCGGCCAGGGCATCGCATTCGCCCTCGCCGCCGAGGGCGCCGCGCTGGCGGTGTCCGGGCGCACCGCATCGAAGCTCGAGTCCACCGTCGACGAGATCACGCGCCGCGGCGGCCGCGCCCTGGCCGTGCGCTGCAACGTGAAGGACCCGGACGACCTCGCCGCCGCGGTCGACGCCACGGTCTCCCGCTTCGGGGGGCTCCAGATCCTGGTCAACAACGCGCAGGAGGTCCCGCTCGGGACGCTCGCCGACGTCACGGACGAGGCCTTCCGGGCCGGCTTCGAGTCCGGCCCGCTCGCGACGCTGCGGATGATGAAGCTCGCCTACCCCCACCTGAAGGGGGACGGCGTGATCGTGAACCTGGCCAGCACCTCGGCCATGCGCTGGGACATGGCCGGCTACGGGGCCTACGCGGCCGTGAAGGAGGGCATCCGGTCCCTCACGCGCGCCGCGGCGTGCGAATGGGCCGCCGACGGCATCCGGACCAACGTGATCCTGCCCCACGCCACGTCGCCCGCGCTCGCGGGCTGGGTCGCGGCCCATCCGGAAGAGGCCGAAGCATTCCAGGCCACGATCCCGATGCGACGGATCGGCGACTGCGAGGCCGACATCGGGCGCTTCGTCGCGATGCTGTGCTCGGACGCCTCGGCCTACCTGAACGGACAGACGATCGCGCTCGACGGCGGCCAGGCCCGGGTCTGCTAGTCGGACATTCCCCGCGTCAGGGCGCGTCGGCGATGTGCACGCCGGTCTCCTGCCCCACCCGCTTCAGCAGCGCCGCCAACGGAGGGCGCGCGGCCACTTCCGAGGCCACCTCGTCGCCCACGGCGAAGCCGACACCGGCCAGGAACGAGTAGACGGCCAGGTCGGCCCGTCCGGGTCGATCGGAGTAGAAGAACGGACGCCCGCCGAGGAAGTTCACCAGGTCGTCGAGACGCTGCGCGAACTCGCGCGCCATCCCGGACGAATGGGGCGCCGCCCGGCCGGTCTCCGCGATCTCCTGGAGGTAGTGGATCCAGTAGAACATGAACGCGGCCTCGGCCCAGCGTTCCAGCTGCTTCTGCGAGCGCGCGATCTTGGGGTCGCTCGAGAGCAGCGGGGGCTCGGGGAAGCGCGCATCGAGTTCGTCGAGGATGACCGACGAATCCTCGATGATCTCCCCATCGATCCGGAGCGACGGCAGCAGGCCCGTACGCGGGCTGTATCGCTTGTAGTCCTCGGGCCCCTCGGGCACGACCCAGTCGTAGGGAAGCTTCTTCAGGCCGAGCGCCGCCCGCACCTTCGTGAGGAAGGGAATGTTCGGGGGGCCGTAGAGCGTGAGGGTCGGCATGAGCGGCGGGACGACTCCGGGTGGCGCGAGCCCGGAGGCTAGCGACCGCGACCCGGCTCGACCAAGATCCGATCGATGCGCGAGCGACGGGACCGCGTGGCGGCACGGCCGCCCCGCCTACAGCTGGCGCGTGTCGGCCTCGACGTCCAGGTAGGTGCGCCCGATCAGCTCGAAGACCGGCGGCGCAACCATCATGTGTTGCGTGGCGACGTGGACGTCGCGAAAGCGGCGCTGCAGGGGATGACTGCGGTGGACGGCGCTGCCGCCGCCGAGCGCGTACATCGCATCGACCACGCGGACCGCTTCCTCCACCGCATGGGCGGCCGCGAGGCGCATCTCGCGACGCAACGCCAGCGGGGCGTCGCCGTGGCGGACCGCCCGCTCGTGGCAGCGCTCGATCGCGTCGTAGAAGAAGAGGCGCGCCGCCCGGAGCCCGGCCTCCGCGCGCGCCACCTCGCCCTGCGTCGCGGTCCGGTGCGCCAGGGTGCGGCGGCTGCCGGTGGGAGTCTTCTCGCGCGCGAGCGCGACGAGGTCGTCGATCGCGGCCCGCGCGCTACCGAGCGCCACCGCGGCGATGCCGAGCGCCAGCAGGCCGAAGCGCGGAAAGCGGTAGAGCGCGCCCTGCTGCGGCGGACCGAGGCCGAGGCCCAGGACGTGCGCCTCCGGGACGAAGGTCTCCCGCGTCTCGAAGCTACCGCTTCCGGTGCCACAGAGCCCCGAGGCGTCCCAATCGCCCAGGACCGCGACGTCGCGCCGGGGCAGCAGCACCATGTTCGCGCGCGGCGCACCGCCGCGTCCGCGCTCGGGCGCGTCGCCGTCGAAGAAGCGGCAGCCGCCGAGAAGCCAGTCCGCGTTGTCGCTGCCCGAGCCCCACGACCAGCGCCCGCTCACGCGGTAGCCGCCCTCGCCCCGGTCGGCGCGGCCCTGCGGTGCGAAGACGCCCGCGATCGTGGTCGTCGGCGTCGCGAAGATCGCCTTCGCAGCAGCTTCGGGAATGTCCGAGAGCGCCGAGCCCGAGGTCATCGCGATGAACGAGACCCAGGCCACGGAGGCATCGTGCCGCGCGAGTTCCTCGACGGCGGCGTTGGCGGCCGCCGGGTCCTGCTCGTCGCCGCCGACCGAGGCCGGAACGAACGCGCGATAGAAGCCCGCCTCCGCGACCCGCAGCGAGAGATCCTCCGGAACCCGCCGTGCGGCCTCGACCTCGGCCGCCCGCGCGACCAGTGTCGGCGCCAGGGCGCGCGCGGCTTCGAGCAGGTCCGGTCGGGTCGTCACCGCGCGATCATCCATCAATCCGTGCCCGGCTGCACCTCGCCCATGGAGGCGTGGAGCGCCATCCGGGCCAGTGCCCGGAGCTCGGCCGACGGGTGCTCCCGCGCGACCTCTCCGAGCACGCGCGTGGCTTCGGGGCGGTCCATCAGGCGCAGCGTCAGCACCGCGGTCTGGGCGACGCGCGGAACGCGGCCGAACGCGCGCGCACGGATCGGGGCGACGGCGGCGTCGGGCCGTTGCGCCCACAGCTGGGCTGCGGCGCCCCGCACCCGCGCGTCCTCGTCCGCGAACGCGCCGAGCACGACGGCGGCGTCGAACGCGACCGCGGTGTGGCGCCCGAGCGCGGCCGCGCGGACGGCCGGCGACGGATCGTGCGAGATGAGATCCCGCAGCAGCCCGGCGGACGCCGCCCGCGCGTAGCGCGCGGCCACCAGACGGACCGGCTCGCGGGCGTCGTGCACGAGCGCGCGGAGCGTGGTCTCCGGGAGCCCGCCCGGGAGTTCCGCGCGCGCCGCGAACACCGCGGCCGCGGCACCCGGCACCCGGATCGCGGCCTCGAGCGCCGCTGCGAGACCGGCCGGCCGGCCCTCCGCGACCCACGACAGGAGGCCGGGCGACACGTCGGGGCCGGGCCGCGACAGCCCCTGCACCACCAGCGCGGCCTGTTCCGGCGACAATGCGACGGGGACGGCCGCCGGGGCCCCGGCCGCCAGACGGCGGGCCGCGGCGCCCGCCAACGGCGGCGCGGCGCCCGACGCCAGTGCGAGCAGATGCCGCACGCCATCCGGTCCGTCGCGCGCGGCGCGCGGCAGCCGGAGGAAGTGGCGCAGGATCTCGATGCTGCCGACCGCGGGCGCCACCACCCGGGCACGGCCCCGGTCTGCGAACGTCCAGGCACCCGCAGGCGCCTCGGCGCCGAGCCGCGACCGCCACGCGGTGGTGAGCCGAAGCGGTTCCAGCGCTGCGAGCACGCGGTCCCCCACCCCGAGGCCCGGGTCCGCGCTCCGCCCCGGCCGTTCGAACACGACCGCGACGCGGTCCGCATTCGCGGCCCCGTCCGCGGACGGCGGGCCCTGGGCCCACCACTCGTCCACCGCGATGCCCACGCGCCACGCCGCGCCGCCCAGCGCTTCGGCCGCGCGCACCTGGCCCACGATCACGACCGGGGCGCTTTCGAAGGCGGCGAGGTCGGGGGCCGCGTCGGCCGGGCCCGCGAGCGCGAAGAGCACGGAGACCCCGCAGCCGAGGGTCCGGCAGCGGAGCTTCCGGCGGGTCACGATGTCAGCATCGCCAGATCGGCATCACGGGTTCGGAGGCTGGAAACCCGGCGTCCCGTCCACGTCGGCCGTGAGCGCGTTCGTCACGCCGAGCGCGAGCACGCCGTCTTCGCCCACGTTCCCGTCCAGCAGGTCCGCCAGCGTGGCGTTGCTGGCGGTGTCCAGGTCCGACGCGAAGACCGGGAACATCGGCCCGCAGACGCCCTCGGCGCCGCGCACCACGACCACGAACCAGGTGTCGGCCGTGAGCCCCCGGTAGGGCACCACGACGTGGGCCTCCTGGCGCGCCGAGCCGGTGCCCGCGATCGGGACGACCGCGATGTCGAAGTCTCCGTCGCCCCCCGTCGCCGGGTCGCAATCGCCCTCGACCAGGACCTGGTCCGGCGTCGCGCCGAACGCGTAGGGCGCCGCCGGATCGACCGGCGTGGTGGGCGCGTTCGCGTACACCTCGATCGTGTCGAACGCGGCCCAGGTCGGCGCCTGCACGTGGATCTCGAGGTCGACGCTGCCGTCGGTCGAGACGACGGAGGTGTTGCCGGACAGGGTGAGGTCGGCGACGCCTTCCGAACCGTCGCGTGCCAGGAGGCGCGTCTGCACGAAGATCCCCTGCCCGCCGACCGCGCGGCCCGCCTCGACCGAGCGCGCGACCTGTGCGCCCGAGAGGAAGCGCGGCTCGTCGGTCGACGACGCCGTCCAGGTGCGCGCGCCGGCCGTGCGCAGCGCCCGGTAGTCGTGCGTATCCGTATCCGAGATCATCGTGGTCGGAAGGCCCTTGTTGAGCAGGTTCATCCAGATGCCGATCCGGCCGCTGAGGAACTCGCGCTGCGCGCTGCGGTTGGATCCGTTCCAGAGCTCGACCGCCGGGAACGGGAAGAAGAGGTTCCCGGCCTGCGCCACCGGCGGGAGTCGGCGTTCGGCGCGCGCGGCGTCGTCGAGTCCGTCACGGATCGGTCCGGCGACGGAGGTGTCGATTCGGAGCGGCGAGAAGTGGCTGCCGATGTGGTTGACCTGGACCGTGGTGTCGGGGGTGGCCTGCGCGCCGCCGACCGCCAGGTTCCAGATCTCGGGCGGGGTCGCGTTGAAGGCGCCGAAGCTCGGGAAGTCCATCCCCGGTGGCGCCGCCATCGCCCAGTCGGTCGAGCCGCCGGACGGCACCGCTGGATCGACCGTGAACGGGTATCCGTTGAAGTGGCCGTAGTCGAAGGTCGTGATCTCCTCGCCCACGGTCGACGTCACCGCATCCGTCATCCCCAGCGCCGCGATCGTGGGCCCGAGGTCCGTGTGGACGTGGTGGTCGGTCATGATCACGTTGTCGACGCCCTCGCCCGCAAACTGCACCACGCGCCGCTCGTTCGATACCCGGGAATCCGCCGAGTGGATGCCGTGGACGTGGAAGTCGGACGAGACGAAGCCAGTCGTGTCCAGGACGCGATCGATCGTTGCGCGGAGCGGCGTGGTCGCTCCGCCCGAAAGGGTGACCGGAAAGCGCGCGATCGAGTACTCGGTGCCGCGGCTGACGACCACCTCGTAGGTGCCGGGCTCGACGTCGAACGAGACGTGCCCGTGTGCGTCGGCATAGTCGAACGCGGCGAGACCGAACGGCGGGCGATCCTTCGGATCGCGGAAGACGGCCAGCGTCGAGCCCCCGAAACCCGGGAACGAGGGGCCCGGGAAGGTCTGCGCCGGGCTCGGGTCGAAGCCGACCACGCTGACGCGCGCCGGCAGCGGGTCGCCCTCGGAATTGGCGACGTCCACTTCGAGACGCGCGGGCGCGTCGAGGGCGAAGTCGCGCACGGCGGGCGGCGCGCCCGCGACGATGGCCACCGGATCGTAGACCGGGGACGTGCCACCGCCGACGAAGAGCGCGCCCTCGCGCGCGGCCGCCACGTGATAGCTCCCGGCGGGCAGCGTGCCGGCGTAGTTCGGGCACCCGCCGGGCGACGTCACGAACTGGGCGCGCAGGAAGGCCGGTTCGCCGGCCGCATTCAACTCGACCACCGAGACGCGCGAGCCTGCGAGCGGTGCGCCGCCGACGGTGACGCAGCCCTCGATCCCGCCCGCCGGCGTCTGCGTGGTCGCGACCGCGGCGGCTACGGCATTCGCCCCGGAGCCGTCGCCCACCGAGAAATAGCGGGTGAATGTGCGCTCCCCACCGGCCGGCACCACGAAGGGCGGCGGCGTTCCCAGCAGCGTCAGCAGCGCGTTCGCGTTGTAGAGGAGCAGGCTCACGCCGCTGGTCGTGAAGATGTTGGGCGGCGCGCCCGACGAATCCGGAATGACCTGGAGGCCGTAGTCGACGCCCTCCCCCTGCGCATACCCGATGTAGCTGACCATGTCTGCGTTGCCGATCAGCGCCTCGCCCATCAGCAGCGGCGAACTCCACTGCTCGAGCTGGCCGCCGCCGTTGACCCAGTCCCCCACCGCGAGCGGGAGCGGTTGGCTGCCCTGGTTGTAGACGGTCGTGTCCATGCGGACGTACCGCACGCCGGGCTCGAGGACGTAGTCGGTACACGCCTCGATCGGGAGATCGAGATCGTCGAAGAAGGCCGGCGGCGTGATGCCGGCATCGGCGATCGCACTGGACGGATTCACGAAGTCGAGCAGGTCGTCGGGGCCGCAGACGCGCAGGATCGCGGCCGTGCCGTCCTGTCCGTCGTTCACGATCTCGGCCGTCTGCGCGTTCGACACCGTTTCGATGTTGAGCATCGGCTGCACTTCGAGGAACTGGTCGCGGCCGGGCCGGCCGACCAGTTCGGCGTCGATCAGGTTCCCACCGAAGGCGCCGACGCTGTAGAGGTCGCGTTTCGCCACGTCCTGCACCACGAAGCGCGCGGTGCCGTTGGCCAACAGGAAGTCGCCGAGGCGGGAATGCGCGAGCGGTCCGCGGATCAGATCGTCGTCGTCGGTGATGCGGAAGAGGCGCGCCTTGCCGGGCAGGTAGTCGAAGTCGTGGCCGCCGGAGACCGCGCCGCCCTCCGCATCGACGGCCTC